>Ga0307492_10000946_pt1 | contig 12153 bp, 11 predicted proteins | sample SI3LmetaG_FD_202365 | JGI IMG/M metagenome (GOLD analysis project Ga0307492, IMG submission 202365) | Sea-ice brine microbial communities from Beaufort Sea near Barrow, Alaska, United States - SI3L | ecosystem: Environmental > Aquatic > Marine > Coastal | place: USA: Alaska | collected 2017-05-06
GGGCTGCACATCAACGATTTGGCAAACTTCCTTGGCAGAAAGTGATACAACCGGCAATAGAACTGGCTAAACAAGGTTTTATTCCACACAAAACTTTAGTCAATGACATTAATCAACATTTCGACTGGTTTGGCACCAGCACCAACTTTAAAAACTATTTCGGTAATATCAAAATTGGAGAAAATTTTAAGCAGCCTGAGTTGGCAGCAACCCTCGAACGCATATCTAAACATGGTACAAAAGATTTTTATCAAGGCAAAACCGCTGAGTTAATCGTGGCACAGATGAAAGCCAGCAACGGAATCATCAGCGCCAAAGACTTACAAGATTACAACGCAATCTGGCGACAACCGTTGCAAGCGAATTGGCGAGGTTACCAGGTATTATCGGCTCCACCTCCCAGCTCAGGTGGGTTTGGTGTGATTCAACTATTGAAAATGAAAGACTACCTTGCAAAAGAATTTGAAGGCATTCCACATAACTCAGCGCAATATGTTCATTTAGTGGCGGAAATAGAAAAACGCGTATTTGCTGATCGAGCTGAGTATCTTGGTGACCCAGCGTTTGTTGATATTGATATGTCGGAGTTAATTAGTGATCATTATATAAAACGACGTGCTGCTGAAGTTGATCCTAAAAACATTTCTCAATTGGATCATGTATCGCCGGGACTAGAGTCGCCCAACACAACCCACTATTCTATACTAGACGCAGATGGTAATGCTGTTTCCAATACTTACACCATTAATTGGGCTTTCGGCACGGGAGTGGTGGTCGAAGGCGCTGGGTTTTTATTAAACAATGAAATGGACGATTTCAGTGTTAAGCCTGGGGTGCCTAATATTTTTGGTGTGGTGGGTAATAAAGCGAATGAAATTCAGCCGGGAAAACGCATGCTTTCATCAATGTCTCCGACTATTTTGTTGAAAGATGGAAAGCCTTCAATGATTATCGGTACGCCTGGCGGCTCGACTATTTTCACATCTGTTTTTCAGACGATTGTTAATATTCTAGATTTTGATATGTCGCCGTTGCAAGCCGCTGGCGCCACCCGCTTCCACCATCAACTTTTACCGGCTGATTTGATTACTCAGAGTCCATCACTTCCATTGGCCGATGAAACAATTAGCCAGCTTAACCAACGTGGATATCGAGTAGAACCACACAGTTGGGAGTTTGGCGATATTCAAGTGATATGGGTGGATGGGGATAAAATCATTCCGGCGTCAGATCCTAGAGATCGAGGTGTTTCTAAAGTGTTTGATATTAAGAAATAACTTATATATATGAAATTAGCTGTCGCGGTTAATATTCCTTACATTATTAGCAGATCAGACTATAAGCAGTTTAGACTGTCGCTGACTGCTTATAATTATTTAACCCGATTAGAAAAGCCTGACGACGGGGAAATCCTATAATGGCAACCTATACTCAATTAAATCAAAATGAAATTCAAAAGCTGGCTGATAATTATCATTTACAAATCACAGAGTTTGCCCCACTAGATGGAGGAAATGGTAATTCTAGTCACTTGATAAAAACTAGGAAAAACACCTACGTATTAACTGTCTGTGATGACAAAACTATTGATGAAGTGTTTAAAATGGGTCAATTACTGTTGCTTCTTGAAATAAACAATGTCCAATGTAATCGTCTAATAACAACACATAGTGGAGATATCCTGACAACTTACACCTCTGTCAAAGAGCCTAAGGCAGTCATGCTCAAAGGTTATATTGAAGGACAAGTGATTGAAGTTTTAGATGAAGTCATGCTATTTGACGTTGGCAAACAGGCCGCAAAACTAAATCAAATTACGGCACCGGATTATTTACCATCTAATCATCCATACGGACGTCAACTATTTCCCCAAGTTATCGGGCTCAATATAGATTCTGAATATGAAGCCTGGTTGGCAAAAGAGATTGAATATCTACAAAGAAACTTGTCGGATGACTTACCTCGTGGGTTAATCCATGGCGACTTATTTTTTGATAATTTGTTGTTTGATTATAAGTCCGATAAGCCAGATGAATTGGTATTTAAGGCCATTATTGATTTTGAAGAGGCATGTCATTATTACAGTGTGTTTGAACTAGGTATGGCGGCTGTGGGAACATGTATAGATGATGATATCAACGTTAACCTCGATAAAGTTCGTGCCCTAGTGGCAGGATACCAGCAAGTAAGATCGTTGCATTCCATGGAAAAACAAAGTTTACAGCTGTTTATACGTTATGCCGCTGTAGCAACATCTTACTGGCGATTTAATAAATACAATGTTGAAGAAGCCGAGATAAATAAGGCCGATCATCATTGGCAAATGGTGGTGTTAGCTAAAAGTGTCCGTGATATGTCAGCGAATGATTTTTTAACGGCTGTATTTTAAAAGTAATGAGGTATAGGATTATAAACAAGAATATCATCTTAGGTTCATTCTGTTATTAATTGTACTAAAAAAATCGAATGCGATTCTCCGAAAAATAATCTTCTGCAAGCTCTACAAATGTTTTTATTCGGCTCGATAAATCGTATCGATGTGGATAGATAGCAGAAATATTGAGTTGTTTTACACGATACTCTGGTTGTATTTCAATGAATTGTTCTTTTTGTAAATAACTCGCTACTGAATAACTTGGAGCTTGTATGATTCCCTGACCCGAAGCGGCGGCTTCATTGAGTCATCGCTCGTTATTTGAACACCAAGCCCAGCGTAATTTGACCGCTTGATTCTCGCCGTTTATAGTAAATAGCCGTTGATTTTTTCTCACACTGTGACTGAAGATCAATAATTGATATTTTTGTAAACCTCCAATATTTTTTGGATGACCATTTGCCGATAAGTAGTTTGGGTTCGCCCATAGTCAAAGATAGGTTGAACAAATAGAATAAGATTCGAATTAGACAATACAGGCGCTACTCGAAAACCAAGCCCATACCGCCATCAAGAAGAGCAACAGGTGTGTTGGTTAAGTTTATTTGTAGTTGAACGTTAGGATATTTCTTACTATATTCTGCAATCAGCGGTGCTAAATAGATCCCACTAAATTCGATGCTCGCGGAAATGCTCAGCTTACCCTGTGGAATATCATTATATTCTGCAATTTCTAGTTCGGCTTGTTTGAGTCCGTCCAATAGAGGAATGATTTTAGCGCGATAATGTTCACCGGCCTCAGTAAGAAAAACCTTTCGAGTATTTCCTTTAAACAATAAACAACCGTATTATTGTTCTAGTACTTTAACATATCGACTAACCATAGTTGCAGAAACGTTTAATCGATTAGCCGCTCCGACAAAAGTTTGAGTTTCACAAACTAGCGCAAAGCTCGCATGGTTTCGAATTTATTCATGGAATTTACTAGGTTTAAACTTTGAATTAGATTTATTCGATTTGGCCATTGAACTACCTGGCATTGGACGAATCGGCAGATCTGACGTGGACATATTAGAAATCACACCGGTTGTTAAAACAAACGTTAAGAGCGATACAGCATCTAAAACGGAAACATCAAGTAAAAAAATTGAAGTTTTAGATATTGATTAAGTATTTTTAGTTTATTATGTTAATACCTTTTATTTCTTGTATCGATAATAACCACTGGAATGACTATGAAAAAAATATTACCTCTACTCCCTTATTTATTAGGTTGGGGATTGCTGCTTAGCACCTTTAGTCTTTTTGAAGTCAGTCTAGCCAATGGAATTGCGCAACTCATTCTGTTTTTATTTGTGGTGTGTATTCCAGCTTGGAAAACTCAGCGAATGTCCTATGTCGATATAGGATGGCCTTGGGGATTGGTACTGATAGGTGTTATGACTCTACTGTATTCAGAGGGAAACTGGCTACGTGTTAGCATTGTAGCGGCTGCGTATATTTTCATGGGTTTGCGCATGGGTTTAGGCGCATTAAAATTATGGAAAATGGGTTACCTTAATGAAGAACTCCCTCGGTATAAATATCAACATAGACGCTGGGATAAAGCTGGTTATACGGATAAGCGCTTTGTAATGCAGGTGGAAGTACTATTACAAGGCCTCGCTAACGCGGCTTTCTTAGCCATGCCAGCATTTGTTATCGGCAGCAATAGTGGCGATACTCTTTCTATGTTCGAAGTCGCTGGAATGTTAATCTGGCTTTTGGCATTCCTAATTGAATCTGTTTCTGATGTGCAAAAACTAAGTTTCTTAAAAAGTATGCGCAGCCAAGGGTTAAAAAACAAAGTTTGCAATGTTGGTCTGTGGCGCTATAGCCGTCACCCTAATTATTTTGCTGAATGGATGGTATGGAATGCTTTGTTAATTGCTAGCGTTCCTAGTTGGCTATCCTTACAAAAGGATGAATATTCGGTAGTTTGGTTACTCCTTGGGGTAGCATTGCTTTTTGTATCACGCATCATGTATGTGACTTTAGTACATTATACCGGCGCAAAACCTGCGGAATATTACTCAATAAAAAAACGTCCAGAATACAAACAGTATCAGCAAACAACAAATATGTTTTTTCCAGGGAAACCAAAAGTATAATCTCCGAGTTTATGACTAGAAAAAATTAAATATTATCTGTTTATCCTTCAGCGGCTTGAGTTGAACATCATTCAATTCAAGCCAAATCATCAAGTGTGTTTGAACATCAAAACCAGCCACCCCGATTATAGTCATTATCTCACATCTATATCAGCGTTTGCCGTAACCTTTTAAATCTTTCACGGGTTTAACTGAACGCTTTCATTATGTAAACTCCATGTATCAATCTCAATTTTCAAGGACTGAAAATGGCTATTCCCCGCAAATATCTTGTCGGTGATTCAACCCCTGGTTTTTATCACTGCATTTCTCGTTGTGTGAGGCGCGCTTATTTATGTGGTGACGATCCAATCTCCGGTCATAACTGTGACCACCTTAAAGCTTGGCTTGAGAAACGAATGTTAGAGTTAGCATCCATTTTTTCAGTTGAGCTTTATGCCTATGCAGTCATGGACCGATAATTTCTCCTGCATTATCGGCATACCCTCCATCCATGGACATAACAACCATTATCACCTAGTGCTTTACCTTGACCCATTAACACCGTTGCACTGGTCTGATGGTGAAATTGCTGAAAAATGGTTGCTCACATACCCAGGCCGTTTGGATGAACCCTGTTTTGAGCTTCAACGAGAATTAAAGAAACAAGCGATTATGGCTGACAAGAAAAAACTACAGAAATATCGTCAGCGCTTTGGTAGCCTTTCTTGGTTTATGAGTCGTTTGAATGAACCTTTGGCTAAAGCGAGTCATGCAGTAGATTTTGCTAAAGGACGATTCTGTGGCGTTGCTAGACGAAAGTGCGGTTTTATCTTGCATGGCCTATGTGGATTTAAATCCTATTAGAGCGGGAATAGTGCAAGAATTACAAACGGCTCTTTATACTTCAATTAGAAAGCGCTTGGATGATTTACCGCTTAAGCCTGAATTATTAACCCAGCCGATTCTATCAATGGCGGGGAAATCAATTGTTCACCCTAATAAAGCGAAAATGCGGGCTCATATTAATATGTTGTTATCCGTCATGAATTTACAACCCGATAATTGGTTAACGCAAGTCCAAAACTTTAACAAAGGCTCACCTCATTCAATCGGATGTTTGGCTAAGTTACAAGATAAAGCGTTAGCACTTAAGAAAAAATGGATTAAGGGGATCAGCGCTTCTAAAAAACTTTATATTCAAGCTTAATCACTTCACTCTGACAAAGTCATTATCTTTTGACTCTCGGCTGCCTGAAACTCACCCATTTATTATTAAATTTGTATTCTATAGCCTTAAACAAATGAATTCTTATAAATTCTTGATGGCTAGACAACTATTCGTTTAATTTTTATGGGTTTTTGTGAATTTCGGAGATCTTGTTCTTAAGCGGGGTGTCTGTTATAGGTTGGAATGACAAGGGTAAGTCCCTCACTTTCTAAAAATGTCGCTATTGGCTCTAAACCTGAGTGGTCTCCATAACTTGCATTATCAAAAGAACAAAATACAAATTCCCCGTCGATTAATACAGGGCACATAGATGTTAGTAATTCTTCTAGATTTAGTCCACCGGCCATACTATACATGGTAGGAAGAACAAGGAGGTTATGGTACAGACAAACAAAAAAGCCCCAGAGTTTCTCAACAAAACAATGGAGCTTTATATGTTTTTATTATTGTTTATAGTTTTGGTTTAGCCGAGTACTTTTTGTAAAGCCTTTTATGTCGATTATCCAGATCAATCATTCGTCCTTCAATTAACATGGTTTCAACATTGTGTGTGAGGTGGTCAAACAAATCACCCGAACTAATGACTATATTAGCCTGTTTTCCTTCGGTTAAAGACCCCATGCTATCCTGCATTCCTAGCACTCTTGCAGGGTGTAATGTTACAGAACGTAAAGCTGCATCCGATGAAGCACCGTAAGCGATAGATTGTCCCGCCGCAAAAGCTAGGTTTCTTACCGGCCAATTACTTTCAATTGCAATCGAGTATTCAATGCCTAATGATTCCAACATAGCAGGAGTCGAAAAGGCTCTGTCCATAGCTTCATCACTGCGCCAAGTGCGTCCCCATGCGGCATTGAAAACCACTGGAATTTTACGTTCTTTAAGTAGCTTTGCTGCCTTATCGGCATCTCTTCCGCCAACAATAATAATCTTCAGTTTTTCAGCATCGGCAAAGTAAATTGCTTGCTCAATTTGACGATAATCATCAGCGTGAACAAAAACGGGAACATCTCGAGCCAACACAGGTAGCATAGCTTCCCATCTCAAATCAAGCGCTTGAGCTTTGCTACCTTTACTTACTTTTGCTTTACGAGACTTGGCGTAGGCTTTTATTTTTTCAAAGGTTTTTTTAAATTGCTTACTCGCTTTTTGATTGGCTTCTTTTTGTTTTTCAGCTGGTCGTTCTTCCCACCAAGCTTTATTAATTCCCACAGAAGGCCATCTCAAATGCATACCCGTATTGGCTTTGACTAAAGCATTCTCCCAACTCCAAGCGTCTAATTGCATCAATGATGATTGACCATTTAGGCCGCTTCCAGCAGGTGTGATTTGCACATGAGTAATACCATTACTTCGAACCGTAGGAATAATTTCAGAATCAGCATTATAAGCAACATGTGCTTGAACTTCTGGGGTCGCACGACCCACCTCGTTATTATCTCTGGTCGAACGCACTGCGCCAATTTCGACCAAGCCGAGATTAGTCGATAATCCAATTAAGCCGGGATAAACCTGTTTACCACTTGCATCAATTACTTGAGAGTTCTGTGGAGCAATCAAATTCTGACCAATTTTGCTAATCAAACCTTTCTCAATCAACATATCATGGTTTTCTTTTATTCCGTCAGTGACCGTGTGTAGGGTGCCACCTTTGATCAAGATAGGATTTGTTTGTTTGTTACCAGGAACAATATCGGTTGCCGCAGCGGTAAAGCTTAAACTGGCGAATAATAAAATATTAGTTAGCTTTTTCATTATAACTGCACTCCTTTTTGTACTGATTGTGCTGATTTCCAGTGCCAGAAGTCAAAGTTATCATCACAATGCCACTGCGCCTCTTCTTTCATAACGTAAACCTGATCAAATGAATGGGTTTGTTTTTTCTTATTACCATTTGCAGATTTTTTATCATCTTGAGCTTTTTTCTTTTTATCACTTTCAGATAATAATTTTTGTATTAACTGATTTTTTTCCTCTGCAATATTTTGTCGTGCAACTTGATCTGCTTCACGATTAAAGTAGTTAGTACCATCAATCCAAGTCTGCTCAACTTTGGAGTAAATAGATAATGGATTTCCACTCCAAATGACAAAATCCGCATCTTTGCCTTTTTTCAAACTACCGGTATGCGAATCAATTTTAAGTTGTTTAGCTGGATTAATTGTCACCATTTTAATGGCGTTTTCCTGCGACATGCCACAATGCTGAACCGATTTGGCCGCTTCAGTATTTAATCGTCGAATTAAATCACCACTATCAGAATTGATCGATACGTTAACCCCTCGCTCCATCATCAAACAGGTATTCATTGGAATAGCATCCAACACTTCAAACTTATATGCCCACCAATCTGAAAAGGTAGAAGCTGATGCACCATGTTTTGCCATTTCATCCGCTACTTTATAACCTTCTAAAATATGTGTGAAGGTTTGGATTCTAAAATCAAAATCCTCTGCTATGTTCATCAAACTTAAAATTTCAGAAGCAACATAGGAGTGGGAATGAACAAAACGTTTGCTGTCCATAATCTCGACTAGAGTGTCTAATCGATAGTCTTTTCTCGGCGGCGAGGTATTTTTCTTTTTACTACTGGACAATTTTTTATATTGTTTCCATGAAGCTTTGTAATCTTGAGCCCTTGTGAAAGCATCTCTTACAATCGTTTCAACACCCATTCGCGTTTGAGGATAACGTATTGTAAATTTATCTCCCCAATTACTCTGCTTAACATTTTCGCCGAGTGCAAATTTTATTGAGCCTGGCGCTCTTTTTTCTTTCATTTGCTCAGCGGTTTTACCCCAGCGTAGCTTGATCACTTGTGCTTGACCACCAACAGGATTTGCCGAACCATGAAGTAATTGTGCGATAGTTGTACCGCCCGCTAACGCACGATAAATATTAATATCATCAGGGTTAACCACATCACCAATACGAACTTCAGAAGTAATTGCATCACTGGCTTCGTTAACACCTTTACTAATAGCAATATGTGAATGTTCATCGATAATGCCTGCAGTAACATGTTTACCCGTTCCGTCAATTAGCAAATATCCTTTTGGCGCTTTCAGGTCTTTTCCAATTTTAGAAATTTTACCCTTTTTAATTAGTAGATCGGTATCTTTTAAAATACCCTCTTTTTCCGAAGTCCAAACCGTCGCATTTTTAATCAATAGGTTTTGTGGTTTGGCTGCAGTCAGCATACCAAATGCTCGATTCGGAAAGGTTAGTTGGCTAAGATAGGTCGGCGTAACTGCATTGTCTTTTTCTACCTTTTTATCACTGTCTAGATCATTTTTGCTCGCACTGAAATAAACTCTAGCGGCGGACTGATTGACATAACTCCCTGTCATATTGTCGTCTAATAATCGCCCACTAAAAAGATAAACACCAGTCAAACCTAACTCAGCTAAGTTGGAACTAAATTGCAATACATTGGCATCACTTGAACTAACTTTGATTGCCGATTTTTTCTCGCCCGCTACAAAATTTCCAGAGACTTTATCGTCTTTATCGCTAAGTTCTAACGACAGTGTTTTAGTTCCTATTTTTATTTCGTATTTACCAGCAAGCGATTTCTCATTAATTGGAGAAAATAAAGTCTCTTTTCCTTGCATCCAAACACTTTTTATTTTGCCCTTATCAAACAGGTTTCCATCAGCTATAACTAAGTCAGCGAACATACCTGATTCAATCTTACCTGCATTAGCTTCCACACCAGCGAGCTTCGCTGGTACAGTTGTGAGTGCCGCCAATGCATCTTTTTCTGAAAGTCCATGTTGAACCAATGTTCTAATTTTATCCCATAACTGATCGGTCTTCTTTAGTCCGTGCTGGGTAAAAGCAAACGGGATTTTATTTTTGGCTAAAACTGCCGCATTGGATGGCGCTCTTTCCCAGTGCCTGAGTTCACCCAGCGAAACATCTAATTGAGCTTCATAACTGCTGACATCCGGTTTACCTGGTAGGCTTAAAGGTAAAATGAAGGTTGCATTGGTTTTTTTAATTTCATTAATTCGAGCATACTCATGACCATCGGCGATAAAACTAGCCGACAGTTTAAATTGATCAAATAATTTGTCAGCACGTAAAGTTGAAAGGTAATCATCTGCATTGAAAACGATGCCTGTTTGCTTAATTTCAGAAACACCTTCTAACGCCGTATTATATTCAACTAGTTCACCCGTATTAAGGTTATCAGTTTTTCCTTTAGCTGATTCGTACCAACTTGCATCGCTTAGAGTCTGACGAATTAAGGCCATGCTTCCCATTAATGAACTTGGATATTCTTGTTTCGAAGTCCCTTTATCAAAAGAACCAAAATGACTTGCATGTGAGTTGTAGATCAAATCATTAGGGAGGCCTTTAGCTAATGAAACTGTGACGCCTTGGCCTTGAAAAATTCCGTCCAATTTGGCAGTCTGCACTGAGGTAAATCCATTTTTTGAGTAATTTTTTGCCATTTTAGGATCCGGTTTAAATTGGTCAACCCAATTAATCTCAGCGTGAACGGCGTTATTCCATGCGTTACCACCTTTACGATCGCCAGTATATCTGGGAGCATCGTTTCCTTTGGGCAATGCTGGTTTGTCTTTAGGAAAAACATAGTCAGTGTAAGGGTCAATGAAGCCTGGATAAACAATATGGGAGGTTAGATCAATCTCAGTCGCACCGGATGGAACAGATCCTTTGGCTTTAACGCTAATAATACGTCCGTTATCGATTATGAGTGTTGCATTTTTTATCGATTTTCCGGGTTCAACAATAACAGTGGCGTGCGTTAAAGCAAAGTGGTTGGCGCTACGATCATGAATGCCATAAACATGACTAGTTTGATCAGCGTAAACACTATTTGCTCCAAGCACAGCCATAGTGGCGGCTAATGCCGTATGACTGAGTTTTATCATGGAGTTTATTCTCTTTATTATGTTGTAAGTAAATGGCAAGTTTCTCACACTTTTGTAGTCTTTGCTAATGCAAGTAAGAGGATATTATATTTAGCTAACTAATTGATTTAGAATATAAAACTAAGAACAATTAGAAGGCAAATACAAATTATTACAATTAGAATTAATAATCGAAAAAATAAGAACAACGTTCAATGAACTATGGCGATTACTCATATATTGAATGGTCTGAAAATGGTGGGCGTTACATGTTACCTCAAGCTGAAGTACTGATGGAAAAATTATCATTAGATGACGTTAACAAAGCGATCAAAAAACACTTTCAAGTTGAGAATATGTTTGTCACGATTGTGACTGATGCTAGTTTTTTTTACTATTTAGATCATTTTATTCTAAACAAATTACTGCCACATTATCTCTCGCCCACATTCCTTAGAAATCTCTTTTAAATATTCTTGGTGTTCTGTAAGTTCTGATTCATTAACTGAAATAATTTTAAATGGTGGCCTGTTTTCTGGCAATCGTCGAATTCCTTCATTATCTCTTCCAGCGGTTAAATAATCTTGCTTGTGTGTAAGAGTAAGATCTGACTGTCCGCCTGTCATGTGTAAATAAACTTCGGCTAAAATTTCCGAATCTAACAATGCACCATGAAGATCTCGATGACTGTTATCAATAAAATATCGTTTACATAGGGCATCCAAACTGTTTTTTTGCCCAGGGTGCATTTGCCGAGCTAAAACCAAAGTATCGAGTACTGAGCAATAGTCCGCCATCAAGCCTAAATTATCGCCTAAAGATTTTAATTCATGATTTAAAAATCCGATATCAAATGGTGCATTATGAATAACTAATTCCGCGCCTTTTACATAATCTAAAAATTCTTTGGCTATATCTTTAAACAAAGGTTTGTCTTGCAAAAATTCATTACTGATCCCATGAACTTCCATGGCACCATCATCAATTTCTCTTTGTGGGTTGATATAAACATGAAAATGTTTGCCCGTAAGACGCCTGTTAATCATTTCCACACAACCAATCTCAATAATCTTATGACCTTGAGTTGGTTCTAAACCCGTGGTTTCAGTATCTAAAATGATTTGCCTCACGTGTATAAGCTCCTAACTATTTGATTTGTATTATTATTGTAAGCACCAAACTTATTTGTGTACTTCTTGTACTAGCTTGAATAGAAAACTTGTTCTACAATTACGGATTACAACCAGTGTCAAAACGCTGGCTGACAACAGTATTGTATAACCTTAGCGGCTAATTCAAAACTCAATTTTTTTATTTTTTTGTTTGGTAAGGATTTAGGTGCATCGATTCATTCACAAGTTAATAGTTACTTTGAGAATAGTAATAAGTGACAGTCACAATATAGACAAAGTAATAAGTGACAGTCACAATATAGACAATATCTCACAAACGCAATTCGTTTTCACCCACAAACATTTTAGATAACACTGATTTACCCAATGATTGATACCAAGTAAAATAGATCAACTGTAAATA
>Ga0307492_10000947_pt1 | contig 12151 bp, 9 predicted proteins | sample SI3LmetaG_FD_202365 | JGI IMG/M metagenome (GOLD analysis project Ga0307492, IMG submission 202365) | Sea-ice brine microbial communities from Beaufort Sea near Barrow, Alaska, United States - SI3L | ecosystem: Environmental > Aquatic > Marine > Coastal | place: USA: Alaska | collected 2017-05-06
GTCAGGCTGCCCGCGTCGGCTACCGCGTGAAATATTCTTAGCTTATCCCAATCCATGACGTCCCTCTTTCCACACTGTTACCGCTCGCATTGATTGATCATTAGTCATTGGACGGATGTGTTGCAAATGAATGTTCTTGTCAGATTTTGTTTGTAGGTCAGGAATTGTGACCTATAGTGTTCATGAAATATTCGCCAAGGGGAGGTGCCGTATGGCCCGTCAAGATGTCTCGTTGCATGACAAATACGATCTGACAAAGACCAAAGTTTTGCTGAATGGTACGCAGGCGTTGGTCCGATTGATGTTGATACAGAAAGCACGCGATGCGGCGGCGGGGCTAAATACGGCCGGGTATGTGACGGGATATCGTGGGTCGCCTTTGGGCGCTGTGGATATGCAGATGACACGGGCCGCCAAGGATTTGGATGCAGCGCAAGTTACGTTTCAGCTTGGGTTGAACGAGGATCTGGCAGCGACCGCGCTGTGGGGCAGTCAACAAGCGGAGCTGCGCGGTGAAGGCAAATACGATGGCGTTTTCGGCTTATGGTACGGTAAGGGGCCGGGCGTTGATCGGTCTGGGGACGTGATGCGGCATGCAAATATGGCTGGCACATCGCCCCATGGTGGCGTGATCATGGCGATGGGTGATGATCATACCGGCGAAAGCTCGACGACTTTGCATCAATCTGATTTCGCGATGCTGGACGCATATATGCCGATCGTGTCCCCTGCTGGGGTCCAAGAGATTTTGGATTACGGGCAATATGCGTGGGCGTTGTCACGATTCGCGGGCGTTTGGGTTGGCCTGAAAACCATGAAAGACACAATTGAGGTTACGTCTGTTGTTGATGCTGATCCGCACCGAATGCAGTTTATAGAACCCACATTTGATATGCCGGACGGTGGGCTGAATATTCGGCTGGTGGATACCCCGCAATTGCAAGAGGCGCGGATGATTGACCACAAACGGTTCGCTGCAGAGGCGTTCAGCCGCGCAAACCGGATGGATCAACGTAAATGGGGCAAGGCAGGCGCGCGAATTGGCTTTGTGGCTGCGGGCAAAAACTGGCTTGATTTGACCCATGCCTTATCGCTTTTGGGGTTAAGCGAGGCCGATGCGGCGCAGATGGGGATTACGGCCTATAAGGTCGGGCAAGTGTGGCCATTGGACATGATGTCATTTCATGATTGGGCCGAGGGGCTTGATCTGATCGTTGTCGTGGAGGAAAAGCGAAAGCTTATTGAGGTGCAGGTCAAAGAAGCGCTATTTGATGACCGCGCAGGTCGCCGTGTTTACGGCTGGCATAAAGGTGACGAGCATTCTGAGGGCCGCCGCGAAGAGATATTTCCGACAAAAGCAGATTTGAATCCGATTTGGATTGCGGAAAAGATCGGCGGCATTCTGGTTGAAGAAGGCTGTGCCGCGGCCAGTGTGACAGATGGATTGGCTGCCTTGGCGGCCGCGCGCAGGGCCGATAATGCCCCAGAATTGGCTGCCAGAACGCCGTTCTTTTGTTCTGGTTGCCCGCATAATTCGTCAACCAAAGTACCCGAGGGCAGCCGTGCCTATGCGGGAATTGGCTGCCATTATATGGTGCAGTGGATGGACCGCGACACTGTTGGTTTTACGCAAATGGGCGGCGAGGGTGCAAATTGGGTTGGCGAGGCGCCGTTTAGTACACGCGGCCATGTGTTTCAGAACTTGGGCGATGGTACCTATAACCATTCTGGTGTTCAGGCTATTAGATTTGCGCTGATGGCAGGCACAAATATTACCTACAAAATCCTGTTTAACGACGCGGTTGCGATGACGGGCGGCCAAGGCAATGACGGCGGATTGACCGCAGATCAAATTTGTCGTGAGTTGCTTGCAATGGGTGTTAAAAACGTCGCGTTAGTTTATGATAATAAAGAAGAAATTGACTTTGGATTGTTTCCATCTGACATTTCACGGGACGAGCGTGACCAACTTCCGTTGGTTCAGGATAAGTTGAGTAAAACCAAAGGTGTATCGGCCATTGTTTATGTCCAAACTTGTGCGGCTGAAAAACGCAGGCGACGTAAGCGGGACCAATTCCCCGACCCAGACCGCAGGGTTTTTATTAACACAGATGTTTGTGAAGGATGTGGAGATTGCGGTGTGCAGTCGAACTGCGTTTCGATTGTTCCTGTCGAGACTGAACTAGGACGCAAGCGTGCGATTGATCAGTCGTCGTGTAACAAGGATTTTTCCTGCGTGAACGGTTTCTGCCCGTCTTTTGTGACAATCGAGGGTGCTAAAATTCGCAAGTTCGCGACGTCTGCGATTGAGCTGCCTGACCTACCTGACGCGGTTTTACCAACCATAAACGGAACCCACAATGTGGTCATTACTGGCGTTGGCGGCACGGGCGTTGTGACCATTGGTGCCGTGATGGCGATGGCCGCGCATTTGGATGGCAAAGGCGCGGGCATGATGGAGATGGCCGGGCTCGCTCAGAAGGGTGGCGCCGTTTACATCCACTGCCGTATTGCAGAAAAGCCAACCGATATTGCGGCTATTCGCGTGTCCACAGGTGAATGTGATACGTTGATCGGTGGCGATCTGGTCGTCAGTGCTAGCGCAAAAACGATCGGCCTTATGCGCACGGGACGGACGCGCGGAGTTGTGAATACCCATGAGATACTTACTGGGGAGTTTACGCGGAATACGGAATTTAGGCTTCTGACGGATCAGTTGCGGATGTCGTTGGAGGCGCGGCTTAGTGATCGCTTGGCAATGTTTGATGCATCAAAGCTGGCGCAAGAGCTGTTGGGCGACAGTATTTATTCAAATATGATGGTGTTTGGAGCTGCTTGGCAACAAGGAGGGGTTCCCATTTCGTACGACGCAATTACACGTGCGATTGAATTGAATGGGGCCTCGGTTACGCAAAATTTGGCGGCGTTTGCATATGGCCGTTGGGCCGTCTTGTATCCAGATGATGCGGCAGAAATTTCTGGTGCCAAAAACGTGCAAGCACCCAAGTCCGTTGATGAAATTATCGCGTTTTGCGCCGATCAATTGACCGCGTATCAAGGGCCAAAGTTGGCGCAGTCGTATCTTGATTTTGTTGCCCGTTTTGATGACGCCGAGTTGCAGGAGGCAGTGGCAAGATCGTACCACAAGCTGCTGTCATATAAGGATGAATATGAAGTTGCCCGTTTGTTAACACAGACCAAGTACCAAGCCGAGGCGGCGTTTGATGGCGACTTAAAGCTATCGTTCCATTTGGCGCCGCCGATTTTGTCAAAGACGGGACCAGATGGTCGCCCAGTCAAACGCATATTTGGCCCAATGATTGCGCGAATGTTCCCCTTGCTTGCACGGTTAAAGGTGTTGCGCGGGACCCCGTTTGATTTATTTGGCTATAGCGCCGAACGTAAAATGGAGCGTGCTTTGATCAGGCAATATGAAACAGATATGAAGCGCGTTTTGGCCGGCGAAATTGTCGGTGGAACTGCGACTGCTCTTGCACACTTGCCAATGGACATTCGTGGGTTTGGACCGGTTAAGGATGCGGCTATGAAAAAAGTGGCATTGAAACGCGATGCTTTGCTTGCGGCGTAATGTGACATAAATCTCCACTACACGCGGTCGGCAAAGCAAGGTACACACGACCTAACAACGAGGGGAGCCGAGATGGCAGTCGGGATTTTTGATAGTGGGTTAGGCGGCCTGACGGTTTTAGACGCTGTGCAAAAACGCCTGCCGGACGTGCCGTTTGTGTATTTGGGTGACAGCGCGCATGCGCCTTACGGCGTGCGTACGCCCGACGATATCTATAATTTGACCACTGCTGCGACCCAACGTTTGTTTGATGCTGGATGCGATTTGGTCATCTTGGCTTGTAACACGGCAAGTGCTGCGGCGCTGCGCCGGATGCAAGAAAGCTGGGTCCCAACTGATAAGCGAGTGCTAGGTGTGTTTGTGCCTTTGATTGAGGCGTTGACCGAACGCGAATGGGGCGATAATTCTCCGCCGCGTGAGGTTGCAGTAAAACATGTCGCGCTGTTTGCCACGCCAGCCACGGTTAGCAGCCGTGCATTTCAGCGCGAATTGGCGTTTCGTGCGATCGGCGTGGATGTAGAGGCGCAGGCTTGCGGCGGTGTGGTTGATGCCATTGAGGATGGCGATTTGATCTTGGCAGAGGCCTTGGTTCGGAGCCACGTTGATGCGTTAAAGCGCAAGATGCCGCAGCCAGATGCCGCACTTTTGGGCTGTACCCATTATCCGTTGATGGAAGGTATATTTCAGGATGCGCTTGGTACGGACGTTAAGGTCTATAGCCAAGCGGATCTGGTGGCAGAGAGCTTAGCCGATTATTTGGGTCGCCGCCCTGAGATGGTCGGACCTGGTCAGGCAAGTGCATTTTTGACAACGGGCGATCCCAAACAAGTGTCATCGCGTGCGACGCAATTCTTGCGACGTCAGATCACATTTGAATCCGCTTAATAACTCCCCATATTAATCCTGATTAAAGGATACCGACATGACCCATAACATCGCCATTCTTGGCGCTTCTGGCTATACGGGCGCCGAATTGGTGCGTTTGATCGCCACCCATCCGTCGCTAAAAATAACCGCACTTTCGGGTAATTCCAAAGCGGGCATGACAATGGCGCAGGTATACCCACATCTGCGGCACCTTGATTTGCCTGTCTTGACCAAAATCGAAGATGTAGATTTTTCTGATATCGATCTGGTGTTTTGCGCGCTGCCACATGCCACGTCGCAGGCGGTGATTTCGACGTTGCCACCGCATGTGAAAATCGTTGATTTGTCCGCTGATTTCCGGCTCCGCTGCACGGCAGCATATCGCAAGTGGTACGGGCAAGATCATTCGACGCCTGAGTTACAGAAACAAGCGGTTTACGGCCTGACGGAATTTTACCGTGACGATATTCGGACTGCCCGTTTGGTTGCGGGCACGGGATGTAATGCTGCGGCAGGACAGTTTGCATTGCGGCCATTGATCGCCGCGGGTGTGATCGATCTGGACCGGATCGTGATCGATCTGAAAGCGGCCGTATCTGGGGCAGGGCGTGCATTAAAGGAAAACCTGCTGCATGCGGAGCTTTCAGAAAACCTGCACGGCTATGCCGTTGGTGGCACACACCGTCATTTGGGTGAGTTTGATCAGGAGTTTTCACAAGTTGCGGGTCGCGATGTGCGCGTGCAATTCACGCCGCATTTGATACCTGCCAATCGCGGTATTCTGGCGACTGTTTACGTTGATGGGGATGCGGATGTTATTCACCAGACGCTTGTCGATGCGTACGATGTGGAGCCGTTTGTTACGGTCCTCCCCAAAGGGGAAGTTCCCGCGATTAAGCATGTACGCGCCAGTAACTTTTGCCACATTGGCGTCGTTGCAGACCGGATTGACGGGCGTGCGATTGTGATCGTTACGCTTGATAATTTGACAAAGGGGTCGTCGGGCCAGGCACTGCAAAACGCAAATTTGATGTTGGGGCTTGATGAAACTACGGGCCTGATGATGGCACCAGTTTACCCATGAAGGGCCTTGACTGGAAACACCGCATTCAGGCGAACGTGGTTTCCTTTTTCGACAGATCTGGTTGGCATCATTAGGCAACGAAGTCTGGTGAACTGCACGATGTAAGTTATTGAAATACCATAAATATAACGAAATCTACATGCTCACGAAGTCATCGGCGCGTTGAAAGAACAATGCGTTTACTTGACGCTGGACGGTGCTGACGCAACCAATTAACCATTGGCAGACATGATCCTATCATCTGATAAGGATGCGTTGCGTTGCAAACGGTTACCCAAATTGCCAAAGATATCCTTGTCCGTGAGGGTGGGTTTGTGAATGATCCCAACGATCTTGAAGGGGCAACCAATCACGGTTTGACGGTTCACCCGATGCGACGTCTTGGGCTTGACCTGACCGGTGATGGGATCGTGGACGGAGAAGATGTGTGGGTTTTGGACGCGGATCGCGCGCTACAGATATTTATAGATCATTATTTCCGAGGGCTGGGCTTGGACGGTTTGCCTATAGCATTGTAGCCTCCAGTTTTTGATATGTATGTCAATGCGAGCAACAACGCGGTCAAGGTGTTGCAGCGGTTGCTATCGGATGCGCATCGTCGTGACTGTGGATGGCGCGCTTGGACCTTTGACGATCGTTGCAACGACGCAGGCTATGGCCGCAGCACCAGATTATTTGGCTGATGCCTACGGCATTGCGCGGCGCAATTATTATTACCGCTTGGCCGATGGCCGTGCGGCCGTGGATGATTTTGAGATAGACAGACGCGTCATCGCATTAGAAACCCGCAACGCTGTTGACGAAGTACACCGCACCAATGTTGGTGTGCGTTTGGCCGCGATTGAAGAGACATTGTGCCGGCTGGTACGGTTGATTATCGGTGGTCTGTTGATGGCAGGGCTGACCTATGCGGTGCAAGTAGGGTTAATGATCTAAGCAGCAGTAAGATGCGCGTCATCAGTTAGTTTGACCCGCGAGCCAATGCGCTATCCTTTGCCTATGATGTCTGAAATTGGATGTTTTGCGCTGATTTTGGGTGCCGTGATTGGGCACAGCAACTGATGGCATTGTGGAGCTTGTTGCCGCCAATCTGGTCATCTTTTTTCTATGCATGCCCGTATTGAGGGGCGCGTTGATGCCGTGTGAGTCCGCACCGTGGACTCTTGCGGCTTATCCGACTTATTGCGAGTTCGGTTGGGGTGGATTTTGGTTCTGGATTTTTGGTGTAAACGCATCGTTCATACCGTGGTCGATCGCGGCTGCTTTGCTGCATCATAATGTAGTTGTGTTGAAGCGCTGGACACTTTTGTTGGCCGGTTTGGGATTTGAGTTTCTTTGTGGGGGCGCACAATGTCCTGCGCGGCGTCCTCAAGTTTTTCACGCCTTCGCCATCGATCTTGAACGCGGCGTGGTCATCCCGATCATATCGGTATTTTCACAGGTAAAGCATTGGGCCTTTTTGCAATGCATTCTGGTCAGCTTGTACCGAAGGATGTGTGGAAGGCCATGAGCCGTCAGAGTGGCCTGATTTTGAACAACATCTAGCTGGCGGTCAGGCTGTGAAACAGGGTACTGATTGGGGCAAGATTTTAGCGCACTTCGGGCTGGGTATTACCACTTTGGGTCGCAGCTATCGCCGCTTGGCGGCAAGAACATATCGGCATTGCGCAATTTGGCGAGGCCTATCATGTCGGTTCCTGTAGCTCTGAACTCGAAGGGGAGTCCCCATTTTCTGGACAAACAACCAAAAATGAATTGGGAAATGTCACTGTAAGTTGAGGTCAGCGTGAGGGTGCAGTTTTTTGACTGAAAAGGGTTATATTCCATGGCGCCAATGTCCGCGCCAGACGCAGCGATCCGCAACGGTGTGGAGTGCTATATCTAAGTTGTGATTGGTGAACGTCTTGTTTGCGGAGGACAGCCGTGACGAAGCCGTATTGTATCTTGTGCGTCGTTACGCGGAGTTCATTTTGTTGAAGCCGGACGTCGTGGGTATGAACTGGGTGGCGGCATGTGTGGGGTTCGATTGGCATTAGGTGCAGGTTGGGGCGCTGTACGGTGCAAACCTGATGCCGTTGGCGCGAGCTTAATTTGCGATGAATAAAGCCGTTTGAACCAAATCTTGAAAAACTGACGTGCCGTTGTGCTTTTCAAGCTAACGGCAAAGTATAGGGTTAATGCGAACAGTAAAGGATCGTGCACATGGACTATCAGGAAATTACCCTAAAGATTACAAACGGGGTTGGCGTTATTACGTTGAACCGGCCTGAGGTTATGAATGCGCTGAATTCAAAAATGCGTTTTGAGATCACAAATGCGATCAAAACCGCGGAGTCAAATGCGCGCGTCGTTGTATTGACGGGCGCAGGACGGTCATTTTGTTCTGGCCAAGATCTCGCGGATGGCGGTTCAGCGGCAATATTGGATTTAGAAGCCACATTGCGCGACGAATATGTCCCGATGCTCAAGGCGATCTTTGACTGCAAAGTGCCGACAATTGCCGCGGTCAACGGCCCCGCTGCGGGGGCTGGCGCGAACCTCGCACTTGCTGCGGACGTTGTGATTGCATCCCATGATGCATTTTTTCTACAAGCGTTCACACGGATCGGACTTATTCCTGATGCGGGGGGCACCTATTGGTTGCCGCGCCAGATTGGTGCCGCCCGTGCGATGGGGGCCGCGCTATTTGCGGATAAAGTATCAGCCGCGCAAGCTGTCGCGTGGGGCATGATCTATGAAGCCAAACCGGCGGATGAATTTGACGCCCATTGGCGCGCGCGCGCGGGTGCATTGGCGCAGGGGCCAACGACCACGTACCACCACCTAAAGACTGCGATCCGAGGGTCATTTGAAAATACGCTTGATGAACAGTTGGCGCTTGAGGCGAAGTTGCAAGGAAAATGCGGTGAAACCAACGATTTCAGAGAAGGCGTTATGGCCTTTTTGGAAAAGCGCCCTGCAAATTTTGAAGGTTACTAAAACAATAGTGCGACCAATACATGATCCCTTCTTCAAACGCCTGCGGGGCCGTTGGAAGACAGGGGACAGCCTTCGCAAGCCTATTGTTGGAGATTGCTGCGGGATCAAAAAACAAATTGAACTACAGCGTGCAGGGTCAACGATTGCCGCTAAGCACAATTGGGACCTTCCTAAAAGGGGCCGCCCCTATGGCTGTCCCTTCGGACTAGCGCTTTTCGATATCGACGTAGCCGCGTGCTGTCTCACCAAGGTAAAGTTGACGGGGACGCCCAATTTTCAACTGTGGATCAGCAAGCTGTTCTTTCCATTGGGAAATCCACCCAACAGTTCGTGCCATCGCGAAGATCGGCGTGAACATTGAGGTCGGGAACCCCATCGCTTCGAGGATGATACCAGAATAGAAATCCACATTTGGAAATAGCTTTTTCTCGGCGAAATAAGGATCAGCGAGAGCCTGCTTTTCCAATTCCATCGCGACTTGCAACAGCGGGTTATTTGCAACGCCCAGAAGTTCCAAAACTTCATCTGCAGATTGCTTCAACACTGTCGCACGGGGGTCGAAGTTCTTATAAACGCGGTGGCCAAAGCCCATAAGGCGGTAATTGTCGTTCTTATCTTTTGCACGGGCGATAAATTCAGGAATGCGGTCGACTGTGCCGATTTCCTTGAGCATCTCAAGACATGCTTGGTTCGCGCCGCCGTGAGCAGGGCCCCATAGGCATGCGATACCAGCGGCGATACAAGCAAACGGGTTTGCGCCGGAAGATGATGCCAAACGCACGGTGGAGGTCGATGCGTTTTGCTCGTGGTCCGCGTGTAGCGTGAAAATACGGTCCATCGCGCGGGCCAAGATTGGGTTCACGTGGTATTCTTCTGCAGGGACAGAGAAGCACATGTTCAAGAAGTTGGCAGCATAATCCAAGTCGTTGCGTGGATACACGAACGGCTGCCCAATAGAGTATTTATAGGCCATCGCAGCAATCGTGGGCATCTTGGCAATCAGACGGATTGACGCGACCTCGCGCTGATGCGCATCATTGATGTCAGTGGAATCGTGGTAAAACGCGGACATTGCACCCACCACGCCGACCATAGTGGCCATTGGTGGCGCATCGCGGCGGAAACCACGGAAAAAGTTGTGCATCTGTTCGTGGATCATGGTGTGGCGTGTCACAAGCGCCTCGAAGTTTTCCAACTGATCCGCGTCAGGCAATTCCCCGTACAGCAAGACATAGCATACTTCGAGATAATGAGATTCGCCTGCCAATTGTTCGATTGTATAGCCGCGGTGCAATAGCTCGCCCTTGTCACCATCAATAAAGGTGATTGTGCTGTCGCACGCAGCTGTCGACGTGAACCCTGGATCATATGTAAATACACCTGCTTGCCCGTAAAGCTTGCGTATATCGATGACATCTGGGCCGGCAGTGGGTGAATGCATGGGTAATTCGTAGGACTGACCATCAATTATCAGCGTTGCAGTTTTTTGCGTCTCAGCCATATTCATTCCCCAAAATAAGCTGCGTGCCTTCTGGACACGCAGTCATAGTCATCTCGCCCAAATTTTGAGTTAACGCATAAACGTCACCAAATGGTTTCAGGCTGTGCTTTCAGTCAATCGAGCGCAAGTTTCATCGCGTCCAAGGACCAACATCATATCAAAAACACTTGGAGAAACAGATCGTCCCGCAAGGGCTGCGCGTAGCGGCCCCGCAAGCTTACCAAGTTTCGTGTCGTGGCGTGCAGCCAGTTCCGAAACGACACCCTCCAGAGCGTCACGGTCCCAGCTAACATTTTGCAGATGCGGCGTCAATTCCAACAGTATACTACGGGATACATCTGTCAAAAGTGCGCGCGCCTTTTCGTCACGATCCAAAGGCCGGCTCGCCAGAATAAAGTGGGCTTTTTCAATAATATCATGGAATGTCTTTACACGTTCTTTAAGGCAATACATTCCGCGCAAAAGACCATCTTTTTGTGACGCAGTCAGTGCATCTGCTTTCGTTGCCGCAAGGTAATTTTGCAATTCCTGCAGTAGCTCAGCATCTTTTGCGACGGCATTATGCTGTCCACAGATGTTCTCCAGCTTTTTGGTGTCAAACCGCGCTGGCGATTTGCCAACACCGCTAAGATCAAACCAATCACGTGCTTGTGCATCCGAGAAAAATTCGTCATCGCCGTGGCTCCAACCTAGACGGGTCAAATAGTTACGCACTCCAGCCGCCGGATAGCCCATTGCCTGATATTCGGCGGCTCCAGTTGCGCCGTGGCGTTTCGATAGTTTTTTACCGTCGGGTCCGAAAATAAGCGGAATATGCGCCTGCACGGGTTTGTTCCAGCCCATTGCGTTGTAAATTAGGTTCTGACGAAAGGCGTTTGCCAAGTGGTCGTCGCCGCGGATCACATGTGTTACGCCCATGTCGTGGTCATCAACGACGACCGCCAGCATATAAACTGGTGATCCGTCAGACCGGAGTAAGACCATGTCATCGAGCTGATCATTTGCCCATGTTACGTCGCCCTGAACCTCGTCATGCAAGGTTGTGGACCCTTCGCGCGGGGCCTTTACACGGACAACAAACGGCAGGTCTGGATGATCCGCTGTTGTAGTGTCACGCCAAGGAGAGCGGAAAAGCGTTGACATTTTATTCGCTCGAGCGTCTTCGCGGAAGGCTTCAATCTCTTCTTGGGTAGCAAAACATTTGTACGCACTTCCGTCCGCCAGCATTTTGTTGGCGACTTCGGCATGGCGCGTGGCATTGGCATGCTGGCTAGTCGGATCGCCGTCCCAGTCAAGGCCAAGCCAGGTTAAACCGTCCAGAATTGCTTGACGGTTTTCAGGAGTTGAACGCGGTTGGTCGGTGTCTTCAATACGCAGCAAGAATTTGCCACCGCGCCCGCGCGCATAAAGCCAATTAAACAAGGCTGTCCGCGCACCACCAATGTGCAACGCACCGGTGGGAGACGGCGCAAATCGGGTGACAATTGGCGTTTGTGACATGAGAAAGACCTCTCGTTAACCACTTGTTCATCAAAGTTGATGAAACATGACGGGTGGTGTGAGGGAGATACTAAGCGCAGAGGCAAGTGACAAGTGCGCGCATTTCAAAGACTTGAGACGCAGCTTTTGGCGCAACGGGGACATCTGTTCTGCTGGGTCCCTGTTTGTTTGGGGATCGGAATTGATGGATGCTTTGCGCTTATGTTTGAACCGGATGTATTGGTTTTTCTTGGGCTTGGGTGCCTTCTGGCGCTTGGGCTCATATAAGCGCGCATTGTGCGCGTGGCCTTTGCGCCGTTGCTCGTCGGCTTGGTTTTGATTGGGGCGGGGGCGGGGATTGCAAAATACCGCACAGAGGGTGTCAGCAGTCCCGTGCTTAGATTCCGGTATTACGGTGCAATCGAGGGGCGGATTATCAATATTGACCGGTCAGGCAGCGATGCCGTGCGGTTGACGTTGGACCGCGTCATTTTGAACCGAATGTCGCCCAATCGGACGCCAAGCAAGGTCAGGGTATCAGTGCACGACGATGGTCGGTCCGCGCCGTATCGACCCGGTGATGCGATTATGACGACGGGACACCTTTCACCGCCCACTGGACCGGCGGAACTGGGTGGCTTTGATTTTTAAC
>Ga0307492_10000948_pt1 | contig 12148 bp, 11 predicted proteins | sample SI3LmetaG_FD_202365 | JGI IMG/M metagenome (GOLD analysis project Ga0307492, IMG submission 202365) | Sea-ice brine microbial communities from Beaufort Sea near Barrow, Alaska, United States - SI3L | ecosystem: Environmental > Aquatic > Marine > Coastal | place: USA: Alaska | collected 2017-05-06
TTTGATTGATCTGATTCTCTAACGCAAGCGCGTCTTCAATTTGAAGGCCGTGCAAGTCGAGGATGATATTGCCATTATCAGTCACAAAACCTTTTCTGAACTTTGCTTCGCAGCCCAATTTCTCAAGCTGCCCGGCGATTAAATTTTGAGCCATTGGAATGACTTCGACGGGTAGCGGGAAGTCACCGAGTACATTAACCAGCTTACTGGCATCTGCAATACAAACGAATTCATCGCTGGCGGCAGCAATAATCTTTTCGCGAGTAAGTGCGCCACCACCGCCTTTAATCAAATGTAATTGGTGATTAGATTCATCAGCACCATCGACATAGACAGACAGGCGTCCAGCGTCATTAAGATCAATAACGGGTATGCCGTATTTTTGCATGCGTTCGGTAGAGGCAACTGAGCTGGACACTGCCGCTTTTATTTGGCCTTTAAAGTTTTCAGCGAGTAAGTCGATGAAATGGTTAACTGTCGACCCAGTGCCGACACCGATGATGGTGTTTGGCTTGACGTACTCTAACGCAGCATTCGCGGCTACAATTTTCTTTTGATCGGGTGTCATTTAATATTTCCAGTTTGGTTTTTATTGCATCATATTGATAGCGAGGAATTTTATCGACAGGGTGGGCAAATGTCATTGTAATCGCAATAAATAATCCGTCAGAGTTGACTTTGCTGGTGCCTCAAGCACAATCGATATCCCATTTTAATTCATTTCTAAAGCGACTCAAGTTATGGCACGACAACAGTTTTTGGAAAAAGTACTGACGGCAAGAGTTTACGACCTCGCACGCGAAACATCCTTAGACTTTATGGGCCGAATTTCAGACCGAACCAATAACAAAGTTTGGATTAAACGAGAAGACTTACAACCAGTGTTCTCTTTCAAGATTCGTGGTGCCTTTAATAAAATATATCAAATGCAAAAGGCTAACCCGGCGCTATCGGGTGTTATTACGGCCTCTGCAGGGAACCACGCACAGGGGGTTGCGTTATCAGCCAAAAAACTGGGCCTTAAAGCCATTATTGTGATGCCAGTAACAACGCCAGACATAAAAGTGTCAGCGGTTAAAAGCTATGGTGCTAAGGCGATACTGTATGGAGAAAACTTTGATGCTGCAAAAAAATACGCATTGGAAATGTCTGCAAAAGAAGGATTAGCTTTTATACATCCGTTCGATGATGTGGACGTGATGGCAGGGCAGGGGACGATAGCCCATGAAATTATTCGACAGCACCCCGATCATATCGATGCCATTTTTGTACCTGTCGGTGGTGGTGGATTAGCAGCAGGCATCGCTGGTTTTCTAAAGGCCGTTCGACCCGAAATTAAGATCATTGTGGTAGAGCCAGAAGACTCGGCCTGCTTTTATGAGGCGCGAAAGGCGGGGCGTCGAGTGATTCTGAAAGAAGTGGGCACATTCGCCGATGGCGTTGCAGTCAAGCAGGTTGGTAAGCATCCATTTGCGATGCTCAAAAATCGAGCAGATGACGCTATCACAGTCACCACCGATCAAATCTGTGCCGCTATTAAAGATACCTTTGAAGATACGCGCTCGATATGCGAACCGGCTGGTGCAGTGTCTCTGGCCGGGCTTAAAAAGTATGCTGACATGCATGGTTTGAATGGGAAAACGCTTATTGCCATTAACTGTGGCGCCAATATGAACTTTGATCGCTTACGCCACGTTGCTGAGCGTGCAGAAATAGGTGAAGAGCGAGAAGCGTTGCTCGCGGTGCAAATTCCGGAGCGTCCAGGTAGCTTTAAAGAGTTTTGTCAGCTAATCGGTAAGCGCTCCATTACCGAGTTTAACTATCGTTATTCTGATCACAACCTCGCGCGTGTATTTGCCGGCATCCAACTGAGCAAAGGTAGTGACGAAAAAAACCAATTTATTGAGAAACTGCAGCAAAACGGCTATTCGGTTGTCGACATGACCCAAAATGAAGTTGCTAAATTACACACGCGTTATATGGTCGGTGGCCATCCCGGTGGCGGCGTGAATAATGAGCTGTTATACCGGTTTCAATTTCCAGAAAAGCCAGGCGCCCTATTAAATTTTTTAATGAAGATGGGTAAAAAGTGGAATATCAGTTTGTTTCATTATCGCAATCACGGCTCAAACTTCGGTCGAATACTGATGGGTTTTCAGGTTGAGAAGGCAGATTATAAAGCGTTCAACACATTTCTGGTGGGCTTGAATATTCCACATTGGAATGAAACTGAAAATGAAGCCTATCAATTATTTCTGAAGTAGTTAAATACCGACTTAAAGTGACTTCTGAATGGAGTCACTTAAGTGACCGAAATTACTATTTAAAATACTTTGGAGAATCAAAAAGAGGATACCAACCACGATGCCGTCGCAAATCTATCAACCTTGAACCAAAGGTTCAGGTGGGGATATTGACAACCTCATCAGGCTTCCCGACGAATCGGGCATGCGCACCAGCGTTATACGAAAGTCCCCAAGGTGGATAAAACGGCTCAAGGATTATGATGGCTGCTAACGAACACCGCAGTAGGTATAAATCCACTATACCCTTGATGAAGAACAAAAGTAAATCTAATTTTTTAATGACTCTGATTGTTCAAGCACTCGTGAAATTTTGTTTTCAAGGTTTTTTAATCGGGGTGATAAATCTTCGCTGATACCCTTCACTGCATCGCTGGTGCTAAGGTAATCGTTGGCAATATTTAATGCGGTAATGACCGCAATACGCTCAGACCCGAGGATGCTACCGTTTTCACGAACTTCGCGCATTTTTTCATCAAGATATTTCGCCGATGCCAGCAACGCGGCCTGTTCGCCGACAGGGCAAGCGACCTTATATTCTTTGTCGAGAATAGTGATGCTAATCGGTTGTGGATTACTCATGACTTTAGCTCAAGTGAGCGTAATCTTGAAATCATTGCTTCAACCCGGGTTCTGGCAGTTTCAGTTTTATCAAGTAATTGGGAGCGCTCGGCTACCAGTTTTTCCTGTTGTTGACGCAGGCTGGAATTTTCATTTTTCAATGACCCAACGGTGTCGATTAACTGGTCGATACGCCGTTCCAGCTGGCGTAGATCATTTTCGGTAAAAAGCGTGTTATCTGAATCCATAAGCGAATCATCGTGCTTAAAATACAATCAGTCAACCGATGTGTATTTTTGCAGGCTATGTGAGTGATAGAATACATAAATAAGTAACGGCTCAGTTTACGGTAGGGATAGGTTGTATCAGTGTTAAAAATGATTATTTACACTTGTAAACTCACATTTTCGCCTTAATCTAACCTATAACAAAAGCAATCCAAGCTGTGACTGTAAATTCCAACTACTTTTTTAAGTAGTTTTTAAAATTATACAAATCTATAGGTTTTCTACAATGCCGGAATTCGATTCAGTGCAAAATGCATTGGAAAAACTGGGTGCTACTGTCGATGCATCGGAGTCTCACGGGACCCTTTGTGGGCTATTACTGGATAATTGCGGTATGGCAGTATGGTTGCAGCATACGCTTGATGACCTGCCAGATAGCACTGATGTGCTAGCAGTCGAACATTTACAGGTGCTAAAACAGCTATTCGAAACTAGCCGCGAACAAATAAACACCGAAGATTTATCTTTCGAATTATTGTTGCCCGATGATTCGGATGATTTTGGTGTTCAGTTGTTAGGGGTGTCGACCTGGTGTGCTGGTTTTTTGTACGGATTAAGTGTGACTGCAAAGAATAATTCAAAAGAACTGGATGAGCTATCGAAAGAGTGTTTGTCCGATTTACTCGAAATCAGTAAACTCGATCACGACGAAATTGAAAGTCCCGAAACTGAAGACCAGTTAGTTGAAATTGTCGAGCATGTACGGATGGCTGTTTTGTTTTTAAACGATGCCATAAACCGTGTCATGCCCGCACCAAAATTGCAGTAAAAATAGTATGAATCTATCAGAATTTAAACGCCGTCGTGCTCAGTTGATGAAGATGATGGGTAAAAATAGCATCGCTATCTTACCGTCATCATCCGAGGTAGCCCGTAACCGTGATGTTGACTTTCCATTCCGACAAGATAGTGATTTTTTATATCTAACCGGATTCAACGAACCCAATGCCTTGGTTGTTTTGGCCCCAGGTCGAAAGCATGGTGAGTATATTTTATTCTGTCGAGAAAAAGACCCCGAGCAGGAAACCTGGCATGGCAGACGAGCAGGACAGGAAGGGGCTCTCGAAACTTACGGTGCCGATGATTCTTTCCCCATCGATGACATCGACGATATTTTGCCGGGGCTGCTCGAAGGTCGAGAGAGTATTTACAATGTGATGGGTCTGTCTCCTGAGTTTGACCAAAGATTGATCGGTTGGGTGAGTCATATCAAAGCTCAGTCACGTAGTGGCATGCAGGTGCCATCTGAATTTTTAGCGCTGGACTTTATTTTGCACGACATGCGCTTATTTAAGAGCAAGACCGAGCTCAAGTTAATGCGTCAGGCGGCGGCTATCAATGTCGTTGCTCATAAAAGAGCGATGCGGATATGCGAGCCAGGTCAATATGAATATCAGGTGGCGGCCGAATTTGATCATGAATTCAAACGAAACAATACCCAGCATGCCTACCCGGCCATTGTCGGTGGCGGTGCTAACGGTTGTATTCTGCATTACACCGAAAATACCGACGTGCTCAATGATGGCGATTTGTTGCTCATCGATGCAGGCTGTGAAGTGGAGGGTTATGCGTCGGACATTTCACGTACCTTCCCCGTCAACGGAAAATATAGCGCCGCTCAGCGAGAGGTTTATGAGATTGTTTTGGCGGCGCAAACGGCAGCAATTAAAAAAGTGAAACCGGGCAATCATTGGAATGATCCACACCATGCGGCCGTGCGTATCATTACCAAAGGCCTGATCGAAATGAAGTTACTCAAGGGGACGCTGGCGAAATTGGTCAAAGAGCAAGCCTATCGACGTTTTTACATGCATCGCACCGGTCACTGGCTGGGGTTAGACGTACACGATGTCGGTGATTACAAAGTGGGTGATCAATGGCGCCTGTTAGAACCAGGTATGGTATTAACCGTTGAGCCCGGTATCTATATTCCGGCGCACAGCAAATCAGTCCATCGCAAATGGTGGGATATCGGTATTCGCATCGAGGATGACGTGTTAGTCACCAAAAACGGCTACGAAGTGTTAACCGAAGCGTTGCCAAGAAAAGTCGACGACATAGAAGCCTTAATGGCGAGCTGAAAGTAAACCGGCCTAAATAATGGGCACACCGACAATGGGCACACCGACAATGGGTACTTCGCAAAGACAAGAGAGTATTGCCATTGTTGGCGGTGGTCTGATCGGTTTATGTGCCGCATTGGCATTGCAACACTCTGGTCGAAAAGTATCGGTTATCGAATCGGGCTCATTGTTGCAAAGCGAGAAAGACCCAGTCGGTCTTAATGCTCGTTCAATCGCATTGTCTTATGCCAGTGTGCAAATCTTTAAAGCGCTGGATATCTGGAACGAAGTTAAGCATTTAGCCTCTCCAATCCGAACGATTCATATCTCGTCGAAAGGGCATTGGGGTGTCAGTCGTTTAAAAGCATCCGATTATGAGTTGGAAGCAATGGGTTATGTCATTGAAAGCCAATTGCTGGGCAATTGCCTACTTGAAAAAATTAACCAGTCAAAATCAATTAACCTCGTTACTCGCGCGACGGTTGAGTCCATCGAAGTCGAGCACAATAGTCAGCTTAGTTACCGAAGTCCTGACGGCATTAAAAGCTTGCAGACAGATCTAATAGTGATAGCTGATGGTGCGCAGTCGAAGGCCAGAGATAGCCTCGGCATCAAGCACGAAACCATCGATTATGAGCAGTCTGCGATCATCACCAATGTTATTTTCGACAAGCCAATAGCGGCCGCAGCTTATGAGCGATTTACCGAATCAGGTCCGCTCGCGATGCTGCCGCTTGGCCAAAATCGATATGCCTGCGTCTGGACTTGCAAGCCTGATGATGCACTCGAGTTGATGGCACTGGATGATGAGGCGTTTATGCAGTCATTGCAGCAGTGCTTTGGTTTTCGGCTGGGGTTTATCGAGCAAGTGGGTAAACGTTTTAGTTTCCCGTTACAGCGGACCGAAGCAAAATCGTTAACTCAAAACCGCTGCGTTTTGATTGGCAATGCCGCCAATGCATTACATCCCGTAGCAGGGCAGGGCTTTAACCTCGGCCTGCGTGATATTGCAAGTTTGCAAGGTTTGCTGGAAGGTCGGTCGATTACTAACCAGGTAGCTAACCCAGGAACATTATCGCAATCGCTGGCAGCCTATGAGCAGTTAAGGCAATCCGAACAAACGCAGGTGATACGGTTAGGCGATGGCCTAGTCAGCCTGTTCTCGAATGACTTGCCGTTGCTCAATCACTTTCGTTCAGCCGCTTTAGGCTTGCTTGATATCATGCCTGCGTTGAAATCCGAAGTGGCGCTGTCAGGCATGGGTTTAGCGACAGGTGGTAATGCGATGATGAGAGGCCATTTGAGATGAAACAAGATGACATGAAGCAAAAAAAACAAGCAAATAATTATGAAGTAATAGTCGCAGGTGCTGGCATGGTGGGCGCTTGTGTGGCTTTATCGTTTGCGCGAAAAGGGTTTCGTGTTGCACTGGTTGAGCCGTCGCCAGCAATCAAAAAAGCAAATCCTGCCGACACGGGTGCCGATGCCATTTATGACTCGCGCTTGTCTGCAATTAGCCCGGCCTCACAAAAATTTTTAAGTGATCTTGGCGTCTGGTCTGCTATCGATCAAAATCGGGTCTGTGATTACGAAAAAATGTTTGTTTGGCATGACAACGGTAACGCTGCAGTCGATTTTGATTGCGCTCAGCTAGCCAGCCAGAGTCTCGGCGCTATTGTCGAAAACAATCAAATTTTGGTAGCACTGCACAATGCCTGTCAGGCGCAGCCATCAATCGACTGGTTCTTATCAGACAAAATTACAACACTGACTGAAAATTCCGATAGCACAGTTTCGGTCAGTCTTGAATCGGAGGTGAAGTTATCGGCAGACCTGCTAATTGCCGCCGATGGGCGAGGATCGAACACACGCGCCTTAACCGACATCGAAGTGATGAGTGGTAGTTATGATCAAATCGCCATCGTAGCCAACGTGACAACTGAATTTCCACATCAGTTAACGGCCTGGCAGAAATTCCTCAGCACTGGGCCATTAGCATTCTTGCCACTCGCCAATGGTGATAGCTCGATAGTCTGGTCTTGTGATACCGAAATGGGGAAAATAATGATGTCACTAGACGATGATGCCTTTTGTGCAGAACTCGGTGAGGCATTCGACGGTCGGATGGGTAAAGTAACCAGTATTGGCAAACGTCAGAGTTTCCCGTTGGGTTGGCATAGTTGCAAGCAATGGTTGAGCCATCGAGTATTACTCATCGGCGATGCCGCACACGGTGTGCACCCGCTGGCTGGACAGGGCGTTAATCTGGGTTTTAGTGATATTGCATTATTGATGCAGCTGTTAGGCGATCTCGATTGTCCCTGGAACAAGAAGAAACTACGCCAGTTCGAGCGTCAACGTAAAAGCGAAACAGCCGTAGCCACACATTTATTCAGTGGTCTGAAATTAGTCTATGGGTTAGATCATCCTGTACAAAATAAGATTCGAGATTTTGGCATGCAAGTGATTCAATCGAATAGCAGTATCAAACGCCTTTTGATGCGCCAGGCAATGCGCAATATGGCTTGATGGTCACCTCTTATTGGATCGATCCCGGCGTAACAGAGTAGGCCGAAAAAGCGAAGCGCGTTCCGGTAATCCCTCTGGTCTATTAGAACGACAAGACTGGTTCTATTTGACGATTCATACTAGCACTAAGATTTGTAGGCTAGTCACTAAACATTAATAGGGGTTTGACATGTTAATAGGTGTACCAAAAGAGATAAAAGACAACGAATACAGAGTCGGTCTTGCGCCCGAATCAGTTCGAGAAGTGGTTGCCCATGGTCACGAGGTTATAGTCGAGACTAATGCTGGTGCTGGCATCAGCGCACCCGATGATGAGTACAGGCGTGCCGGTGCCTATATCGTCGATACCGCAGCCGAAGTATTTGCCCGTGCCGACATGATTGTCAAAGTGAAAGAACCTCAGGCTGTCGAGCGCGCAATGTTACGTGAAGGTCAAATTCTATATACCTACTTGCATCTCGCGCCAGATCCAGAGCAAACTCGCGATCTAGTCAATTCTGGTGCCGTTTGTATCGCCTACGAAACTGTTACCTCGCCTTTTGGGGGATTACCATTGTTGCGCCCCATGTCCGAAGTGGCGGGTCGTATGTCTATTCAAGCAGCGGCCCATAGCCTCGAAAAGACCCACGGCGGTATTGGCATGTTGATGGGTGGTGTGCCCGGTGTCGATCCAGCCAAGGTAGTCGTTATCGGTGGTGGTGTGGTGGGTACCCACGCGACTCATATCGCTGTTGGCATGGGTGCGGACGTTTGGGTGCTCGATCGATCCAACGAAACGCTGGGACGGCTGTGGTCGGATTTTGGCCGATCAGTGAATACAGTCTACTCAACGCGTGATGCAATTGAACGACACGTGCTCGAAGCCGATGTTGTCATCGGTGGTGTATTAATCCCCGGTGCTTCTGCGCCAAAGCTGGTCACCGCAGAGCACGTCAAAGCGATGAAGCCAGGCGCGGTCATGGTCGATGTCGCGATTGACCAGGGCGGCTGTTTCGAAACATCACATGCTACCACGCATAGCGACCCTACTTATGTGGTCGATGACGTCGTGCATTACTGTGTTGCCAATATGCCCGGCGGCGTGCCGCGCACATCAACCTTCGCATTAAACAATGCGACACTGGCAGGTGCACTCGCTTTGGCTGACAAAGGCTATAAACAAGCGCTTGCCGATGACCCACATTTACGTAATGGATTGAATGTCCATCGTGGCGACGTTACTTATAGAGAAGTAGCCGAAGATCTTGGCTATGAATATGTTGAAGCGCTAGTTTCAATGGCGAAATAACCAATAAGCTAAAAAATAAATACCTCCGACATCAAAGTTAGATGTCGGAGCCTTTAGTATCAATCGGTAAATAGGCTAGTTCGACAAAGCTCTACCAGCGGTATATCTGCCGGTGCCCATTTGACCTGGTCGAGCTCATCAAGTGAAAGCCAGCGTAATTTATCATGTGCCATTAACTGAAAGTCACCAGAAATATGTGTTACCAGATAAGCCAGTAAATGAATGGTTTTAGTGCCGTAGTCATAAACGCTGTCACCGAAATAATTGCCTACTTTTGTGGCGATACCAAACTCTTCAAACAGCTCTCGCTCTAGACATTGCTCGGGCGTTTCATCGGCTTCGATTTTACCGCCCGGAAATTCCCAGAAACCCGCCATATGAGAACCTGAGTTGCGTCGAGCGGCGAAAACCTTGTTGGCCTTCACCATGATGGCGGCCGTTACGATGATTGGTTTAGACATGTCTCAATCCGAGGTGTGAGGGGAAGCTGCGTAGGCCGGAAAAGCGAAGCGCCTTGCGGCAAATATATCATGCCTGATGGTACCTGTGGTTTATCGCGCCTGATAGCGCCTAGGCTTTGCCTACAGGGGTGTAGGTAAGGGGCGAGAGCAGGATGCGGTGAGCTTATCAGGTCTACGTTATTACCGTCGGATTCGCGACATTGGATCCTGGCGATAATACTGCTTCAGCTGCTCGTGCACATCTGCATAGGCTCGATGAATGATCTCTGGTCTTTCAAAGAACACCTCACTTAACACCGCAAAAAACTCTGCTGGCGAACTCGCCCCATAACAATCGATACCGATGTTTCTTCCCTGGCTGCATTGATGTTGGAAGTTTTCAAAACAGGCACTGAAAGCCTGTGTCCAGACAACACCATTCATACCTGGATGTAAGGGTGGGAAACCATTGGCTTCACCATTTTGCATATCGAGTTTATGTGCAAACTCATGAATAACCAGGTTGTGCCCATCAATAATGCCGGCATGCTCGGTTTCATCCCAGGCCAGCACCACAGGCCCGTGCTGCCAGGCTTCACCGGCTAAACTGGATTGCACAGTATGCTCCACACCATATTCATCACGCACTACGCGCTTAGGTGCAAACCCGCTGGGATAAATTATCACCGACACCCAGCCGTCATAGCAGTCCAGGCTCAGCTTTAAAATTGGCAAGCAGGCCTGCACTGCAATGATCAATTTCATGGTTTGAGTTATCACCAGCCCATGTGCACCTTCGAAGGCCTTGTGATGGCAAAACAAAATAACCAATTCCTGCAAACGCTGCATTTCGTCTGACGACAAACCCCGTAGTAGCGGCAATGATTCAAACACCTCTGCCCAATCCGTCAAGGTAATGGTCGATCGTTTAATGATGCGGTTATCTAGATAGTTTTTGATAAATTGAAACATTGAATTTAGTCTGCCTAGTTTTCTAGCTCGCGCCTGACCACTTCCAGCAATCGCACCATCGCCAGGGTATCGAGCTCACAATAGCGTTTCAGCGCATTCGCTTTCGCCGCTTTCTGCTTTGCATCATCGGTCTCAATCATGCGTAACCATTCCAGCGATGCCATACCGCCTTCCTGCACCTCCAGGTCTTTGTACGACAGTTCCGGAACCAATGTGGGCAGTACATTCTTGATACTCGATTTAGTGCCCCACTGCCAGTGGCGGTAATGCTTTTTGAACACCTGTTCCAGATCCCAAATTCGACTTGAGATCTGCCTCAAGCCATCGCCCATCTCAGAAAACTGCCTTGCAAGGGCTTTCAATACGCCTCGTTCCATGGTTTTGTTGTAGACAATCACCGACCCGGTAGACGCAATATGTGCCAGCAGACTGTTAGCTAGGTCTTCACCGGGATCAGTACGCTGCTCGTGCAAAAACTCGATATGGTTGACCTCGCCATTTTCAGTTTGAATATGCAGGCTGTACTGAAAGGCATATTTTTGCCAGGGCGAAGAATCATCGAGTAAGGGTACCGCGGTAGCCACCGATTCAAAGTCGAGAAAGTACAGTGGGTAACTTAAATCGCTCAGCATCTTTTTTATAGGGCCAGGATTGATATCAATTCGATGCTGCTGCATGCGTTCAACCAGTGTGCGCTGCGCTGCGGGCAAGTCGGCGTCGGCAGGAATATCATCGATATAAAAAATACCCTGCGCCTCCAACGCCGGGATTTTTCGAACATCAATTGCGTTATAAATAGTCGGCCGATCTATGTTGGCCCAGCAATGCGCTTGAAAATCACAGCCCACGCAGGCTTTCTTAAATTGCATCTCGGGTATCGCAGTACCTTCCGCTAGCAATGCCGACATGGGTACCAGGTTCGACGCCACAGAAGGCAGGTAAGCCGTCACTTTCTCGGTCACATCGACTTCATTGAACAGGCTGGGAATATCCGGCGAATGCCCCGCAGTATTGGCATGCAATACACTACATCGTGATACCCGATAACCACTCAGCTCCATCACATAGCGTTGGAAAGCCAGGTCGGGAATATGTGCGCGTTTTACTTTTGTTGCAGACTTTACCTCGATCAAATGCCAGCTACCATCGGCCAGCCGCTGTACCACGTCTGATACCACGCGGTACTGATCTGACCGAAAGGTCGCCTGCAGTATTGTGCCTGCACCGGCTTCAATAGCCGCTAGCGTATCTGCCTCTGCCTTCGCTAAATTTCGGATGTCGATATCTATATCAATCAAAACCTCATCGTCGAACAACTGTTGCGCCAGCTCACCGAATAACGAGCCCTGTTCCATAATAAGCGGAGTCATGCCACTGGGTTGCACCTGCAATTCGGGTCGCCAGAGCAGCAGCCACAGCTTACGTGAGCAGGTAAGTCCCGCTCTGTATTTAGATTTGGATAAGTATTTAGGCATTGTAAAAATTCTAGGTCATCTCAGCTCAGAAGGCTAGATAATCCCATCCAGAAACCTCACTTGTCATATTAGGATTCATACATATGTGGTTACAACGATCGAGTACCCTGATGGTAGATTCGAGTCAGGAGCAGTGACCGAGAGTAATCCATTTGAGCGGTTCGCCCGTAAGTACCAGAATGGCAACGAGGTTATCGAGGCATAATTATTAGGGGCTAGAATCTTAAATG
>Ga0307492_10000949_pt1 | contig 12144 bp, 11 predicted proteins | sample SI3LmetaG_FD_202365 | JGI IMG/M metagenome (GOLD analysis project Ga0307492, IMG submission 202365) | Sea-ice brine microbial communities from Beaufort Sea near Barrow, Alaska, United States - SI3L | ecosystem: Environmental > Aquatic > Marine > Coastal | place: USA: Alaska | collected 2017-05-06
CATCAACATCAAGAACACCACGTTCAATTGCTATACTTTTTAGTTTTTCAGCATTCATTCCTGCGCCATCATCTTTGATGGTCAACAGAATATGATCACCTTCTTGTGAAGCCGACAATAACACAGTCCCTTCACGAGGTTTACTTTGTGCTTCACGGGTATCAGGGTCTTCAATCCCATGATCTACAGAGTTTCTAACTAAGTGCACAAGAGGGTCTGCTAGCGCTTCCACTAAATTTTTATCTAAATCTGTTTCTTCACCTTCAAGCACCAATTTGATCTCTTTGTTTAAACTACGAGCTAAATCACGTACAACCCTAGGAAAACGACCAAATACTTTTTTAATTGGCTGCATCCGTGTTTTCATTACTGCGCCTTGAAGATCAGTAGTCACAGCATCTAAATTGCTAACAGCTTTAGTCAAATCTTCATCTTGTTTGGTTAAACCTAAACTAGTTAATCTGTTACGTACCAAGACTAATTCACCCACCATATTCATAATTTGATCTAAACGTTTAGTATCGACCCTAACGGTGGTTTCACCTTGTGTTAAAGCAGCAGGTGATGATTTTTTTTCTGCCGATTTAGGCGTTTTATTAGTGGCCTGTTTAACTACAGGTTTGACTGCAGGTTTAGATGAATGAAATTGATGAGTGCCTTGCTTGTCAACAGAGCTGTCTGCCGACACTGACTTTTTGGGTGCTTTACCCTTGCCATGAAGTTCATCAAGTAGAGCTTCAAAATCATCATCTGAGATGTCAGGACTGCTAGAGTTTAAGGTAATTGGAGATAGGGTTGAACCAGTAACATCAGCATTAAAAGCACCTTGCCCATGCAGTTCATCTAATAAAGATTCAAATTCATCATCTGAAATATCATCATTCTCATTTGTAGGTACTGTAATACTTTTGACAGGCTTCACAACGGTACTTATTGGGCTAGTACCATGTAATTCATCTAATAATCGTTCAAAATCATCTTCTGACATTTCATCATCTGAGGCAAGATTTTTATTAACAACTATCGATTCATGAGATATAGTTTCAACAGCAACCTCTAAGATTACCTCTTCACTTTCAATGATACTCAAACTATGCAATTTATCCAACAAAACCGGGTCTGCGGCTTTAAGGGGTTCATTATTTTGTACCTGAACAAACATTTCATTGACACTATCTAGTGTTTGTAAAATCACATCCATTAAATCCGATGTCACCGATCGTTGTCCTGTACGTAAAATATCAAAAATATTTTCTGCTCCATGACAAACATCAACGAGATCATTTAACGCGAGGAAACCTGCGCCACCTTTAACTGTGTGGAAACCACGAAATATCGCATTAAGCAACTCTGTATTATCAGGATCGTTTTCTAGCTGAACAAGTTGCTCAGATAACAATTCAAGTATTTCGCCTGCTTCAATTAAAAAGTCTTGAAGTATTTCTTCATCTGCTTCAAAAAACATTGAGTAACTCCTATTAAAATCCTAAACTTGATAATAAATCATCCACGTCGTCCTGATTCTCAACAACATCATCTCTTCCTTTGGTATTAATTATAGGCCCCTCTATAAGATTATCGCCTAATGTAGGCCTAGGTCGTTCTAGTGTTTTATCTTCAGAAATACCAAAAGCAGTTAACATACAAATCAGACTATCTTCAACTTCTCTAACTAAATCAATAACTTTCCTAATAACTTGACCTGTAATATCTTGAAAACCTTGTGCCATTAAGACATCAGTCATCAAACCACGCATGTTATCAGCTTGTTTATCCGTATTAGTTAACAAAATATCAATATCTATGCATAAACTTTTGAATTCGGAAAGTTCAAGTTTATTATTTATCAACTTAGACCAAGGTGGATTGACCGTTTGAATTTGTTGTTGAATAGTATCCATTACTGGAAAAACAGCCTCAACAGCATCCATTGTTTTATTGGCTGCTTCTTCTGTACAGGTAATAACATAATTTAGACGTTCTTTAGCATCAGGGATATCAGCCTTAGTTAAATCGCTTATGCGTGAATCTAATTGAAAATTGATTAAAGAGTCATGTAATTGACGGGTTAATTTACCAATTTCAGCAAATAATTCGGTGTTTATCGGATTCTGAATTTCAGCAACTAGTTCATCTGCTTTTTCTTGCTGTCCTGCTTCTAAAAAACCAACTAATAAATTAGCCTGTTCGAGAGAAACGTGACAAGTATTCAAGGTATTCATGCAAATTCCTTTAAATATCTATTGTGAAAAGAAATAGGGAGGAATTAACCTAAACGTTCGAATATTTTTTCAAGCTTATTTTTTAATGTACCTGCAGTAAAAGGTTTAACGATATAACCGTTAACACCTGCTTGAGCCGCCATAACAATTTGTTCTTTCTTAGCTTCAGCCGTAATTAACAGCACAGGTATATGTGCTAAATTAGCATCTGCTCGAATAGCTTTTAAAAGGTCTATACCTTGCATACCAGGCATATTCCAATCAGTGACAACAAAATCAAAATCACCGTTTTGTAGCATTGGTAAGGCCGAACTACCATCATCCGCTTCTGAAATATTACTAAAGCCTAAATCGCGCAGCAAGTTTTTAACTATTCGTCTCATGGTTGAAAAATCATCCACGACCAGAACTTTCATATTTTTATCCAAGGTACCCTCCAACATAACATTCAAAAGTCATTTATTTTATTAACTATCAATATGAGTTAAATCAGTTAAATGACAACTTAACAAGTGATTTTTTATTTATAATACCTTAATTTACAAAATTAGCACTTAACTTCGCCAACATTGCATGCGAGCTTTTAATCTATGCATCGCTTGACTATGAATTTGACTAACTCTAGACTCGCTTACGTCTAATACTTGACCTATTTCTCGTAAATTTAATTCTTCATCATAATAAAGCGACAATACTAAAGCTTCTCGCTCAGGTAAAGAAGAAATGCATGCTGTTAAACCTTTTTTAAAAGCATTTTTTTCAATATTCTGATAAGGGTCATCATCATGACTAGTATCATCAAAGCTCAATCCGTCGGCGCCACTAACTAAATCCTCAATACCGATAATCTTGCCGGTACTCACTTCACTTAAGATCTGATGATAGTCATTTAACGAAATATCAAGTTCTTCAGCAACCTCACTATCCGTCACATCTCTTCCTAACATTGCCTCTAACGCTTTTATCGCATTACTGACCATACGGCTATTTTTATGAACAGAACGAGGAGTCCAATCGCCGCGGCGCATTTCATCAAGCATTGCACCACGAATACGAATACCAGCAAAAGTTTCAAAACTAGCCCCTTTACTAGCATCAAAATTATTGCCTGCTTCGAATAAACCAATCATGCCTGATTGAATAAGATCGTCAACAAGTACACTTGCAGGAAGTCGGGCAAGTAAATGATAAGCAATACGTTTGACTAATACCGTATGCTGTTCAAGTAGTGCTGACTTATCAACATAAACATTATAAGCATTTGCTTTTACCATGTTGGCTCCAACACTTTCAATTTTGGTTACATGTAACAGCTATACAACTATTTTTTATCTAATAATTTTTCGATAAAAAACTCTAAATTTCCAGAAGCTTGATTAGGAACAGGCCATTTACAAATTCTTTTGGCCAGTGCGATAAACGCTAATGCCGCAGGTGATTCAGGAAAAGCTTCTACAATGACTTTTTGTTTACGTACTGAATTTCTAATATTTTCATCAAAAGGAACAACAGCGACGAGATCTAAAGCTACATCAAGAAAGCGATCGGTTACTTTAGTCAACTTAGTAAAAAGTTGTTGGCCTTCTTTTGAACTACGGACCATATTGGCAACCACTTTGAATTTAAATACCCCATGATCACGACTTAATAATTTCATTAAAGCATAACAATCGGTAATTGAGGTCGGTTCATCACAAACCACTAACATGACATCTTGAGCTGCTCGAGTGAAGCTCAAAACCATATCTGAAATACCTGCTGCAGTATCAACAATCAAAATATCAAACTTAGTTTGCATATCACTAAATGCTCGAATTAAACCGGCATGTTCTGCAGGTGTTAAATCAACCATAGATTGACTACCAGAAGTAGCCGGAATAATATTTATCCCCGCGGGGCCTTCAATGATAATGTCGTCAAGATCACACTCACCTGACAATACATGAGATAAATTTCTTTTGACTCTCAAACCTAACATAACATCAACGTTAGCCAAACCTAAGTCAGCATCAAGCACCAACACTTTCTTACCTTGTTGTGCAAGAGCAATCGCTGTATTTAATGAAACATTAGTTTTACCAACGCCTCCCTTTCCACCAGAAACTGCAATGACTTTTATTTGTTGTAAATCTTGCATTTTTCTTAAGCCACTCGCTTGATCTATCATCTATTTGCTCTCAATATTATTGAAATGCTCTTTTACATTTTATATAAAGAAGTGAAACCAATATTAAGTTGCCTGAAATTAATCGGTTTTACCATACCATATAACTAGAATGATAATACCTTTTGGGGACTTATAGGCATAGTACGTAAACTAGTATCGTATTGTGGCTGTAAATGATTAACCATCTTATCTGCAAGTGCAACTAATTTTTCAACATTGGCTACTTTAATGTCTTCAGGAACTCTTTGACCATCAGTAAGATAACTCATTGGTAATCCATTTTGAATTGAAGTTGAAATTATTTCGCCAATACTCACACTTTCATCAAGTTTTGTATAAATTACGCCCGATAGTGGTACCTTTTTAAAACGTTCAATATTTTCTTGCATTACCCGTTGTTGAGTATTCGCGGCAAGTACTAAATAATTACGAATTCTCACTCGAGTATTAGTCACTAAACTTGTTAAGTGTTTTGCTAAGCGCATGTCACGTTGGCCCATCCCAGCAGTATCGATTAAGACTAACTTTTTATTAGAGAATAACTGTAATAGAACATCGAGTTCTGCAGAGTCTTTTGCAAGTTTGACATTGCAACCAATAATTTTTCCATAAGTGCTTAATTGTTCAAAACCTGCAATACGAAAAGTATCAGTAGAAATAAGAGCAACTTGATCTGCACCATGAAATTGTGCAAAGCGAGCAGCCAGTTTAGCAATGGTGGTGGTTTTACCGACGCCTGTTGGTCCAACTAAAGCAACAACACCACCGCGATTAATAATATCATTATTGGTGGTATTTAATTGCTGAGCAATCAATTTTTTTGCTTGACCCCATGCATCAGTCTCATTGTCAAGTTGAGGCACATAACCCGCTATTTGATCGGCAATTTGTTCAGTTAACCCTAAGGTTGTTAGGCGGTTAACTAACAATGCTCTCTGGGGATCTTTTTGCGCTAGATCTTGCCACATCAAGCCAGAAACCTGATGTTCTAATAATTGGCGAATAGAAGCCATTTCTTTTTGCATTGACTGTAAATCAGCACCAACAACTTGATTGGTATTGTCTAGTATATTGGCCTCTGTCTCGTTGCATTCATTTATTTTAGGTGCGAAGTCATTATCATCACTTGAATGAGTAGCAACAACTTCTTCATCAGTAGGCTGCTGTAATCTTTGCGTAAAGCTTTTAAATTGCTGTTCAATACTTTGTTCAGGAGATAACATATTTGTTCTTGCCAATGACGCAGGATCTTGCTGTACCTCACGATTTAGTAATGCTGACAAGCTATCAACTGGAGCCTTGGTATTGATATTTTTTTGGTTATCAGCACTAACATTCTTGGTAAAAGTTTTAGGTGACTGGCTTAACGTCACTACATCGTTAGCAACTTCTGAAGAGGTGTGTTTACTATTAGTTTTAACTACTTGTTCGCTAATTTTAGATTTTGCTTCCGGCGTTACTTGCGCATAATCTATAGCGGCCATTAATTCGACACCTTCTGGCACTTTTTTATTTGACATAATAACCGCTTCAATACCAAGCTCTTCTTTGATTTGTGTTAATGCCGTACGCATATCTTTTGCTACAAAACGTTTTATTTTCATTACAACCTCTTTACTATCAAAAACTTAATTTAAAAGTATCACTTAGTGTTTCAAAGCAGGACTACTGGCCGATGGCACTGACTATTTTTATCTGTTTATCATCAGGAATTTCTTGATAAGAAATAACGCGTAAACTTGGGATGGTATATTTGACAAACTTAGCCATTACCGTTCTTAAAATCCCTGAGGTCAGTAAAATAGGTGCATCTCCAGACATTTCTTGTTGTTGAGCACCTTCAGTTAATGACTTCTGTAAACGCTCAGCTAAGCCGGGCTCAATACCAGCACCATCATCTCCTGATACTTGCATTGACTGATGCAACATTTGTTCCAGTTCAGGCGCCAATGTTATGACAGGGACTTCAAGCTCAGCGCCAACTAAATCTTGAAGAATGAATTTGCGTAACGTGATACGAACCGCAGCCGTTAAAATATCAGTATCTTGACTCTTAGGACCATATTCAACAAGGGTCTGAACTATTGAACGCATATCCCTTACCGCAACACTTTCATTCATTAAATTCTGTAATACTTTTACAACTGTGCCTAAAGTCAAAATATCAGGAATAAGACCTTCAACCAATTTAGGGTAACTTTTAGCTAACATATCAATGAGGTTTTGAACTTCTTCATGCCCCAATAGCTGAGACGCATTATTAGTCAAAATTGTACTTAAATGTGTCGCTAACACAGTGGCTGCATCAACCACTGTATAACCTAAAGTTTGTGCATGTTCGCGTTGGTTTTTATTGATCCAAACAGCATCTAAACCAAAAGCGGGGTCTTGAGTTGCTACACCATCTAACTTGCCATAAACTTGTCCAGGATTAATGGCAAGCTCTTGGTCATGACGTATATCCGCACTACCAATAGTGACCCCCATTAAGGAGATCTGATAACAATTGGGGTCTAAGTCTAAGTTGTCACGAATATGAACAGCAGGTACTAAAAAGCCAAACTCTTGTGAAAGTTTTTTTCGCACTCCTTTAATTCGGCTAAGTAATTCGCCCCCTTGCGCTTTATCGACTAAAGGAATCAATCGATAACCGATTTCCAAGCCAATAATGTCAACATGGTTAACATCATCCCAGCTTAATTCCTTTACCTCTGCTTCTTTTTGTTGTGACTCTACTTGCGTTTGTTCCTGTACTTGAACCAGTTCTTTTGCCTTGACTTTTTTCCGTTTTTCACCAAAGTATGCCGCTAATGCAATAATAACTGCGAACATTAAAAAAGCAAAGTGAGGCATGCCTGGGACTATGCCCATAACAAACATCAAAGCAGCAGCCGAGTAAAGTGACTTTTCCTGGCCAAGTTGGCTACTAAGTTGCTGTCCCATGTCTTCAGAAGTGTTTTGACGAGTCACTGCAATGGCGGTAGCAACTGAGAGCAATAACCCTGGTACTTGCGCGACTAAACCATCACCAATAGTTAATACCGTATATATTTCAACAGCACTATCAAAAGAAAGATCATGCTGGACCATGCCAATAACTAAGCCACCGACTAAGTTAATAAATAAAATTAAAATACCCGCAATAGCATCGCCTTTAACAAATTTACTTGCACCATCCATCGACCCATAAAAGTCAGCTTCTGTGGTTACTTCAATACGCCGATCTCTTGCTTGCTCTTGATTAATAAAACCTGCGTTTAAATCTGCGTCTATCGCCATTTGTTTACCGGGCATCGCATCTAAGGTAAAACGAGCAGTGACTTCGGCAATACGGCCTGCACCTTTAGTGATAACCACAAAGTTTATAATAATTAGAATTAAAAACACCACCATACCAACAGCATAATTGCCGCCAATAACTACAGAACCAAAGGCTTCAATAACTTTACCTGCGGCATCAGGTCCAAGATGACCTTCTAACAAAACCACCCGTGTACTGGCAACATTAAGTGCTAAACGTAATATAGTTGCAATAAGCAATACAGCAGGGAAAGAGCCGAAATCAAGAGGTTTGAGGGTGTAAACTGTGATTAGTAAAACAATTAAAGACAAGGCAATATTAAAAGAAAATAAAATATCTAATAATAATGGTGACATAGGTAAAATAACCATACCTAAAGCCGCCATAACGATAATAGGTGTACCTAAACCCGTTAGGTGTTTTAATTTATTTTTGTCGAAATTATTTAAATAAGTAGATAATTGCATGGTTACTTCATGATGACTTTTTGACACTTACTGATAAAAAGCAATAACTAGACCATAAAGTCAAATAATAAGTAATTTGATTAATAACTCAGTCGTACTAATACATAAAATCATCAGGAATGGGCAATTTTTTAGCAACAGGGCTAGGCTTTCTTGCACGCCCTTTACGGTGCTCATTTAATTGAAAAATAAAAGCTAATACTTGAGCTACTGCCGCAAAGAGCTCCTCTGGAATGTCATCACCCACCTCTGCTGTATAATAAAGAGAACGAGAAAGTGCTGGAGATTGTACAATTTCAATATTATGTTCTTTAGCAATAGTACGAATATGTAGAGCCATTTCATCGACGCCTTTGGCTACTAATACAGGGGCACCACCTATAGCTGAATCATATTGTAAAGCGACAGAAAAATGACTAGGATTAGTAATGATCACGTCAGAATTTACCACATCCGCCATCATCCTCCTTTGTGACATTTCATACTGAGTACGCCTGATACGCCCTTTATTTTCAGGACTACCTTCAGAGGTTTTATGTTCATCTTTTATTTCTTGTTTGGTCATTTTTAATTGTTTGTTATGGTTCCAAATCTGATAAGGTGCATCAATTGCAGCAATAATAATCAATGAGATGGTCAGGGTCATAAACATGCCTAACAATAATTGCACGGCATGAACAAAATTGATAGGAATTGACTCTCTACTCAAACCTAAAATCTGATCAAACAAACCATTAAGTAATAAATAAGCAACAATGAAAACAACAAAAAATTTAAGTATAGATTTAAGTAATTCAACATAAGATTGCACACCAAACATACGTTTAAATCCCGCAAATGGTGACATTTTACTAGCCTTTGGCGCCATAGCTTCCCATGAAAAGCTGATACCACCTAACAGTGTATTTCCTATAAATGCGGCAATAGCAATAATGACGAAAATCCATAACATCGGCACTATCACTAATGAAACACTCCCACTCACCACGTTAAAAAGGGCATTGAGGTCTAAAGCTTCTTCTCGAGAAAAACTAAACAGTCTTTTCATCATAGTCGATAGTGCATCAACTAATGAACTGCCGACCAACATCATTGCACTTGCACTACCAATCAAGACAAACATAGTACCCAGTTCTTTTGAACGAGCTATTTGTCCTTTATTACGAGCATCACTGAGTTTTTTTTCCGTTGGCTCTTCGGTTTTTTCGCCGCTGTCTGACTCTGCCATTTAACTCATTCCACAATTTATTAAGTAACAGCTAAAGTCTAGTGCTCTTTGCCATTGCGCCTCAAAATGGGTAAAGAAATTACCCATAGTTAACCACATGATCACTAAGCCAGAAAGCATAGTGACCGGAAAACCAATAGCAAATATATTAAGTTGGGGAGCTGCTCTGGTCATAATACCAAAGGAGAAGTTTATAAGTAACATCGCAGTAACGGGGGCTAATGCTAGCGATAAAGCCGTTGCAAACATCCAACTGCCCCACTCAACTATTTCTTTAAGTTTAACGACTTCAAAATTCACCAATGGGATAGGCAAAGAGTTAAAACTTGCGACAATAAATTGTATGTAAGTTAAATGGCCATCCATACTCCAAAATAACAGTGTTGATAATACAAGAAAAAACTGGCCCACTGCAGGTACGTTCATGCCACTGGCGGGATCAACCATAGAAGCAAAACCAAGCCCCGTTTGCATGGCAATAATTTGTCCCGCCAACGTGAAGGTATTCAGCACCATAATGGTAATAAAACCGAGCATAATGCCGATAAGGGTTTGTTGAGCTATTAATAAGACGGTCGTAAAAGAAAATAGCTCCCCCACATTGGCAGGAGGGATTGCTGGCATTATGGCAAAAGTAATCGTTACGGATAAGAACAATTTAACTTTAGTTGATACTGTTTTAGAGCCCAAACCAATCATACTCATAATTAGCGCGGAGATACGGGTAAAAGGTAATATAAAATCAGCCAGGTATTGATTAATGACTGACTCGGTAAACTCCATTAGCTCACCACACTGGGAATACTACTAATTAAGCGAATAGTATAATCCATCAATTTTGCCACTAACCAATGCCCACCGAACGTCAGCGCTAATAAAGTGACAATTAACCGAGGTAAAAAACTTAACGTTTGTTCGTTAATGGAGGTGGCTGCTTGAAAAATAGCGACAATTAAACCAACACATAAACTTGGTACAATAACAGCACCGACTAACATGATCACCAAAAAGGCAGCGTCACGTAAAATATCAACAAATACTTCAGGACCCATACTTATCTCCCATGCTAATCTGGCTCATTAATAATAATTAACACCGCTAGCCACCCAAGCCATAACTGTTGGCAATAGTGCCTATCACTAAGTTCCAGCCATCAATCATTACAAATAACATCAATTTAAAAGGCAAGGACACTATCATCGGGGATAGCATCATCATCCCCATGGCCATCAAAATACTCGCCACCACTAGATCAATGATTAAAAATGGAATAAATAACATAAAACCAATTTGAAAGGCCGTTTTAAGTTCGCTTATGATAAAAGAAGGAATAATAACAGTCATGGGTAAGTCGGTTGGTTTATCAAAGCTTTCAATACCCGCCATATCAGCTAAGGTTCCCAAGTCTTTCACCCGAGTTTGCTCTAACATAAAAGCTCGCAGTGGCACCTTCGCTTTATCTAGCGCTTCAACTGAGCTTAACTGTTCGGCTAAATACGGCTGTATGGCTTGCTCATCAATTTTATTGTATACCGGTGTCATGATAAACAATGTCATGAAAAGAGTTAGGCCTATTATCACTTGGTTAGAAGGAGATTGCTGTAGACCAAAGGCTTGACGTAGAATAGCCAAAATAACAACGATACGAGTAAAAGAAGTCATCATGATTAACGCTGCGGGAATAAAACCGAGGGCAGTCATGAAAATTAGAATTTGTAAGGTTACCGAGTATTCTTGGGAACCATTAGCATTGGTCGTTAGCGTTAAGGCTGACATACTTAAATCATCAGCCGCATAAATAACACCACTAATAAAGAGTGTAGTAAAAAGTAAAAAAAACCCTACCACCTTCTTAAACACTGTATTGTTAAATAAAGTAAACTTAGCCTTTAAAGGTGTATGTTCTAAATCTTTGATCATACTAAACGGACTCTTCTTTTGTGGTCTTTTTTTTATTTATGAGGTGTTTTTGAACAAGAGTAACAAGAGACTGGCTTAATTCAGTTGTTATAGGAGCAGAAGTTTCAAGTGCTTTGTCTAAGGTATCTAACAAGGTAATTTGTTGACTGGTAACCCCTAATAATTGCTGTTTATCTCCTATTTGAACGACGATTAAACGTTCTTTAGCGCCAAGAGACATACTGGTAACAATTGCTAGCCCCTTACCTTGAATCTTTATCGGTTGAAAACGTTTTAAAATAAAGGCACAGACAATAATGATCGCCAAAACCATCAGTAAAGAAACAATCATGGTGAGCGCATCCATATTGGCCCCAATATGTTTCCCCACTTCAGGAATGGCTTCTATTGAAGGTGTTACTATTAACTCTTTTTCTTGTGCATTAGCTTCTAGAGCTTGGACAAGCGGTGAAAACACAGAAAAAGTCAAACTGATAAAAATAGCTAACCACGGCATTACAGCAACCTTATTATCTTAACTTTTTGATACGCTCAACTTGACTAATAACATCAGTTAAACGAATGCCAAACTTATCGTTTACTACCACAACTTCACCATGGGCAATTAAAGTACCATTGACTAAAACATCAAGTGACTCACCCGCGACACGATCAAGTTCAACAACAGAGCCCTGATTAAGTTGTAATAAATTACGAATACTAATCTGGCTTCGCCCTACTTCCATTGAAATGCTAACAGGGATATCTAAAATAGTATCAAGTTTTCGTTTTTCGTCGACACTAATGGGTGCATCTTTCGTAAGTTCTTCTAACTCTACCGCCTCAGCGCCTAAGGTGGA
>Ga0307492_10000951_pt1 | contig 12126 bp, 11 predicted proteins | sample SI3LmetaG_FD_202365 | JGI IMG/M metagenome (GOLD analysis project Ga0307492, IMG submission 202365) | Sea-ice brine microbial communities from Beaufort Sea near Barrow, Alaska, United States - SI3L | ecosystem: Environmental > Aquatic > Marine > Coastal | place: USA: Alaska | collected 2017-05-06
TTACACTTACACTTACACTTACACTTACACTTACACTTACACTTACACTTAGCCCCACCTCTACAGTTACGGGGGTTTTGGGGAATTATAAATTAAAGTTCCATACATTCGTAAATGTTATCAAATTGATTATATGAGAGATACCCCCTGTGTCAGGTTAATTGGCACTCTTTTTAGATATTATGCTGCCTGATCATTATTACTCTGTGCTGTTCCCGGATTCAAGGTACCACTGCCTATGGGTTCACAAGGTCGAATGTCTCCCGACCGTCGGAGCGGTGGGGTGCTTTTCTCTGCCGTTGTGAGCGGTTGTCGGTGCGGTAATATGCGCGTCTTGACCGGCATGACCTTGGGCTGGCAGTCCAAAGTCTGCGCTATCTTGAAAGACACCGTCAGCGCTGAGCATGCCCCGGCTAGCCCTTCGCGCGCTTACCGCGCACTATATCGCGCACCACAAAACGATTGGGATTGAGCTGATCGGCGACGCTCTGCTGCACCGGATAGGGTTCCCCGGCGATCATTGCGGCCAATAGGCGGGCACTCAAAGGGCTCGAGCAGAGGCCTTTCGAGCCATGCGCAACATTGAGCCACAAGCCTGGCAGATGTTCGGCTGGGGTTTCGTGCTCGGTGCGCTTGCGCTGCAGAGCTATGCGAAACTGGTGCCAGAGGGCCTCTGGGTTTGAGATCGGCCCGACCAGGGGTAAATAGTCCGGCGAGGTGCAGCGCACGCCGGCCCGGCCGCCCAGCACCGTTACGTCATCGGCCAGCAGGCTGGGCACGCGCAGCCGCAAGCTGGCGATGTTTTCGCTGTGTTCGTCGGGTCGAACATCGGTCTGGGTGGACTTGAGTCTAAAGGTACTGCCGATGGTCAGCTGACCGTTAAGAGCCGGCATGACATAGCGATCGGTACAGATCACCGCCTGCAGCGTTGGGCCGGTCTCGGCTACGGCAAGTCGGGTCACCTGGCCGGCGATGGTGTTCAGGCGCAGATGTTCAGTCTGAGCCAGCTGGTTGGCCTCGAAGGCACTGGCGATCACCACCTGGTCGGCAGTATAGGTCTGACCCTGGGCATCGGTTAAGCACCAGCCATGGCCGCCGGCCTGGGGAGCCAATGCGACAATGCGGCAATTCAGATGCACCGGCTCGGCTAGGGATTGTAGCAAATGCTGTACCCACAGCGCCGGACTGACCCAGCCGCCCCCGGCAAACCAGAGTCCTGGATCTTCTAGGGGTAGGCCAGTCAGGGCGCTGAGTTGATCAGCCGTCTTGGCCACGGCCAGTTGCGGCGGAATGTAGGCGGCGGCGCTCAGTTCTTGCAAGCGCTTTAATTCGCGTGGATTGTGCACCAACTGCACTAGGCCGCAGGCCCCGTGCGGGACGCTCTCTGGCAGCTTAGCCAGTAGGGCTTGGGCCCGAATCAGCGCTTGGGCGTAAAAGCGGGTGGTGCCTTCTGGCAGTGCCGACAACTTGGCATAGACCGCGCCCTGGCTGTTGCCCGAGCCACCTTGGGCTGGGCCATCTTGCTGTTCGAACACGCTGACGCGATAGCCGCGCTTGCTCAGTTCGGCCGCTGTACTGGCCCCGGCCAGGCCGGCGCCAATAATGGCAATGTGCTGACCGGCGTTGGCCTTGGGTGCGGGCAAATGCGAACTGGGCCAACCGGTAATGCGCGGTGGCTCGCACCGACCGATAAAGTCGGCGCGGAAGGAATTGCGTTTCTTGCCAAATCCGGACAGTTTCTCCAGCGCGAAGCCGGCGCTTACTAGGCCGTCGCGCACCACCCGAGCGGAGGTAAAGGTGGCCAAGGTGGTGTCGGCCCGGCTTAGGCGGTTGAGTTGCACAAAGAGCGCCGGACACCACATATCGGGATTTTTAACCGGTGAAAAACCATCGAGAAACCAAGCATCGACCTGGGCGGTTAATTCAGCCAGCGCGGGTGCGGCATCATCGAGCAGCAGCAGCAGATTGACCCGGCCGAACTCCAGCAGGTGATAGCCGGTTAGCGGCGGCGGATACTGCTCCTGTAACTGTGTTGCCAGCGCCATTAGCTCAGGCCAATGCTGATGACTTTGGGCCAATTGTGCCGGTGCTACGGGGTATTTTTCACAGCTAACAAAGGTCAGGCGGGCATCCAATGGGGCGTTGTCGAGAAAGGTCTGCCAGGCGACCATAAAGTTCAGCCCGGTACCGAAACCGGTTTCGCCAATGGTAAAGTGTTGTTGCGCGCGCAGCGCTTGGAAGCGTTGGCGTAGGCGATTGGGTTCAATAAAGGCATGTTGGCTTTCGGCTTGACCTAAGCCTTGTGAATAGTAGACGTCATCGTAGGTGGCCGACTTGGGCGTGCCGTCTTGATCAAAGAAGAGGTCGGCGTAATCCATCTCAGTGTTGGGTCGGCAGCGCCAATACCTGATTTAACCACTGCTCGAAATGGGCTTTGGGCATGACGACATCGGACAGAGCAAATTTGTTTAGATCATCGAGGGTATACTGGGTGGCCAGAAAGAGTTCCCACTGCACCACAACATCATCAGCCAAGGCGATGGCGTTGGACGGCGTTATCGGCACATCGTTGTCCGGTGTTAAGTCGTAGTTTTCCACAAACTGGCTGCACCATTCAACAATTTGAAAATGACTGAAACGCGACATAGACCCCAATAGACCTTGGCTGAGCAGGTCGGCCAGGTTCACTAGGTTGTAGGGTTTTTGAATCGGTTTGTCAGACCAGGCCATCGAGAAAGTTTCCAATTAAATCAATGACCTGAGTGTATCACAGTTGCCAGGGGTTATGACCATCCATCTTTGCGTCGCTTGCCACTCAAACGCGGCAATATAAAGCCGAGCAGGATGCCGATGGCGATTAGGATGCCGCCGGCATAGAGCATCTTGTTATCATTGTATTCGGTTTGCGAGTGGTTTTGCGCCTGGGCGACATCTAGGCCATTTTTCAGTCGAGCGTTTTCTTCGGCCAGTTGCTGATATTGGCCATCTAGATCGATGGCTTCGCCACTGATCGAGGTAACGCGCTTGAGTTCCAAGGTGAGCTGGATATTGTCGGCCCGCAGTGTTTCCAGCTCGCCGTTCACATCACCCTTATCGGCGAGGAGGTTGCGGTATTTCTTGTCCAAGGCATCATAAAGCTGCTGTAACTGGTCTTTTTCCGTTTGTACTAAGGCCGCCTTAATAAAGCCGGTGGGATCGGGGGTAAGGTAACGATTGGGTATCCAGCCTTCCAAGCCGTTTTCGGTACGAATGCGGTAATAGTCACTGCCTTCGGGCTTCTCCAGTATCTCCATCCGGGTGCCAGATTGTACGGTTTTGAGAATGCGATTGCCGTCCGAGGGTCCGGAGCGGACATTGACCCATAACATATCGCTGAGCCACATGGTTTCAGCAAAGGCCTGGATTGGGGCCGCGATTAACATGGCGAAGGCTAGGAGCAGTTTCGACATAAGGCGAAAAGACATGATCAGTTTCCTATTAACGGGTAGTGATGACATAACGGGCTGTCTACTTACGGGCGTCGCTTCAAGGCGCCGGTGACGGACAAAAGTGACTGTCTAGTGTACGGGTCTATTTTACTAAACTGGCAATGCTTTTTTAAAGGGTTTTATCACAACCTTGGCATAGACGCCGGCGGCAATATAGGGATCGACATCGGCCCAACGTTGCGCACTGGCTAGGCTGTCAAATTCCGCAATTACCAAAGACCCTGAAAAACCAGCCGCACCTGGGTCTTCAGAATCGATCAGCGGATGGGGGCCGGCCAGCAGCAATCGGCCTTCAGCTTGCAAATCCTGCAGTCGCTGCAAGTGGGCTGGCCGTGCTAAAAGTCGATTTTCAAGGCTATTCGGGTGATCTTCTGCGAGAATGGCATACCACATAGGTTGTTTCCGTCTTACTTTACTCAAATTATTGGCGGCTAAGTTACAGGGGCTCGCCTAGTAAAAGCAACCGATTGTGACGATATTTGTTAACCGAAACGCTATTCTGATGCGCTTTGCCTGTTAATTGACCAAATAGCTCACCCAGACCGAGAGACCACCGATAAGCCCTATGATAGTAAATCGAAAGCACGAATGGGAACTGCACTGCCATAGCCGCTTTTCCGATGGCCAACTTACCTGCCCAGATCTGTTTGCCCTCGCGGTCACCAATGGCGTGCGCCATCTGGCCCTGACCGATCACGATACCGCCACCGGCTATCGCGCGGCACTGGAAAATGACTGGGTGCCAGCAGAGCTGGAGTTATACCCGGCGGCCGAACTCTCCTGTGTTTGGAAGGGCCGTACCATCCATATGGTCGGCTTAGGCATAGACGCCTACAGCGAGCGCTGGTTAGCCATTGAAGCCGACTATGTTGAGCGGCGTGAAAACCGCTTTTCGCGCATCTTGGTTGTGCTGCGCAAGGCAGGTTTTGAACTAGACGAGGAACGGATTCGCGCTATCGCCCATCCGGGTCCGCCGGCCCGGCCGCATGTCGCGGCGTATCTGGTGGAGACTGAACAGGCTAAAAATACTGCCCAACTGTATAAGCGCTGGTTGGGTCAGGGAAAAATAGGCGATGTCAAAAACCAATGGCCGGAAATGGCTGAGGCCGCTCAATGGATTCTCGAATGTGGCGGGTTGCCGGTACTGGCCCATCCGCATCGCTACGATCTGACCTGGACCAAGACCCGGGAAATGCTCGATGACTTCTGCGCTGCCGGTGGCCAGGCGATAGAAATTGCCTGTGTCGGCCTGAACCCGGAAAAACGCAAGTTCCTCAGCAATCAGGCCCAAGAGCGGCATCTCTACGCCAGTGGTGGGAGCGACTTTCACAGTCCGAATACACCTTGGTTGAAGCTGGGTACGTACCCAGAATGGCCCAAGGATGTGCCGACCGTCAGCGATTGGCTGCGCAACCGGATGGCAACGATGAAAGCGCTGGAAAGCAGTGCTACATCACGGTAAAGTACCGCCCTACGATTCTTGGCGGGAGCCAATATGAGCCAGTTTTTCGTTATTCATCCTGAAAACCCGCAAGCCCGGCTGATTGCCCAATCGGTGGATATACTGCGCAAGGGCGGCGTTATAGCCTATCCGACCGATTCGGCCTATGCCTTGGGTTGTATAATGGGTGACAAGCGCGGCATTGACACCATTCGGCGCATCCGGCAAATCGATGAAAAGCACAACCTGACCCTGGTCTGTCGTGATCTGTCCGACCTATCCAGTTATGCCAATGTCGATAACGTTGCCTACCGACTGATTAAGAACAACACCCCAGGGCCCTACACCTTTATTTTGCAAGCCACGCGGGAAGTGCCACGCCGACTGTTACACCCTAAACGCCGCACCATTGGTCTGCGGGTGTTGGGCAATCCCATTGCTTCGGCCATTTTGGCGGCCTTAGGCGAGCCGATGCTCAGTACCAGCCTGATTATGCCCAATGAAGACGAACCCCTGAACGATCCAGACGATATCCGCGAACGGCTCGAACACGATCTGGACCTAGTAATCGACGGCGGTTTTTGTGGCACCGAAGAGTCCACCATTATCAGTCTGCTGGATGGCGCACCAGAGATTATTCGAGTCGGGATGGGCGATCCCAGCCCCTTCTTATAACCGTTTGACGTTTCGATGACCGATATTATCGACCAGCAAAGTAAACCGGCCCAGGCGAGTGCCCCGGTTGAAGGTGGTGCCACGGCCGCGAATGGCGCCGTGCCCAGCGCGGAGACGAAGCCAGATGTCTTGCTGGCTCCGGTCCAAGTGACCGCTCCCCCTGCGCCGTCGACGGCCCTGTTTAGTGAGGCCGATGCACCGATCCCGGCGCAGCGGTTGTCGGCCAAAGAGCAGGCGCTAAACCAACTGCGTCAGCGCGCCATGGCCGAGCAGACAGAAATCCCCTTTGCGGTAATCGACGGGGAGGCGATGATGCAGATCCCAATCGATCTCTATATCCCACCCGACGCCCTGGAAGTTTTCCTCGATGCCTTCGAAGGCCCGCTCGATCTGTTGCTCTATCTGATCCGCAAACAGAATCTCGATATTCTCAGCGTCAATGTCTTCCAGATCACTTCGCAGTACATGGAATACATCGACCTGATGCACGGTATGCATCTGGAATTGGCGGCCGAATACCTGGTAATGGCCGCGATGCTGGCCGAAATAAAGAGCCGCATGTTGCTGCCGCGCAGCACAGAAGAGGAGCTGAATGATGAGGGCGATCCGCGTGCGGAACTGATTCGTCGGCTGCAGGAATACGAGCAGTTTAAGGGCGCCGCCGAGAATATCGCCGAGCTGCCGCGCGTCGGTCGGGATGTCTTTCTCGCCGACGAGATGCGACCCGACTACGAACGGCCCAAATTGCACCCCGAGGTCGACCTGCGGGAAATTCTGCTCGCCTTCAAGGACGTAATGAGCCGAGCCGAGATGTTTGGCGAGCACGAGGTGCAACGTGAAATCCTGTCGACTCGACAGCGTATGGCCGATATTCTGGCCACCTTGCAAGGCAAGGCATTTGTACCCTTTATCACCCTATTTAATGCCCAAGAAGGGCGCTTGGGGGTGATTGTTACCTTCTTGGCTATTATGGAATTGGCCAAAGAATCCTTAATTGACCTGGTGCAAAGCGAACTGTTTGCGCCTATTCACGTGAAGGCTAAAGGCGAATGAAGCCAACTGATGAACAACCCGAACCGTTGGCAAACCAACCGGCCAATGGCAACGAGACAGACGGCGCTGGCGGTGAAGTACAAGCCATAAAACCTGTATCACGCTCGATGTTTGACGCACCGATTGAAACTGAGCAAAGCGCGCGGGTTGATCCGCTCACTGAGGCTGAGGTTAACGACCCGGTTGACGTTCAGGTTGACGCCCAGGATCGAGAAGACCCAGGTCCGGCCGCGCCGACCAAGGTAAAAAGCAAAGCCAAACCGAAAGCCAAACCGAAAGCCAAGCCAAAAGGCAAAGCGCCAGAACAGGCTCAAAGCAAGTTGCAATTGGACGCCTTAGCCAACAAATATGCCCAGTCGAGCGCAAGTAGCAGTGAGGCTAGGGCCGATAGCGATAGCGATACCGATAGCGATAGCGAGCCAGCGTTTTACGATGAAATAGAGCTGACCGACGCGGGTGCCGATAGCGACCCGAATCCAGCCGGTAGTGATCAAGGCACAGCCGCTATTGATCAGGACATAGCCGGTGCTGACCAGGACATAGCCGGTGCTGATCAGGACATAGCCGGTGCTGACCAGGACATAGCCGGTGCTGATCAGGACACAGCCGGTACTGACCAGGACACAGCCGGTACTGACCAGGGCACAGCCGGTAGTGACCAGGGCATAGCCGCTATTGATCAGGGCACAGCCAATCATGACCAGGACATAGCCGATAACGACCAGGGAGATCCCTACGGTGGCCATTCCCCGGAGCGGCTCAAAAACATCCTCGAAGCGGCACTTTTTGCCTCCGGCACAACCCTCTCGGCCAGTCATTTGCGCGGTCTGTTTGAACTGCATGAACGGCCACATGGCCGTATCGTGCGTCAGTTAATGGCCGAATTGATTGCCCACTATAGTGGCCGCGGCCTACTGCTGGTGGAGGTCGCCAGTGGCTATCGGTTCCAAACCGCCACCGAAACCGCCTCTTGGGTGGCACGACTGTGGCAAGAAAAACCGCAACGCTATTCGCGCGCGCTCATGGAAACCATTGCCCTGGTCGCCTACCGCCAGCCCATTACCCGCGGAGAAATCGAAAACGTGCGCGGTGTCGCGGTCAGTTCCAATATTATTCGCACCCTGTTGGAGCGCGAATGGGTACGTGTGGTCGGGCATCGGGATGTGCCGGGCCGGCCGGCCATGTATGCCACGACCCGACAATTTTTGGACTACTTCAGTCTGATGACGCTCGACCAGATGCCGAGCCTGGGTGAAATTCGCGACATGGAAGAGCTGAACCCACAGATGCCCCTGAATGCCGAGACCGACGAAAATGATGCCGAAGATAAGCAGCAAGCTGAGATCTCCTTTAGCGGTCTGATCGATAAAATACGCGACAGCGCGGTCAGCGGAAAAACCGGTAATGAATTTATCGACGAGCAGCTCGACCAAGAGCTGCAAGCGATGGACAACGTTAACGCCAACTTTGAACAGGCGTTAGCGCAACAGAAGGCAGAACATGAACACCCTGACCTAAAGCTAGACTATGACGATTCAGGCCCGGCCGCGACTAAGCAGGCAGAGCTGGAGCTGGCGATAACGCCAGAGCCAGAGGACCTGCCCGCGCCAACGGCCGAGATCGAATCGGAGCTTGAACCGCCCCTGTCTGAAGAAGAACAGTGGAAATCAATTCAACAAAAATTGGCCCAACAACAGGCGTTGCTGGACGCTCGTGAGAACGACTCGGACCCTGAGGAAAATGACAATGAGTGAAGAACGAATTCAAAAAGTACTGGCCAAGGCCGGATTAGGCTCGCGCCGCGAGATGGAAAAAGTTATCGAAGACAAGCGCGTCAGCGTGAATGGCGCAGTGGCCAAACTGGGCGACAAGGTCGAGCGCAGCGATGAATTAAAGGTCGATGGCAAAACCGTGAAAATTGATACCAAGGCCGTGCGCCGGGTGTTGATCTATAACAAACCCGAAGGTGAAATCTGTACCCGAAAAGACCCCGAAGGGCGCCAAACGGTTTTTGACCGTCTGCCGAAACTGACCGGGGAACGTTGGGTGGCCGTGGGCCGTCTGGACATCAATACCTCTGGCCTGTTGCTGTTTACCAACGACGGCGAACTGGCCAATCGACTGATGCATCCCTCGCGCCAGATCGAACGGGAGTACGCGGTGCGTATCCTCGGCGAAGTAAAGCAGGAACATATAGACGCCATGTGTGCCGGCGTGCAGTTGGACGATGGCATCGCCAAGTTTAGCGATGTGCAGTACTTTGATGGCAAGGGTTCTAACCAGTGGTATCACGTGGTCATAGTGGAAGGCCGTAACCGCGAAGTGCGGCGTCTGTGGGAAAGCCAAGGCTTTCAGGTCTCTCGTTTGAAGCGGGTGCGTTATGGTTCGGTCTTTATGGATTCCTCCATGCGAGCCGGTACTTGGAACGAATTGGCGAAAAAAGATATCGATCAACTGTCCGCTATCGTCGAGTTGCCCTCTATGCCGTGGAAATCGGTGGTGCGAGACAAGACCGACCCGAACCGCCGTAAGATGGAAAACCAACGCACCCGACGCTCTGTCGGCAATGAGCGCAAATAGCGATCGCCTATATGATAACCGGGGGCCTATATGACGACTGCGGTTGATGTACTGATAATAGGGGCCGGCGCGGCTGGCCTGATGTGCGCCATTGAAGCGGCCAAGCGCGGCCGCTCGGTCGTGCTAATGGACCATGCTAATAAGGCCGGGAAGAAAATTCTGATGTCGGGCGGCGGGCGCTGTAACTTCACCAATTTGGACGTGCAGCCGGCGCATTTTTTGTCGCAAAATCCGCACTTTGCGCGCAGCGCGCTGAGCCGTTACAGCCAGTGGGATTTCATTGCCAAGGTCAATCTGCACGGCATCGAATACCATGAGAAGGATCTTGGCCAACTCTTTTGCGACCACAGCGCCAAAGACATTCAACAGATGTTGCTCAGCGAACTGGCGCTTGAGGGGGTAGACCTGCATCTGGAAACCAGCATTTTATCGGTCGCCAAGCTAGAAGATCGATTTAGCGTGAGCACCACGGCCGGGATGTTTTCAGCGGCCTCCTGTGTGGTGGCGTGCGGCGGCTTATCGATACCCACCTTGGGTGCTTCCGACTTCGGTTTTAAACTGGCGCAACAGTTCGGCCACAGCGTACTAAGCTATCGCGCCTCACTGGTGCCTTTCACCTGGAACACCAAAGACAAGCCGCTCTGGTCAGCCTTATCGGGCCTGGCTACCCGTGCCCGAGTCAGCGCGCAAGAGGGCAGCCATTTCGAACTCGATCTGTTGATTACCCATAGGGGCCTTAGCGGCCCGGCGATGTTGCAGATCAGTAATTACTGGCAACCGGGTGAAGCGTTGACGATAGACTGGTTGCCGACGATAGACGTTGCTCAGCAACTCGCCGCTGACCGGCACGAGCAGGGAAAAAAACAGTTTAAAACCTGGTTATCGGCGCTCTTGCCAAGCCGACTTGCCGAGCTGTTCTGCCAGCAATGGCCGCATCAAAAGACCCTGGCAGAACTGTCCAAGGCCGATGTGCTTTACTGGTCGGCACAACTCAACCACTGGCAATTTGTGCCTGGCGGGACCGAGGGCTACCGTACCGCAGAAGTCACCATAGGCGGTGTCGATACCCAGGATATCTCATCCAAGACCATGGTCAGCAAGCTGGTACCAGGCTTATATTTGATTGGCGAAGTAGTCGACGTGACGGGTTGGTTGGGCGGTTATAACTTCCAGTGGGCCTGGTCGAGCGCGTGGGCGGCGGGGCAGGATTGTTGAGGCGCAGGGCCAAACTAAGCCTCGCCTCCAACCCGATGACTGTTCTTTGTTAGGCCTTTGCCATGCCATTGCCGACTGTAAACAACACTATGGTTATGATCGATGTCAGCAGTGCCAGCCAGTGATAAAGATTGAATGTCTCCTTTAACACGACCACACCGACAATAACGGAGGTGGTAATAATGGACAGAACCGCATACAAAATATAGTTCGATGCGCCATAGCGGGAATACAACAGACTGAAGCCAAGGTAGGTGCAAAATAGACCGACACCACTAAGTACCGCCCATTGGCCATTTTGCTTGATGGCGTCTGAGTAATTTGGCTGACCTATTAGTGCAGCAAAGGATACTGTTATAACGGCACAAATAATGACCGTAAGGGCGATAAAAGTGAATGGATTATCAAGCGGTAAAGCTTTCTTCTGCCCGGTAGCAAACATCGCATTGCCAACCGCGGCAATGAGTGCAAATAGCAGTGGCCCTAACATATTCATTTAATGGTCCTCAGTGTTGCTAGGTAAATAGTCTGTTTGCGCCCCCAAACGGTCATTCATTGCGTAAATGCCGCCCAGTAAAACACGGCTTGCACATAGCAGGACAGGCCATCTGGGTCACAAAATGGTGCTCGTGAGTGGTTGGTAACAGCGTGTAGTTAGCCTAGGGCAAATCAACACCACAGATCTTTCAGTCAGTCACAAACCGTCAGTCACAAAGCGTAGGCCATACTTACACCTCATATTTTAATTGTCAATTTGATAAATAATCATAAACCTCTAATGCCGCCTCAGTGCATAAAGCGTCTATCCGGGTTACATTAGACTATTAGCCACAGCATGACGCTGGTGTAAGGGGGCATATCCGATGTATTGACTGGCTGCGCACTGGCCTGATTGTCGTTAAAGGCAGGTACATGCGCAATGGTAATCAGGCAGTCCGATATGGGCGCAGAGGGTTAGGCCAATAACTGGGGTTTTTGTTGCCCAATAAACTGACCGAAATATAGCGCCTAGGTTATATTTTATTGGTTAACGAGTTGATTGATTGGCTGAGGTATTACAAGCCAAGTTACTGTCTTTCTTTAATATTTCTTTGATATTTCTTTGGTATTTCTATTTTATCGGAATAAGTTAATGGGTATAGCAGTTGCACTCACGGCGGCATTCTTCTGGGCATTGTCGGCGCGTTTTTATGGTCACAGTACCGCCCAATGGTCAGTGTTATTATTAAACTTTAGTAAGAACCTAATCGCAGTGATCGTTCTAGCTCTGTTGTTATGGGTGTTGCCCATCAACTACTCGGCCGATTTAAATACCGCTTTGATACTGATGCTCAGTGGAGTGATTGGAATTGGTCTAGGCGATACCGCTTTATTTGCATCGTTGAGCCGAATTGGCGAGCAAAATACGCTACTCATCGCCGAAACGCTGGCGCCCTTTATTGTCATAACCCTTGCCGTGTTTTTGCTCAGTGAGACATTGACCTGGCTTCACTACGCCGGTATATTTTTAGTGTTATTGGCATCCGACCTGGCCATTGGCTGGCGTCATCACAAACGGTTAGACTTGGTAGCCGTATTATTTGCCATTACAGCCGCCTGCTGCCAAGCGACGGGTGCATTAATTTCTCGTTATTATTTGAGTACCACTGAATTAGGCGTACTGGAGTCTGCAGT
>Ga0307492_10000953_pt1 | contig 12117 bp, 10 predicted proteins | sample SI3LmetaG_FD_202365 | JGI IMG/M metagenome (GOLD analysis project Ga0307492, IMG submission 202365) | Sea-ice brine microbial communities from Beaufort Sea near Barrow, Alaska, United States - SI3L | ecosystem: Environmental > Aquatic > Marine > Coastal | place: USA: Alaska | collected 2017-05-06
AATCAATCACAAAATAGCCTGCGTCGGTTAAATGGCGCTATTGAACGTATGGGATATAAAGGCTTCTATGGCACACCTTATGAGTTCTCTGCCATTTCCAGAGCTGACAAAATAAAAGCCCTTGCAGCCTCTGGCCTAGTCGAATTTAGCCAGCGCGAAGTAAGTGGTGACAGCAATTTGTGGTGCCGCGAATTTGAGTCTGGCTTGCTAGATAATCCAGAGCAATTTAATGTGCCAGAAGGGTTGTATCACTGGAGCGTGTTTAATAAAGCACTACAGCTAAGCCAGAATAATGATCAACTAGCCATTACCTTTGTGCAGGGAGTACCCTATGCAGTTAATAACCAAGATATGCCGTTAATCGATTTGGTGCATTGGATTAATAAACACGCAGGCGCTTACAAAATTGGCCGTTATTCAGGCTTAGAGCACCTTGAACAGGGTGAGAAAGTGTTGGAAATTAGGGAGGCCCCTGCAGCCACACTGTTAATGGAGGCCTATCGACATTTAGAAACAGCTGTTCATGACGTACACCTTCTAAAAAATAAGCTAGTTCAAGAGCAAATTTGGTGCCAAGAGGCTGTGGACGGTAACTGGGGCAGTAACTTACAGTTGGCTGCCGCTGCATTTATTGCCAGTACTACGCACAAAGTGAGTGGCACGGTAGTGTTCAAACTCTCCCATGGTGATTTTTGCTTGTGCTCAATTACGGCAGCAGCGCCTCTTTATTTAACGGAACGTGACGATTGGGAAATCCAGGTGTCAAGGTCTCGCAGCCAATTGACACTGGGTGAAGATCAAAATCTTCCATTAGCAAAAATTGCCTAGGACATATTGATGAATAATGAATTTAATCTGCAACAAAATAAAGCACGTTTCATTCTCGAAACCTCAACACAACTGCGGGCAAATAAATTTGCCGCAATCTTGGGTAGTCAGCTGTTGTCTCACTTGCAGGGCAAAAGCCAAGTTTCTAGCCTATCGCTTTATTGGGACAACTTGGTGACGGATAACTTTATGGCCGATGGTGGTCTTTACCGTTTGCGTCGCTATGGTCAATTTGAAGTTAAGGCGGGGTCTAAAGTGTTTAGCCAGTTACCCCATGAACCGTATTTTCAACCCAGCGATGTAAACACTCTAAATGGCGATATTGAACGGGTATTTGAACCCCTTGAAGCGGGCTTTTGTAGCCACCCTTTGCTACTCAATTACCTTGGTTTTTTAAAGCAAGTGTATAATCATGCCAAGGGCACAGAATGTGATTGGAATGTGCGGTTACACCCGTATCGGGTGTTGGCGTCTGCGAACACAACGGGGTTGCCTACCCCTGAAGGCCTGCATCGTGACGGCGTGACTTTTGTATCAGCCTTAATGATCCAACGTTTTAATATATTGGGCGGTGAAACCACCGTTACCGATACCCATGAAAATGTATTGCATCAACAGCAACTGACTCAGCCTTTTGATTTGCTGGTGGGTGATGACGAGGTAACAAAACATATGGTATCGCCCATTAGGCAAAGTGACCCCACTTTAGGTGCAGCCTACAGAGATGTACTAGTGGTGGCCTTTACCCAACAGCAAAACTCAACCCAAAGGGTGGCATAGTTGGCTACGCTAAAAACGCAAATGGAGGCAGTCAAACGGCTACCAACTGCGGAAATACTGTTGGTATTGGTGGCTATATTTTGGGGTACCAGCTATGGCGTAACTAAAGAAGCGCTGCTGGTAACCAGCGTGTTAACTTTTTTGGCCATTAGGTTTTTCATCACCTTTCTTCTGATGTTGCCACTCCTCTGGCGGGACTTAGCCGCAGGTAGGGCGAGTGGCTGGCCGTATGACATGCTCACTGGAATGATTTTACTGGGTGTATTTTTAGCTGAAACCTATGGTGTTAAATATACCAGTGCCACCAATGCTGCTTTTTTAATTAGCCTGAGTGTGCTGCTTACACCCTTTATTGAGTGGTTAGTATTTAGAGTGTTTCCGGGCTGGCGCTTATGTCTTTGGGTGCTAGTGTTTTTAATAGGAGCCTACCTATTGGTATTAAATGGGAACTCGACTTTACAATTAAACCTTGGTGACGGTCTGATCCTAGTCGCAGCTGCGCTGCGCGGCGTTATGGTGGTAGCAACCAAAAAGTTGATCCCTAATGCTTCAATATCAACTTTGCCCCTAACTGCAGTGCAGATGGGTGTGGTCGCAATGGGGGCTTTGGTCATGGTGTTTTTGGTAGATACGGGCTTACCTAATCTGCAAACACTTCCAAGCTCCTTTTGGTGGGCCATTGCTTATTTGGTGTTGTTTTGTACCTTGTTCGCTTTTTTTGCTCAAAACTATGGCGTACGCCATACGTCTCCTTCAAGAGCGGCCTTGCTTATGGGCACAGAGCCCGCCTTTGGTGGGTTATTTGCGGTGCTTTGGTTGGGTGAAGCGCTATCAAACATTCAGCTAGTAGGGGCTTTTTTGGTGGTCACGGCGGCTCTGGCAGGGGCAAGGCGATAGCTGCCAACCAACAGTCCAATGATACTAATCATTGCCTATACTAAATAAAGATTTGTGCTTAAAAGGTACAAGTTTTATTCCCATTTTGGTAATTATTATTCGCTGGTAATTGATCTATGCTGGTTTATAAGTTGGATACACTAACGATAGATTTGTGCAAAGGTCTCAGTTTATGCATATTATTCTCATATGGTTTGTTCGTATTAAAGGGGTTCCGACCTCTGACGAACAGACTTTACCCCCGCATAACAGGAAAAACCAGGAGCAAAAACAGCTATGCCAACAGCAATACGGACTAGAACAAACGAACTCAATACCTATGACATGATTTGGGCGGTAACCCAGGATGCCGTAAATACTCAGCTTCAGTGGTTATTTACCTTCGGTAGTATAGATCCACATATTTCTTTTGGTGACCTAGGCGTTGAAGGCTTCAATTAACAATATAGGGAATTAAATATGTCTGATGTACGTGTAATGTCGTGGAATATTAGAACCTTTGATGTGGGGACATTGGCTCCTGATCTAACAAATATGGCAAACATAATCATCCACGAAGACGCAGATATTGTATGTGTTCAAGAAATTCAAATAGGATACGGCGTTCCCAATCTAATCGATGCCCCGATAAGTGCTCCACAGCAAGCGGTAGTAGCCGCATTACATGCAGCACTTGTCGCTAATGATGGTGCTTCTGGGTGGCTTTTCGCATTCTCAGGAGCGAATAGAGGAACACCTATAAACGGGGGGATGAGAGATGCCTATGCTTTCTTTTATAAAGCCACGCCCCAAACCGCAGGTCGATATCCGGCAATTGCACTAAACGCTGGACCAGGTATTTCTCCTCCTGCTGGGCAAGGTTGGTATCCTGGGCGACGACCGGGTTGGATACAGCTCAACTTAACAGATCCAGGTGCGCCCGCCACTAATACTTTAATCTATATATACTCTATTCATGCTGCAACTAACCAGATGGCTGTGCCTAATGCGGCTCAAGCAATTCGGTATATGCCAACACTTGTTGGTGGCCAGGGCCCAGGATTTGCAGGCGCTGCTTTTCCTTTGCCAAATATAGCCACTTTAGTCGTCGGCGACTTTAATTACGATGCAAATGCTCTTCCTGCTGGAGGGGGGCCATATGCTAATCTTATGGTGAATTATTCCATGGGAATACCAGGTAATGCTGGCGCACCTGTTGGGTCTACATATGCACTGGGAAATCCTCCAGTTGGGGGGCCTCCAGTGAATAAGACTGCCAATCTATATGATAATATTTTCCATTTAATGCCAGGGAGCCAGGGAGTGCCACCGGCAGGGTCTCTTGTGATTGCTGGGACCGCTAATCCAACAGTTTATGATTTCATTTCAGTCATGATGCCAGCTCTAGTTGCTGGAGGACTAACGAATAATGCTGCATTTTGGGCCTTATATAAAACACAACATGGACATGGCGGTGTCAGTGACCATTTGCCTGTACTCTTAGACATTCAATTTTAGACCGGAGAAATATAATGGACCTTCAAACTTTTTACACGACTATCCAAGCCGCTATCTCCGGTGACAGCAAGACATTGTCAATCACCAATGCTGTTATGGGGGCTGGGGCCTATGCTACACTGGCAGAACAGTATGGCCTGACAAGCATCGGCTGTCAGGATGCCGTGTTGAGTGAAATAGCAGGAGAGCAATTCACTCTAACTGGCAGTAATCCTGTTATAGCAGTAGGACAAAATAATCTTCCCGGACTTGATGCATTTACTTGTAATTTCATCTTTACCATAAAAGACGGGGAACCTCAGTTTTCTATGTCGATTGATCTCTCTACGAACGCTGATTGGAAATTAACGACGACTTTCGTCGACCTAGATAATACGTTCATTGCCGCACAAGAAACAACTTGGAGTGCTTTGAATTTTTCAACCCGTTCACAAGACCTTCAAACTGATATATATTTCAATGCAGGAATGTCACTCGTTGGGGTATATACCTTCAACGGACCTATGAGCACATTCCTTGCACCCCTTCTTCCACAGGGCGGGGTGTTAAATACAGGAGCCTATATATCAGCGATATCCCCCACAACTACGATTGACCTGTTAACAGCCCCTGTATCCACACTTAGTGTGAAATCAATATCTTTGACCGACTGGCAGTTTAAGCTGGTCGAGTCCACACCGCCATCAGTGGATCAAGAGCCGCCCGCTGACTACAGTCCGTTATCTATGGAAATGTTATTCAAAATGAATGCTGGAAACAGCATAGTTGTTGACGTCGTCGGACAATACCCAATGTTGTCTAAAACAATTACGTTGGATGGGACTTTAGAAACCCCAATCAGTTTATCTCAGGGCCTATCCGACCTTGCAAACCTTATCGGCGTCTCAGATGTGACCGGTGTGCTCCCTGCACCCCTAAAAGAAATTGGCGATACGATAGCGATCAAATCAGCAGGAGTTGCATTCCCTCTGGATAGTCTGACAGATATATCCAGTTCAACGGTAACGTTAGCAATTACCAAGTCCTTCGACCTTTTTCCGTCTCTTTCAATCCTTAAAGTCAAAGAATTAGACTTTTCTTGGCAAGTGTTTAATCCGTTTGCCAGCGAACCTATGATCTACTTCTCTTCGTTTTCAACGGTGAAGATTGGAGATACATATGATGTAGATTTACAAATTGTCGATACAGGAAACGGTTATTCTCTAAGCGCGGTTTCATCGCCAGACGATGAACTCGAACTTAATTCTGTTCTTACGCATTTCGGTGTTCCAGAAGGTCTGTTTCCAACACTTGGAATCTCTCAATTTCAATTCAGCGGAAACTTTACAACGTCGAATTATTTCTTTGCATTAATGACCGAGGAAAATTGGAAAATCGGCAGTTCAGATATTTCACTGAGTAATGTCTACCTACACTGTGAATATGATGGGTCGAACTTTACTGGCGGAGCTGCTGCTGATTTTGTTATCCCAAACACCGACACGACCTTCCAAATATCAGGTGAAAAATCTACGGGATGGACCTTCAGAGGCCAGCTTACAAGTGACATGATAACAGTCACAAAGTTAATGCAACAGCTCACGGCAGCATTTGGATTTGCAATTAACGACTTCCCTGGGCTCTTCAACGACATATCAATCATGGAGCTGGGAGTAACGATCGGCACTGATCCAGAAGCCTTCACATTCCACATCCTTGGCGACGTTGAAATCCTTGGGACGTCGGTACAGATCCAACTCGATGTGGACATATCTAAACACGCTGGTAATTATTTTTACGACACCGGTGGGTCTATACTGATCGGAGGGCAGATATTTACACTTCACGCCAAGCATGAACAAAGCCAGAATTCAATTGCAGCATCATGGACAGCTGCGGAGGATACATCGCTGGAAATCAACAACATCCTTCAAGAGTTTGATCTTAGCGCTATTGATGTCCCGTCAGAAGTTAATCTCTCGCTCGCAATGAAAAAAGTTGTTTTCACTTATGAATCAGGTGCAACAAACGAAATTACGATGCAGCTCACCAACACCAAGGATATGACTGCATATTTCGGAACAAAAACCATAGAAAGCGAGCGGAAATATTTCATGGCAGTAGCACTCGGGGATGGTTATAGCAGTAGCAGTTTGTCCTCTAAACTTTCTTTCCTTGACGGTATAACATTCCACCAATTCTATGTCGCAATCTCTGATTTTACGGATACATCATTCGTAATCCCGAACTCACCCTACACAGGCATCGTTGCGGGCTTCGACTTTCGTACTCAGATGACGATGTCATCATCTGATACTTCATCAGGATTGGGTAAGGCCGTGAACTTTATGGGCGGCTCATTTGGGTCCACGTTTGTCGATGTGGCGGTAAACCTAAGTCAGAGCGAATTTGAACTTAAGGGAACGCTTGAAGGTGTATCTCTGCCCTTTGTGGATGAGACTAACAAGTATTTCACTATGAATAACTTTAATGTCAACCTGAAATCTACGCCACTTTCAATCAGTCTTGGTTGCGTCATGAGTTTGAATACAAGTTTTGGATCGCCCATAACTCAGCCTCCAATTAACATTGCCGGATCACTCGGTTTTATCCTCAACGCTGAAGGTGCAGCCATTCAGGCCTCCTTCTATGAGGAGACTAAAATTGAACAGCCTTTCGGTATATCAATATTAACGCTCGACAATATCGGCTTTGATATTGCTGGAGAAGCTGGACCTGTGACAGGCATAGACATAACCGTCATTGGGCAATTCGAACTAGGCGACCCAAGTAGCGACAAGAAAATTTCTGAAAAATTCGGTGCGTCAATCGAATTCGTGGATGATATCATCAACATTCCTTACTTTGAGAGTGATACACAGGGGCCAATTACCATCCCAGCAATTTGGGATGCCTGTTTCCCCGCACTCCCTGCACCTTCCATATTAGGTGCGATTGAAATAGACGAATTAGATTTCTATTTCTGCGACCAACAAATAATGCTGCCAAATCGAACTGTTGTAAACCCGGGTACCTCATTTCTGGCGGCATTCTCGATTTGGAATTTTTCAACTTTCTGTAACCTGATTATCGGAACGGGTGGAGTTTCAGGAAAATTAGAAATGGACCCATTAGTTCTCGCGATTGACGGAACAACTGTTATGACACTAAAAGGTAATGGGCTGGGTGATGTTAAATATAATATCCAGCGAGGTGGTGCAGAAATTGATTTCAACACTAGTGATGAGTCATTCAACGCAACAATTAGAGCCACCTTCTTGTCTCTTGAAGAAGATCTGGAGGCAAATATTTCCAGTTCCGGGTTTGCTTTTGATATGGAAGCTCATGGTCTTTTGGATGCTAAGCTCAAGTGTTCCTTGAGGAAAGACACTGACTTTGCTGCATCATTTTTTTATGGGCCAAATTTTTCAGTTTCTCTGGGTTCACTTTTAGGATTTAGCCTCGGTTCCGTCACCATTAATGATCAAATCGGGGCAAGCACTTCTTTATCTGTAAAACCTGGTGAGATTGACTTCTATTGTTCTGGCACAGTAATCCTAGAGGGTGATAAATTCATATTTGGTCCCTTTAATATTGATGTTACTCTATCAAGTATAGAAGCCCTTTTGTCGGCAATAGAGAAAGAGATAGTAGACGAAGCTGAGCACATATTTGCAGATATCATAACTGACCCAACCAAATGGGCGGGGCTAGCGAAAAATGGCATTATAACTGGTGTCCAAGACATGAACGCCGTCCTCCAGAAAGGCTTCGAACTGGAGGCCAAGGCGTTTGCAGCAGTACTCAACGCTATTGGAATTAGTCCAAATGATATTTCAAAAGCATTAAAAGACCTCTTTGGTATAGATGCACCATCTATCGCTGGCATATTAACATCACTCACTATCCCAACAGGGGCGATAGGCGCGGCGTTACATGCTGCGGGCTTTGGAGCAAATGAAATTGCTAATGGGTTATATAGTGTGTCTGATGACATTGGTGATATTGCTAAACAGCTGAGTGCCCTTGGTTTTGGTGGTCAAGTCATTGGTGTGGCGTTTCAGGGTTTAGATTTGTCTGTGGATGAACTGGCAACGGCCTTGAAGGGTATAGGCTGGACAGCAGACCAGGTTGCTTCTGTACTAAAAGGCTTTGGAGCAACACTTAAAGACATTGCAACAACCATCACCAACGTATTTACAGATATTACTCCGGAAGCACTTAGTAATGTATTGCAAGGGTTAGGCTATGCCGTAAGTGACATCGCTGGAGTATTTGAGGATATTGGGGGAGCACTGGCAGACTTTGCATCCGATGCATGGGATACCACCAAAAAAGTATTAGATCCAACAGAATGGTAGAAGACAAATGACAAAAAAACAACTACTGGAACGCGCCGATGAGTTTGAGGGAAATGAATTTTTTAGCTTTCTTCAGGCTATGACACAATCCACCTTCCGCGAGGTAAATGGTAAAGGGCTGGCTATTATAGAGCCTGGCAATTTTGACGTCTTGGTTGAAACTGGTAAAGAGCTTAGCTTTAACTTTACACAAGCTGATGCTATGGACGTCATCGGGGAGCTCAACGAAGAAACACTGGATAAAAAGGGTTTCCCTCCGCATAGTCTTGCTTTCCTTACCGATTGGGTAAATAGCGCCAGGGACAAATGATAAATGCCTAGCTGGAGTTCGGCGGCCCAACGTTTAGGGCATTCCAGTCATTTAAAATTTGAATGGTCTCTCAAGCTTAAAGATGGCCAACTACAGGTTCGTCCAAAGGTACTTTGCTGGATAAGAAACAAGCATGCCCAATCTGTCAATGAAGTAGAGATAACAAAAGAAGAGCTTGTTCCTGAGAACCAGAAAAACCTGATCAAAATTAATGATGTTATCAATTTAGGGCTTAGCCTCGATGATAAAGATAAGACTCTTTATTTACACACAAAAACTGATACAGGAATTGATAAGTATGTTGGCTACAATAAAGGGACAATAAAGACCTATGAGTTTCATTTCTTCCCTTGCACGACTACTCTTGATGACCCAATAGATTATATTGACGACAGCCATAAAAAACTCTTCAAGGCCGTCTCTACCTCACCTGAAGTTTCACAACTATCAGGCTTTTGGTTAAGAAAAGAAGGAGAAGTCGTTGATCAGGTCAGTATATCCCTTCTTCATACCCCGACTGTAGCGACCCTTATCGACAAGTTTCCTGACCTCGAGTGTAATGAGCTTGCCGAATATAGGTCAGACCATGTCAAATTCTTGGCTTTTAACTCGGACAATAGTCTTACCCTTTATTTCTCAGGAACCGTCGAACAATTCCCATCTGATTTCGCAGAGGCCAGACAGCTAGTCAGGAAGTCTACTGCAAAATCAAATCCTTTTGCCTTATGGCTTCTTACTTCTTTAGCAGTCTCTAATCGGCAGGAACAAAAGGATATTGGGGGTTTTTACGACACGAAAAATATCAAACTCTGGCAACAATTGCTGGGACCAAATATGTATTATCACTTCGGCTTTTTTGATTTGGATAGTGAGCCAATATCGATATGGGATGATAAGCCGTTTCATAAGGCCGTTGTTGATTTGTGCCGACATATACCAGATGGATCAAAAGTCTATGATATGGGATGTGGATATGGTGGTGTATCAACCTATCTCCAGAATGAGAAAAACTGCGAGGTGATTGCTGCCACAATTAGCAAAACACAGTTTCAATACGCATCAAGCTTAGGTCTAAGGGTCAGATATGCCGATATGGAAGTAACCTGCCCGCCTGGTGTGTTTGATGTAATCCTAATGTTCGAAAGTTTCGAACATGTCATGAATAAAATTGAACTAATTGATAGGATAAAAAAATTTACTCGGAAATTAGTGATCAGAACAAGTACATGTGGAACGAGCAAGAATAATATGGTTTTTTCCAACACAATGAATTTGCTTCCTGCAGAGCAAATCAAATTGATTTTAGAACAGAAGGGGTATGAAATAACCTATTATTCCGAACGCCGACAAGAAACACTTAAATCCATTGAGGTCTGGCGGCAAAGAATGGAACAAATCCACATTCCCGATGATGCGGGCTATTCAGAATTCAAGGAATTTGTCGATCACGCATGTTATGATACACCGACTTGGGGTGAATATAATCAGCTAATAGATATTGTGGCCGAGGTGAAGACAAACTAAATGGCTTCTTTTTCCAAGAATTAAGTCGTAATCCTATGCGCCTCAATGCGTTATAAGCATCTAATTGCATATTCCGTCGAACGTGAACACCCATTCTGGCCCATCGTGAACACTTAGGCCGTTCCGTATTGGGCGAGTGTTATTTTTACACTAAGTGTTCACGATGGGCCAGAATATGCACGACGCAATACTGGCCATTAGAACACCGTTTTAGTTCATTGGAAATGGTTTTATTGCCTCGCTGCATTTTATTAGCCATTCGCCGCGCGGTAAATCCTAGTTTACACAGCGCTCCAATCTGGTATCGTTCTGCTTGAGTCAGTTGCCTATATTGGTTGTTCATTTGGACACCTTAGTTGATTGTTTGAGATCCTGAAACTTATAGGTAGCTGGCTCTCTTTTCTATAATCTAAGTGTGTCGGCTAATGCTGGAATCTAGGTTTCAACAACTCCGTCAAACATAGCCAATTATCGGTTAATCCTCTAGAAACGTCGAGGAGTCATAATATTAATTGAATCCCTCATATTATAAGCCATCTTGAGACTGTAACTAATTTTGTGTAACTGCTTATCAAATAGTACTCTACCAAGAGTTAAGGATAGGCAGAAACCCATGAATAAAAAAGATATTGAAGCTTTCGCTAAAGAAGCGGCTAAAGGCATTAAAACACCTGAAGACTTGAATCAATTTAGTCAAATGCTCAAAAAGATTACCGTTGAAGCAGCGCTTAATGCTGAGATGGACGATCACCTTGGTTATGAAAAGCATCGCCAATCAAGCTCCGTCAATAGCCGCAATGGCAGGACAAGTAAGCGCATTCAGACTGAAGATGGTCAATTTGAACTGGATACGCCACGTGATCGTGATGGCAGCTTTGAACCTAAGCTAGTCAAAAAACACCAATCTAGATTTACCTCGATGGATGACAAAATACTCTGGCTCTATGCTCAAGGTATGAGTACTCGTGATATCGTTCAAGCCTTTGATGAGTGGTACGGTGCCGAGATATCGCCCACGCTAGTTTCTCGCGTAACGAATGCAGTTTTGGAGCAAGTTGTTGAGTGGCAAAGCCGCCCTTTGGATGCCATTTACCCTATTGTTTACCTTGATTGTATTGTCATTAAAATTCGCCAAGATAAACGCGTCATCAACAAGTCCATTTTTCTTGCCCTTGGCATTAACCTTGATGGTCATAAAGAGCTAATGGGACTCTGGATAGCAGAGAACGAAGGCGCTAAGTTCTGGCTAGGCGTGTTAACGGAGCTCCAGCAGCGTGGTGTTGAAGATATTCTGATCGCATGTGTAGATGGCTTAAAAGGCTTTCCTGATGCCATTAATACCGTTTACCCTGACACACATGTGCAGCTCTGCATCGTGCATATGGTCAGGAACTCATTAAAATATGTATCATGGAAGGATTATAAGGAGGTCACCAGTGGCCTTAAACGTATATACCAGTCAGCAACCGAAGATGAAGCATTGCTTGAACTGGACCGATTTAGCGATACCTGGGATGACCATTATCCTCAAATCAGCAAGTCATGGCGTAATCATTGGCACAACCTGAATACATTCTTCAATTATCCCCAGGATATTCGCAAGGCGATCTACACCACGAATGCGATTGAATCGCTAAATAGCGTCATTAGACGTGCTTTGAAGAAGCGTAAGGTGTTTCCTAACGATGACTCGGCTAAAAAGATGGTGTACCTTGCTATAAAAGAGGCCAGTAAAAAGTGGACTATGCCCATTCGAAACTGGCGTACTGCGATGAATCGATTTATTATAGAGTTCGAAGACAGACTGGAAAAGCATATTAACTAAACCGCAGTTACACAGAATCTGTTACACCCTCGGATTCTCCAGACAAACCCTCCCACCGCCCTGAGTTGCACGTGCATACAGCTCCTATGAGGCTTGGACACACTCCAAAGTGCGTA
>Ga0307492_10000954_pt1 | contig 12116 bp, 10 predicted proteins | sample SI3LmetaG_FD_202365 | JGI IMG/M metagenome (GOLD analysis project Ga0307492, IMG submission 202365) | Sea-ice brine microbial communities from Beaufort Sea near Barrow, Alaska, United States - SI3L | ecosystem: Environmental > Aquatic > Marine > Coastal | place: USA: Alaska | collected 2017-05-06
AGCGATTCGCTCACTTCGAGACAAAAAATCGACGTTCACTTGCTTATACTCTGCGCGACTATGAACGAAGCTTAGCGACAAGCAAACATCCATTCCAAGTTATAGGCGATTTAAGCCGGCACCTTATATACAGCGCGCAATTTGAACCAATCAATGAGGTCAATGCCAAGATTAATCGCATCTTTGAACATGCAAATAAATTAAGTATAAAGCAGCAAATAGCCGGTGATGTGTTTGACAGTTTTAGCAGCGAAAAACACTCTGTAGGTATTGCTCGGGCATGGATCGCATACAGACAAGGCAAGCAAGAATTAGCCTTTGAAGAGTTATTGAAGTCTATCGACATAAGCGGCTCAGCGGTCCTAAGTTCTTTTGGTCCTGACCTTGAGTTAATTCGCCACATTTATCGTGATGGGCATCTTGCGCCTGTTGTTGCATACATCAACAAAACTGAAGAATTCTGGACCGGAAAACGCCCCGACGGCCTGCGCTATGTGTGGCTTGAAATGATAAAAGCAGAGTGTAAAGTTCAGTTTGATTTTGTTGACACAATAAAAGTATTAGAGCTTGGTATTAGCGTCATTGATGTAAACGAAGACTATGGACTTAGTCGCTAGTGCAATTATGTCATTCACGACTACTCGCAATTAACTTTGAGGTGGATAAAGGGATCGTATTCCATTTCGTATTAACATTATGCCGGCGCTAGTATGCTTTTTATGGTGCAAAACTTGCACTCTGAAAATGGGATTTTGTTAGCATAGTTTACAAAGTCTAATTCATAATTCCATTTATTCAATTCCGACTACTTTCAACGATCCCGCAGTTCATTATTAGTATGGACAGAAATGAGTTTACAGACGCATTTCATACTGGAAAAAGCTTAATGTAGCTATGTGATATGTTTAACGTTACAATTGACATTTAAATAGTATTAACATGTCATTTAAGTGGCAGTAAAATGACATGCAAGATGTAGTAAAGCTGTACCTTTAAAAGTTAGCATGAGAACCTGAATCAAAATAGTACTCATATATTGATTAAAAAATGGAGTGTTTAGTTGACATCAAAAAAAAACGTGGCGTTAAAACACCAAAGTGGTGCGGACACATTAACCCTCGAAGAGTCGAACAAACTTGTCAAAGTACAGAGGGATATTTTAGAGATCGTCGTAACAGGTAATGATTATCAGTACGCGTTAGATTCGCTTTGCAAAATTGCTGAAGGTATTGTCGATGAGTCTTTAGCTTCCATTATGTTATTTAATGCATCCAGAACTGAGTTGTTTGTTCGAGCAGCTCCTAATGTTCCAAATCAAGCATGCGAAGACCTAAATGGACTTGTTCCAGATGAGTTTGCAGGTTCGTGTGGAACAGCCGTTTACAAAGGAACACCACAATTCGTGTGTGACACGAGTACAGATAAACGCTGGAAAAATTTACAAAAGTATGTTTATGACTTTAACATACATGCCTGTTGGTCTATGCCTGTGGTGGATGCAGAAAATCAACCTATTGGCTCTTTTGCGTTATCCAGTTTTTCAAAGAGAGAACCCAACCAATTTCAAAAGAATTTGATGCAAACTGCCAGCTATTTAGTGAGCTTGGTTTTAAGAAGAGAGAAAGAGTCGATTATGTTGCAGCAGGCTGCTCACTATGATCCGCTTACTAATATTCCAAATCGCAACCTATTTAATGAGAGAATTGCTCAGGCGATGGCGAGAGCAAGCCGAAGTAGTTCTAGTTTGGCTATATTCTTTATTGATTTAGACAATTTCAAACAAATTAATGATGATTTTGGTCATAATATTGGTGATATTGTCTTGCAAGAGGTGGCATTTCGGTTGCAAAAATGTGTTAGGAGGGGAGACACATTTGCAAGAATTGGCGGAGACGAATTTATTCTATTAGTTGATAATAAGAGTGATGTCGTCGAATTGACGATGATAGCTGAGAAATTGCAAGATACTCTAGCTGCTCCCATTGTTATTGAGGGGTCAGATGATTCGAAAAATGATGGTTATCAAATTTCCGCCAGTATGGGGATTAGTATTTATCCTAATCATGGACTTACCTCCGATGAATTGATGGAATGCGCAGATAAGGCCATGTATATTGCAAAGTCCTCAAAAAAGTCAAACATTCAATTTTATTCTGATTTAGGAAGCATATAAAAGGGGTCAGATCCAAATTAAAGGCTCAACTTAATTGAAACCCATCAACTGAGTCATTCTTATGCAGAAGAAGCCAAGCGTCTCAGTGGTTGGTGTGCCGGAACATGTTATTCAACGGGGTAACAATCAGCAAGTGATCTTTGCTGGTGATGCTGATATGAAAGCCTATGTCACATGTTTGAAGGAGTATGCCGATAAATTCTACGTTGCTATTCATGCTTGGGTCTTGATGACTAATCAGGTTACTCAAGCACCCACCGTAATTTTGTTTAACGAGCATGTGGAATTGAAATTACTGGACGATATCCGTCAAGCGGCGAATAAAGGTATGATTTTAGGAAGTAAACGATTTGTTGAAGAGGTTGAAGTCCTTACAGGAAAAAGTTAAAGGAGGGGGCAGGCATGACCTGTCCAGTTTTGTTTGGCGATAGACCTGATCACCAAATGCCGTGAATGTTCCCTACAACTTTAATATCTTATTGATTTAGTTAAATTAATCGTGGGGATACCTCAGAACCTGACCCCGAAGGTCTATTGTCTCCAAAATTGTCAACAAGAATGACAGTTTCGTTGTGTTTTTGTTATTTTACCTATACCTGGATTAAAGGTATTGGTTGGATCAAGTGAACGATAGAACCCTGTTAGGTTGTCATCGGCCTTATAAAGATGCCCCACATTATGCTCCGCAGGATACTTAGCACCTCTTGCATCCAATTGCGCTAACATGAGGTTTTTAACTGTTTTAGCACAAGCGTCTTTCTTTAAAATGTAGTCCTGATGAAACACATAACAGAAGAAGTGCCCATAGTAGAGTTTCTTGTCTAAATACTGTTCTATTTCAGGCCCAAGTTTTTCAATCCAGTGAGGGTCATTACGTTTTAACGCGATATCCAAGGCTAATATTTCACCGACTTTTTTTTCATGAATTGTCTGATAACGAATGGCTGCACCTGCGGCGGCAAACCTGTGTAAATATGCTCTTTGGGCTTCATCGGGAGTGCACTCAAAGAAACGGCCTGAGACAGACTGTTTAAAATGATTAGTTAATATAAGACGACCCTGTTCAATGGATTCATCACTTAATTTAAGCACCAGGTGATGTTCATATAGGTGTCTGTAAGACCGTATTCGTTTGGGTAAATGTTCTGGGAAAAAGCGACTAAAAAATTGTAGCGCACGATCGCTCAAATAATTTGGCAACCATCCAATTTTATTTAAAGCGGTATCTATTCTGCCCTTTATTGCAAACATTTTGGGTAACCGTTTGGTCCCTAAATGCAACACACTTAAGAATGTGTCTTTACCGTATTTAGCGGCGACATCAAAAATATCTCTGTGCATATATTCACCGATTTCAGGTGGTTTATCTAATTCAGTTAATAGTAATCGCCTAATTAGGTATAAGTCTTCTGAACTATTTGTACCTACATAAAAACTTTGTTCTTTAGTTGCAACAGGGTGTGTATCAACTCTTACAGCAAACACCACCAATTTACCTGCGCAACCACTCGACTCATACAATCGACGGGGGTCAGCATTGAAACGGCTTGGTGTGTTGGCGTCTACGTCTTTAATCCTAGCTTGGTATTGATGGTCACTGGCTTGCCGTTGTCCCTGTTCAATATCTTCTGCACTGAAGTTACCTTGTTGTAAATTTCGAATAATATCATCAGCAGTATCACCCAAATAGATACCTAGATGATTGACTAACACAAGCTCACCGTGTTGGTTAATTTGTGCATAAATCGACAGTTCAGTATAAGCGGGGCCCCTTTTAACAAGTGCACCACCAGAATTATTAGCAATCCCACCAACAACAGTCGCACCAAGCGTGGATGAACCAATAACAGAATGGGGAGAACGATGAATAGGTTTGAGCAATTCTTCTAATTTATGCAACGTTGCACCCGGCATACTTATGACTTGAAGTCCGTTATTAATTATCTTTAAATCATTCAGGCTTAAGGTATTAATAACAACAACGGGTCTTTCATAATCATTTTTATTGGGTGTTGAACCCTCTGTTAATCCAGTATTAGCCGCTTGCATCACAACAATGATATTATTAGTGACAACAATTTTAATACATTCCCATAATTGTTCGAGAGTTTGCGGAAAAATGACTGCAAGTGCTGCCCCCTCTCCCGAGCGCCAGCCTTTTCGGAAGTGTTCATTTTTACGAGGATCTGCAATTATATTTGCCACACCGAGCACTTTTTCAAATTCATTTAATATGTAAATATTGATATCTAACGCAGATGTTTTTTTAGGTTGAAATAAACCCGTCGCAACTTTGATGTCAAACTGAGAGCTAGGTTTTTCGGATGTTTTCCCACCTTTATTCGCACTGTTTCCATTATTGCTGGAATTAACTGGTAGCGTTGAGTCATCAATTCCTTCTTGGCTGTTGATAGTGGATGATGGGTCTACGGTTGCCATTTTTATCCTACTTATTTGTTGATGCGCCAATATATTGTTTGCATTCATTATTGACAGACTGAAGCACAATACAAAATTTCGGGAACAATATTTTTATATTACCTGCGTATGGCAGGTCAATTTTCACATGAAGCAGTCTTGTTTTTTACAAGTAAACACAAACAATTGTGACGCCACGATTACATTATAAATAGTCACTGCTGGAACTATTTGGGCATCTGGCAATGTGCTAATATTTATAAAAATGCCTTTGCTTAATTTATGGAAGGTTTATGAGTAACATTACTGAAAAGTGTTTTGCGATGTTGATGACGAAGCACTTCTTGCTCTATTATACTCTTTGCGTCGACATCACCTAAAGGCACTTCAGCTTCACGCAAAAAGCAGCCATCGGCTATCAGTGACAAATATCGAGAACAACACACTCTTAAAAAAGAAGTGAAGTTCCCAATATCATGATCTGCATCTAGAGACTCAAGGTACAGCTTAGTAATGGCTTGATTGACTGTCATTTGATCTCGAAATGACAATTCTTCCAATATATCCCAAAAAAATGCTTCTAAACGAATGGATGTCACCACTCCTTGAATTCGGAGTGACTTGGTTATACTGCTCCATAAATTGCTATCGGCATTAATAAAAAGTTGGCACATGATTTTTCTCTAGGTACTGATCGTGGTTATAACAATGCCACAAATTGCATCAACATGGCAGGATGTGCTGGCCATGCAGGTGCTGTTACAAACTGTCCATCTGTGACAGCGCCATCCATCGGTAAATCGATATACTCGGCTCCCGCCATTTCCACTTCTGGTTGGCAAGCAGGATAAGCCGATATCTTTCTACCTTTTATAACGCCAGCAGCCGTCAGTAATTGTGGTCCGTGGCAGACAGATGCAATGGGTTTACCACTATTTGCAAAGTGTTGGATCATTTTAATAACAGCAACATTTAAGCGTAAATACTCAGGTGAGCGGCCACCAGGTAAATACAAAGCATCGTAATCTGTAACATCAATATCTGCAAAAGACGCATTGAGGGCAAAATTATGGCCGCGTTTCTCAGTATACGTTTGGTCACCTTCAAAATCATGTATTGAAGTAGCAATCATTTCCCCAGATACTTTATCTGGGCATACTGCAGCAACTTCGTGTCCCATCGCCATCAGCGCTTGAAAAGGAACCATGTTTTCATAGTCTTCAACAAAATCACCGGTAATCATAAGTACTTTAGCCATTTTTTTTCCTCTAATCTATTAAATGTTATTAGGTTACAAGCCAAATTATTGTTATCAAATTTGCTTTACTTCATACCAAACGAGTAAAACATGAATAAAGAAGGACGGGGTAATATAGTAATACTACATATGAATTTTCTATGTATTACTGTGTGCATTAAGCAATAAACATTGAGTCTAGCGATTCAATCAATGGTGTCGTTCGCTTTGTTTCCGTTTCAAGAACTATCAGAATGATGAGGTAGCTGCGTAATTTAAATAAATATTTAGAGTCACTTAACAACATTCACAATGGGTGATGAGATGGAAACTCCCTATTACGGCGTCAATGCGCCAAAATAGTAGTTTCAACCAGACTATTTACATAGGGAACATCCAAAATGAAGCTTAGAACAATTGGTATCGATTTAGCAAAGAATGTATTTCAGGTTTGTGGGGTGAATGACCATATTTACAGGATAAAAGAAGTCGCTGGCTTTAACGGATTAGAGTCAAAACTTTCATGGATGAAGCAACTTATCAAGACAGCCATCGCCACTCTTATTCCTTTAAAATCAATAAATTATTGTCAATTCACAATTCAAGACCTTACCCCGAAGTTTGCCCCCCGAAGTTTTAATGTGCTGGTCAAATTCTGTCCCAGCTGCACACTGGATCACCCGAGTTGTGCATAAACGACATCACCACATGCACAAGGTCTATGACTGTGAAGCGCCAACCAATAATTAGCACCTCCGTTTAGGGCATTTCACCTATTGGTTATATTGCCTTTCCCTTCACCCAACAGGGTCAGCACGCATAAGTGTGGATTTTGTAGCTCAATACTCAGCTTATGGTTTGCCCTCTTAACATTTCGACACCTTACGATGTAAAACCCATGACTCGGAGTTTTGGCGGTGTACTTATCTTATCAAGTAGAAGACTTACATCCTGGGGCGGTCTCCACCTCCGATCTCCTGCCTATTTGTCTAGGCGCAATGGGCGTTTTGTTTGTTTTTTATTAATAATCTTTTTCTCGCCTTTACTGCAACTAAAATTGATCGGCATCAAAAAAATGCTGGTAACTCATGTTTATATTACTCATACCTTATGAACATCCAAGATAATTCAAGATTTTTAACTGGACTTCGCTCAACAGGTAAAACTAACCACTAATTTATTGGAAAGAATTAATGAAAAAATCAATAAGAACAATATTAGGGACTTTATATGTAGCGGGACTAATGACTCTGCCGGTGGCCGCGTTGCCTATTATCTCGGTCGACTTGGATCCTTCACTCATGGGTATCCAGAGCTCGCGAACCGTGGATCTGGGCGCAACTTTCACCGCTCAGATAGTGATATTTGATGACGGCTTAACCCCACCAACTTTATTTGACACCCTTCTTCTGGAAACCTACTACAACGATGCCGGGGCAATACTGGGAGCTGGCCCAACGGGGCCCACTTGGCTGCCCTCGGCCCTCATTTCTCCGTTCGCCCTCGATTTTTTCACCGGCTTGTTTCCATCCTTTGCGTCTGGTGCTGCCGGTGTTGGCCCCTCCATTCTATTCCCTCCTTTTGGAGCAGGTAGCGGGGCACTGAGTTTGCTAGATTTAATAGGTACAACTTTAGTTCCATCGACTCCTATACCGCTTTTCACTCTGGATTTCACCGCTTTGAGCCTTGGCACAAGCACCATTCTGGCCGCCGGCCAATTTGGTTTGCCGGCAATGGCTGCTGGGGGTATTCCGCTGCCTGACTCGCTCATGTCGGCCACGGTTACCGTCGCTCTGGCCGAGGTACCTGCGCCTTCTATTTTGGCCATTTTTTTACTCGGGCTAGCGGGTATCGGTTTCAGTTGGAAACGAAAGTCGTTTAAGTTTTGAGACGAGACGTATGGCAAGGGCCAGTAACCTAAAGGTTGCCCTTGCCAAAACAGTAATGAAGGGGCCGACGCACGGAAAGGCCTATTAATCCTAAGAATAGCTAATTTGGGGGTGGTTTTGTTTTCCCGAGCAGCTACCACGAGCGCAATGCACACCTAGGTGCATTGGTATGTTTTTATAATTAAGAGGTTTTACCCAATGAAACACCACAGAAAATTTATTTATACCGTTTCAGTTCTACCCTTCCTTTTCAGTCTGCCGGCAATGGCGGATCAGATCATAAATGAAGACCTGATCATTCAAGGTTCACAATGTGTGGGTGCAGATTGCTCCACTGATGTGGTACTCCCGGAGGAATTTGGTTTTGATACGGTAAAACTAAAATCAGCCACTCCGCAGATTAAGTTTCAGGATACCAGTTCCAGTGCCAGTTTCCCCAGCAGTGATTGGACCATGGGTGTTGAAGATGATGCTACCAATGCCAGTCGCTTTTTTGTCACCCATGACAACAGTGGCACCACTGTGCTGAATTTGCAGGCAGGAGTCTCTGGTGGGGTCGCGCTCGGCGCAGGCTCTGTGATGGAGGACAATACAGTCTCCGTGGGTGCGCCCGGATTCGAACGGGTGATAGCCTATGTTGCAGCCGGTGTCTCGCCCACTGACGCGGTGAACGTCGCCCAGTTGGCCGATGCGACAGTTGCTATTAACACCCGTATTGACGGCCTGATAAACCGCTTGGAAGCCCTAGAAGCCTCTAACGACTAGATCTTTTTGATCTTGGAGATATTGTTATGAAGAGCAAAACAAGCATTTGGCTGCTGATTGGGCTGCTGACCGCCGTTTCTGCCAGCGCCAACCAGTTTGTACTGGATGACCAGATTGTCAGTGGCACCAGTGATGGTAGTGTCCCGGCATATGATTGTACCGCGCCAACCCTGCCTTTCTTCCCAGGCCCCCCGTCAAGTGGTTTCGTGCCCCTTGGTGATCCCGTTTTGGCGCCCCCAACACCGATTATTTCAAGCTGTGATCTCACTGGTGATCCTATCCAATGCGAATATACCTGTGGTGAACAAGTAGGCCATGTATGTGTTGGCCTTGATTGCGTCAATGGTGAGGCGTTTGGTGATGCCGAATTAATATTGAAGGAAAACAACACGCGGATCCGCTTTGTTGACTCAACTGTTGCCGATGAGCTGGCTCAAAATTGGAACCTAGAGGCCAATTCCTCAGCGAATGGCGGGCTACACTATTTGGCGTTCCAGCTAAAATCCGCTGACGACGAAGAACTGCTGTTCAGTGACGGCAGGGCACCAAGTTACGATTGTGTTGCGCCCACCTTGCCCTTCCAATCTGGGCAATTCATAGACCCGGCGAGCAGCAATGGCACGATCCCCTTTGGTGAACCGCTGCTGGAACCCGTTCCCGCTGATTTTCAGGCGTGCCAAATTTCGTGGATTAACGCTGGACAAGGATCAGATCCTGTTGAATGCGCATTTACCTGTCCGCAAAAGCTCGGTTATACCGAGAGAAACTTGCTTAGGTTAGGCACCGGTGGCAGCGACCCGTCCTTTAATAATGGCGTGGCTATCGGGGCTAACAGTGTGCCCGAAGATGGCAAAGTCACAATCGGTCAAGCGGGTCTGCTCAGAGCGCTTAAGCATCTGGCAATTGGCCTTGCCGATACCGATGCCTTGAATTACGGCAGTATGCTACTAAAGCTGGCGGCACTAAATTCGCAACTGGATGTGCTGGAGACCCGGATCATTGTACTGGAAGGTGGCGCTGTCATCCTCGATCCTAATGACGTCAACGGCGACGGTACGGTAAATTTTGCTGATGTGATGGCTCTCCTGCCATGTTATGGCCGGGCGGTTGCCAGCAACCCGCAATGTGAAGCTGCTGATGTGAATGACGATGGTGTGGTCAATTTCCTCGACATATCACAGGTACGGAGCAATATTACCCCGTAGCGGACTGCCCTGAACCACGGGGCAGGTCTTCTTTTGTTTATGATCCAAAATCACAAGGACACACATCGTAAGGATACAATACAATCGGCTTTGGTGGCTCAACCACTGCTTTTTCCGCCTTTAAAGTTTCAGTAACAAATGGCTTATTCTTAGGGCAAATGACAAGCGGACGCCGCGCGGAAATTCATTTGAGTGGGGCTTGAAGAGATACATTCGTAACGACCTAAGAATAAGTCATTTTTTGCGGTTAAAAACTTTGGCAGCGAGCGGCATTTTCTGGTTACTTTTTTTGCTGTTGAAATAGAGTAACTGGCTAGAATGGAATCTAGTCAAAAACCATCATGGATGATGGCGCGAAGCGTGCTTTTAAGACCTGCGGGGGCAGGTTCGTTGAAAGTAGTCGGAATTGAATAAACGGAATTATGAAACTGTTGCTAGTTAACCCTTTACGGCGATTTTTTAGAAAGTAGCAAAACAGCCGTTATGTTCTAATCTTTAAGGTACACAAACAACCGAGGATGGTCTGTCATGCCTCAGCCACGTAAAACCCAAATCAGTTTAATCGATACCCCTTATTGTGTGCCCAGAGTTCAGCATTGGCATGGAATGCTTAAATGAAGCACGAGTCTATTTGAAATTTACAACGGGATAAGCAGATGCAAATCCCATTGTGACACTATTTGGTTGTGCTGATAGTTGAGTTTAAGCGGCAGTGACTTATCGTATGTTGATAAGGTGAAGACCTTTGATAATCAGCGAACTGCAGCGTAAATTAGCAAGATGGTTATATCTCGATATAGCGATGTTGTAATGGCTGTTAGCCACAATTAAATGGAGAGCCGTATGCGCTGAAAGGTGCACGTAAGGTTCACAGAGGAGAAGCAGAGAAATAGTTTGACTACGCTGTGCCTCTTACTCTACACCATTGTGTTTCTCGCTGTGTTCGGCGTTCATTTTTGTGCGGTACGGATAAGTTTACTGGGCAGAATTATGAACACCGCCGAGGTTGGGTAGAAGAGCGTTTGTTATTTTTGTCGTCGGTATTTGCTATCGATAGCGCGGCTACCGTATTTGTGCTTATGCGGCCATGAGTAATCATACCCATGTGGTGCTGTGTGTGGACAAAGACATGGCTGAAAGATGGTCGATGAAAGAAGTCGTAAGCCGCTGGCATCAGCTTTACCAAGGCACGTTATTGAGTCAAAAGTATCAAACAGGAGATACACTCAGTAAAGGTGAGCTTATCAGCTTAGAAGAAACAGTGACGATTTACCTTCAGCGTTTGTATGACATCAGTTGGCTAATGCGTAACCTTAATGAATACATCGCTCGCGAAGCTAACAAAGAAGATAAATGTACTGGCAGGTTTTATTCGCTGCCATCCATGGCGCTTAACCTCTGGGCCAGCTAAAGCTGTTCTAATTTATTCCCGATGAATTTAGTGGGAAGTGCGATTCAAATCTCAAGCCTGCTTTTACGGCAAGGAGGGATGAAAGTGCAGTATTAGCCTGCATGGCCTATGTGGACTTAAATCCTATTTGCGCCAAGATGGATACCACACCAGAAACGTCAAAACATACCAGTATTCAAAACCGTATTCAGACCCTAATCAAAGGCGAACAACCTAAAAAACTGATGCGTTTTGTGGGTAATCACAGACAAGATATGCCCAAAGGCATTGCTTACAGCTTGATTGACTATTGTAAAATTAGTGGATTGCACAAGCCGCTGTATCCGAGACGATAAAGCGGGTTACATAGAGCATCACCACAGCCCTATACTAGAGCGTCTTGGCCTAGATACTGAGCAATGATTGACCTTAACCACAGAATTTGAACAACACTTCAGCACAGCCGTTGGCAGTGAGCACATGCTGCAACAATTAAACAGCACACAGACCATCAACGTATACGAGGGATGGCAAAGGCCAGAGCTTTACTTCAACACGCTTGAATTACAACCCCATATATAGTCAAAGTCACTAACACAAAATGTGTCAATTCCTGCTGTCTGCAATTTGAATTGAGCGACACATTTCACAGCATTCATCTTCTTTAATTCCAAATAAGTCGAACTCGTCACTTTAAAACATAAATAGTGAGCTGATACCCAACAATTTGTGTTTGTTGATTACGTTGAGATTGAGTGCTTTATTACTCTGGGTGTCTAGTTTAAGTTTTAATTTAAGCCCATCCGCTTAACTGATGCGAACGGGTTGGGATATCAAGTTAGAGGGGAAATACTGTTCGGTCAAAAAGCAACTAAGTTGTAATCCAGCCCTGCTATAGACTGGTTTTTATACAAAATGTCAACAAATTAAAGGAGCATATGTTTATATTTTTTATATTTTTTATATTTTTTATATTTTTTATATTCATTGAAAGCGTTCTAAATAAAAGTATTATGCGTATCCATTTTAAGACCCTAAA
>Ga0307492_10000955_pt1 | contig 12115 bp, 6 predicted proteins | sample SI3LmetaG_FD_202365 | JGI IMG/M metagenome (GOLD analysis project Ga0307492, IMG submission 202365) | Sea-ice brine microbial communities from Beaufort Sea near Barrow, Alaska, United States - SI3L | ecosystem: Environmental > Aquatic > Marine > Coastal | place: USA: Alaska | collected 2017-05-06
AATTTATGCTCAATGAATGGTTTCGCTCAGAGACCGGCGAGCCTCTCAGCGATGTGGTGACGCTACCCTCAGGCCGCTGGATTCTGTGCGGTTATGGCCGCTTCGGCCAGGCCATTCACCGCGAATTTCTTGAGCAGGGTTTGAAGATCCAGGTCATCGAACCTGACAAAGCCTCAACAGGCTTGCCTGTCAGTGCCATCATTGGGAATGGCACCGAGGCCGTCACCTTGAATCAAGCCGCTGTTGTCGACACCGCAGGCATTGTTGCCGGCGCGAATGACGACTCTAACAACCTGTCGATTATCGTTACCGCACGAGAGCTCAACCCCAAGCTGTTTGTTGTCGCGCGCCAGAATAAGCATGCCAACGGGCCGCTATTTGCTCACGCCGGCGCGCGGTTGGTGATGGAGACGAGTCAAGTGCTGGCCAACAAAGCGCGGACGCTGCTGACGAATCCCTTGGTAGATGACTTCTTGAGTTTGTCGAAGGCTCACGATGATGACTGGGCACGTAACCTGTCGGAAAAAATTAGGAAGATTTCACCGCATATCATGCCTGATGTCTGGGAGGTCGTTATCGATACTCAGGGCGCTCTGTCAGTTGCTGCGGCCGTGGAGCAGGGGATCTTTGTCAGCATTGATCAATTGACTCACGATCATCGGGATCGTGATGTCAGCCTGCCCGTTCTCGCCTTGTTGCACGGCAGCTCACGCGGTACATTCAGCATGCCGTCTGGACACACCCAGCTGGAACTCGGAGATCGGTTGTTGTTTATCGGCACCGCGATGTCCCGTTCGCAGCAACAGTGGAATCTGCAAAACGAGACTGCGCTGGGTTACCTGCTGACGGGCGAAAACTTGCCCCAGACCTACTTGGGTCGCTGGTGGCAGTCCAGAACGGCAAGCACTCAGCGCTCAACAGATCCAGACCACTTGTCGTGAGCGGGTCCGGGTGCGTTATTTATTACGGAGCAAGCATGTTACAAAGCACGTCTGTCACAAAGTACGTTTGTCACACTATAAACGCAATGAAGTCAGCGCAATGAAGTCAGGGAAAGTGAGTATGTCTAGTGGTCAAGGTTCACCCGTCAAAGCAATATTGTATGCATTTTTGGCCAATTCAGGTATTGCCGTCGCCAAGTTCGCGGCAGCACTGTATACCTCCTCAGGCAGCATGATGGCAGAAGCCATCCATTCATTGGCAGATGCCGGCAATCAGGTTCTGTTGTATATCGGCCTCAAAGGTGCGGAGCGACCAGCTGATGAAGATCATCCCTTGGGTTATGGCAAGCTCAGTTACTTTTGGAGTTTTATCGTCGCCCTGATGCTATTTAGTGTCGGTGGCCTGTTCTCGATCTATGAGGGACTCCATAAGCTCAGCTCAACGGCAGAGCTGAACGATCTTTGGGTTGGCATGCTGGTGCTAGCGGGCGCCATCGTACTGGAGATCTTTAGTCTGCTGGGTGCTTTGCGTGAGGTTAACCTGATGCGGGGCGAGCGCACGCTGCTTTACTGGCTGCGGCATACGCGTAATGCGGAGATCGTCGTTGTACTTGGTGAAGATATTGCTGCGATTATCGGTCTGGTGCTCGCGCTAGGTTTTGTCACCCTAACCTACATCACAGGTGACCCGGTCTATGATGCCATAGGCTCGATCGTCATCGGTGTGATCCTGATCGTCGTCGCTATTTTCATTGCCATCAGGGTGCAGGCCTTACTGGTCGGCAAGTCAGCCGAGCCAGATCTGCAAGCGTCGATTATTCGCGCCATCGAAGCTGATCCTCATATAGAGACTCTGCTGAATACCATCACGCTGCAACTGGGTCCGCAGGTGATGCTGGCGGCGAAAATTAAAATGACATCGGGGCTGAGCATCGATGAGGCGGTGGAACATATCAATCAATTGGAGGTCCGGATCAAAGCCGAACACGCTATGGTCGGCTGGTGCTTTATCGAGCCTGACGTCAAGGATTAGGCGGGCAGGCAGCTATCAATGCATCACATACCACCCTATAAGTTTGTGACATTTAGGTAGGTAAAGGTCGAGGCTAGAAGGTAATATTACGTGCCAATGGGGGAGCAGGAAAGAGAGTTAGAAGGCCTCTAGAAGTGTTGAATGCATGACCAGAATCGCAGACATGATTTTAAAAACAGAGCAAACAAGAGGAATACGCTGATGATGGATTTAGACATGCCGGAACGATTGGTCCCGGTTCGTGACAAAATTGATACCTTCGTTCGGTCCAAGATTGATCCTCTGACAGAAGAGTTTCTTGGCCAGACAGGTGCTGACGGCAATCGTTGGGCGCTGAGTGCACGGCAGACAGAAATTATGGACGGCCTCAAGGCCGAAGCAAAAAGCGCTGGTTTGTGGAACTTTTTCCTGCCAGAAAGTCAGGGCGGTGCCGGTGTTAGTAACCTCGAGTATGCTCATCTGGCTGAAGTCATGGCGCGCAATCCTATCGCCTCTGAAGTCTTCAACTGTGCTGCGCCTGATACCGGCAATATGGAGGTTCTGGAGCGCTATGGTACTGACGCACAGAAGAAGGAATGGCTAGAGCCATTACTCGAAGGCAAGATTCGCTCGGCCTTCGCTATGACCGAACCTGATGTCGCGTCATCTGACGCCACTAACATCGCTACATCGGCAGTGCTCGATGGCGACCAGTGGGTCATTAATGGTGCCAAGCACTATATCTCTGGTGCAGGCGACTCACGCTGCAAGATCATGATCACCATGGTTGTCACCAATCCAGAAGCGCCTAAGCACTTGCGTCAATCACAAATTCTGGTACCTATGGATGCCAAAGGTGTGACTGTCGTACGCCCTATGTATGTCTTCGGCAAAGATGATGCGCCTCACGGGCACATGCACATTACGTTTGATGATGTCCGTGTACCGAAAGAAAACATCCTACTGGGTGAAGGGCGCGGTTTTGAGATCTCTCAAGGTCGTCTCGGACCAGGACGTATTCACCATTGCATGCGTTCTATCGGCGTAGCAGAGCGAGCGCTTGAGTTGTTGTGCACACGTGCCTTGTCACGAACCGCATTTGGTAAGCCGCTGGCTGAACTTGGCGGCAACTACGATATCATCGCTGATTCACGCATTGAGATCGATATGTGTCGACTCGCCGTACTCAAAGCCGCTTACATGATGGATACTATCGGTAATAAGGAAGCGCGTAAGTACATCTCTGCTATTAAGGTGTCTGTGCCGAATATGACATTGAAGGTCATTGATGCTGCTATCCAGATGTACGGTGCCCTTGGCGTATCACAAGATACGCCGCTGGCCGCCATGTGGACGGGTCAACGAACCCTGCGTCTGGCTGATGGTCCCGATGAGGTCCATCGCCGCGTGATTGCTCGTGAAGAGCTCAAGAAGTACCAGTAGTTGCTGCGTTGTTGGTCGACAGTTGATCAGCAGCTGACAAGTGCTTGATTAGCATTTGTTCTAGCGGGATTTATCTCGTGACAAACGACTAAAAAAGGGGCCGCGTTTGTGTGCCCTTTTTTTGATCTCGTAAAACATGCTCGTTTGCCACATACCTAAAACCAACTCTTAAACGCCGCCTATAGCGCCCTGATTCTTGCGTTTGCTGAGTTTTATCGTTTAGATGTATTGTTTCATAGGTTTTGTCGCTTAACAGTACCGCACACCATTGATTGCGCCCGTCTTTTCCTGCGTGCGAGCCTGCTTCCCACAACCTGTATTCCGGCAGGAACGCTGAGCGCTCGAACCCTACTCGGCCTAATTGCCTGGTTTTTGCTCGCCATGGCCGACCTTGGCAAAGGACGGCGACCCCACGACTCGCGCCCTGTCAACATTCTTGCGTGTCGTTCTGTAGCACCGCATTGCTAGCGACAATAGACGGCCTTCAGTAGAACGACGTGATTGACTGGCAACTACGACTAAGTACTTATGGAGGGACCTGATTTGATCGCTCGTATTTGTTGGCTCTTCCTGCTCCATTTGCTGGTTTGGCCTTTCACCTCGACAGCCGCACCCATCAGTCTTTGGCGGGTCAGTCACGGTGAATCTACAGTCTATTTGCTCGGCTCAATTCACGCCGTCAAACCAAGCTTCTATCCCTTGCCCGCGGCCATGGATAGTGCCTTCAAAGCGGCTGACCGGGTCGTATTCGAAGTTGACTTGCAAGGTGTTAATGATGCGGCAATCGCCACGCTAGTCCGCGATAAGGGCCTGTACCCGCCAACGCAGCACCTTGAAGATGAGCTCAGCACAATCACTTTGAAACGGTTGCGTGACTATCTATTAAGTCGTGCTGCAAGTGACGCAAGCGCGCCGTCATTGAGTCTTGCTGATGTGCAGCAGATGCGTCCGTGGTATTTATCGCTGGTGCTAGGCATGCAGGAGCTCCAGCACGCGGGCTATAATCCTGCGCTGGGTATTGATCAGCATTACTTCGACCGTGCCCGCCAACTAAATAAACCTACCGGTGCGCTAGAAACTGCTGAGGCACAGATTCTCCTGCTGGCTACGGACTCGCCTGAAGGTCAAGATTTGTCGCTGCGATCGACCCTGACAACGGCTGATAACTTTGAAGCACAATTAGAGCAACTCATTGACGTCTGGCGCCGAGGAAATGTTGACGCGATGCTGACACTGAGCCTAGAAGCGGAGGGTGATGATCCGCTCTTGGATCAACAATTTAAACGCCTGATTAACGATCGCAATAGGCAAATGGTGACCCACATTCATGGCTATCTTGAGCGAACAGAAACAACGCTAGTGATTGTCGGCGCGCTGCACTTGGGTGGCGAGCAAGGGCTGCTCACCATGTTGCAACGTGACTACGTGGTGACTCAGGTTGACTCGGAGTCGGGCATCTATGGAACCTCTGACTAAGTCCCACTTCCTTCTCTAGCTAGAAGAGTCAGCCTGCAAGCTCTCGGCGAGGTAGTTGAAAGGGTCCTGAGCGGCGCCTTCATAACGCATCTCGAAGTATAGGCCTGTGGTTTTCTCTTCAAAGAGTTGACCGACATCGCCGATTAACTGGCCGCGGCGTACTGCATCTCCTTGTTTGACGTAATTGAATTGATTATTCGCGTATACCGACAGCAGGCTATCGTCATGCTGGATGACGATGACATTGCCGTAGCCTCGGATTTCATCAGCGCTGTAGATGACTTGTCCATCGTTGACCGCAACGATCGGGTCACCAAGCTCGCCGCGGATGGTAATGCCTTGGTGATAAGGCCGGTACTGCACGGTATCGGCGTCGACAATACCGGAGTTTAGTGGCCATGCAAATTCACCGAGTCGACTGATGCTGTCCCGGGCTTTATACAGGCTGTCGAGAGACGGCTCGACGAAGCCGGCTTGCGTGATCGGATCGGGCCCGATGGTGGCTGCGAGATCCGGGGCCGTCTGATGGAGAAGTGGGTTTAGACCGACCAACGCAGTGGGTTGCGGGATGAGTAGCTGGCTGGTCAATGGCAAGGCGGCGTCGACATTCTGGTAGCCAAGAATGCCGAACATGGACGCGGCTGTCAGGACTACGGCGGCAAATGAGCTCAACACCGCCTGACGGGGCGAATCGGCCCATCTCCGGGGTTTATCTGTTGCCTTCTGTGCGGCGTTCAACTGTGATAACTCGGCGGGTTGCTGCAGGCGCTCTAGGGTTTTCTGGGTATCGCGCATGGCCCGAGTTGACTCTTTCATAGCCAGGCGCATTTGCTGCATGGTCTGGTCGGCATCGGTTTCCTTGACCTTGATTTCCGCGACGGAATGCGCAACTTTAGTCTCGCAGGCCTCGAGCGCGAGAATTCGGGACTCATAGTCGCGTGTCAGGCGGGCTTGTTCTTTAACAGACTGGTTGAGGCGACTCTGGAGCTGCTTGTTGGTATTAAGCAGAAGCTCGCTAGTCTCGGCCGATTCCCCGATACTCAATTTTAGCGCCTCGTTGGTTGCCACAGACTGATCCATAGCTTGGCTGAACTCACTGATCATAGCCGTCATTTGCAATATGTCTTCGCTGCCGACCTGAGTGTGGGGTTGAGCTTCGGGTATGATTGCCTGGGCTCTCAGCTGAGCTTGCTGTTCATCAATGCGGGCCTCAAGCGCACCAATGCGCTGGGTCATAAGATCGCCAGCAGTGGATTCTAATTGGGTTTCGAGTAGTAACTGGTAATTACTGAGACGATGGTTGATATCGGCTACCTGATCTCGAACGCCGGATGATTCGCGACGGCTTTCCGCTTGCCCCGTCACAAGTTCCTGCCGCTGGGCTTGCTGCTGGGCTTGCTGTTGAGCATCCTGTTGGGCCTGTTGTTGAAGCAGCGCAATTTGCAAATCCTGCGCCTCTTGCCCAGTAGTCAGTGTCTGAATCTGTGTATCGAGGCGTGACACGTCTTGCTTCAAGGCATCGGTAGAACCCTTCAGCGCCTGGTTGAATTGCTGCTGCAACTGCTTGCTCATGCGCTCCATTTCAAGCCGCGTTTGATGCTCAATAGACTCGGTGGTGGCTTGTAATGCAGTAGTGCCTGCATCTAGCTCGTCCCTGATTAGCAACTCGTAACGCTTTAGCTGTTGCGCCTGATCCTGCAACTGGTGCTGTACTTGCGGGACGTTGAGTTTCTCAAGTTGGTCGTCCGACTGGGTTTTCTGCTCCAAGGCATGGAGCCGTTGATCATAATCTTTGAAGAAGCTCTCTAGGCGCCGAGTGCGACCATCGAATTGCAACACAGCATCTCGATGCCCCTGGGTATCTGCCTGATACTGCTCTAGCCGATCCTGGTAATCGTTGAACAGTTCACTGTGGACCGTCGTTGCATGCTGGCACGATGACAGGGCGTCCGAGTATTGATCGATACGTGTCTGGCACCGGTCGATGTTAGCTCTAAACTCGTCAATGCCTTCACGTAGGGACAAAACGTCTTGCATTTCCAGCTGCAGCTTCTGGGTTTCACTTAGCAGATCCTGGGCCTGAACCTCTGTCTCAGTGTGCTGTTGGTTGGCCGCTTGCAGGCCTCGCAGAAAATCATCGTTAATCTGCTCAGCGTTCTCGATACAGTGCTCAAGACGCACAAACGCTTGCTTAGACTGGTCTGTCACATCAATGGTTTCAACGCGCAGTTGCTGCAGTCGATCCAGTTCAAGGCTGGCCTCGGTCTGCAGATGACTGATCTGTTCTGCGGATGACGCCAGATCGCGGCGCATGGCATCGCTGTCGACAATAGACTGGCGCGCCTCGGCGGTGGCTTGCCTGGATTCCGCATTAGCGTTGAGTGTTGTTTCCCGAACCTGCTCCAGCTCACGTCGAGCATCACGAATTTCATGGGACAGGAGTAGGGCGTCCTTGTTCAGTCCCTGGGTATCACGCACCGCTGAACGCGCATCCTGAATGATATTGAGGGCCTGGTCATTCAGCAGTCGTGTCTCGGCATTCAGGTTTGATGAGTCAGCATTAGTCTTTGTCGCACTCTGTTGAGTTTCCTGAGATTGTGCCTGGCGTGCAATGGTTAGGTTGAGTTGCTCTTCAAGCTGGTCTCGCAAGCTCGTTAAATGTTGCAATAGGGTTTGGTTGTCGTCATTCAGAGTGTCAAACGCTAACTGTATATCACGGCTCTCGGTATGCAGCGCGAGGGAATGTTCGTTAATTTCCTGTGTCAGTTCTTGGGTATGCACGCTGTCTCGCTGGATCAGTTGCGATTGCTCATTGAGCAGCTCGGTCTGGATTTGCTGGGTCTGGCTCTGCTGATTGAGTGTTTTCGCCTCCTGTGACAGCAAGTGCGCATCGCGCTGCATCACGGACTGGGCAGTAGTGAGTTCGGCCATGGCCACATCAACCTCACTCAACGCGGTGGTGCAACGCTGTTGAAGATCGATGCTATTGCTGTTCAGCGCATCACCCTCGGCGAGAATCTGGCGGCTTGCTTCATTAATTTTGGTCGTCGCATTCAGAAACGACTCGGTTTCATCCAACGCGTGTACCGCCCGGTTTTCGAGCCCGGCGATGCGATCATCGGCGACGCGCAACGTCTTCTCCGCTTGGGCTTCAAAGTGCTGCAGACTCAGGCGCCCATCGGCGTCCGTCTTCTCCAGTAAGTCGGCGATGCTTCGTCGGGCCACAGCATCAAATGCGCTTGCCTCAACTTGAGACTCGGCGACTGCCCGTGCCACGCGGTCTTCGCTCCGCAGGGCCAAGGCATCTACACGGGTGGTGAGTTGTGCGTTGGTCTTGGCGGCCAGTGCGTCAATTTTTTTGCTTTGTACTTCTGCTGCCTCACGTAATTGGAGCCCGAGTTGCTGGTGGCCACGCATAACCTGATCTACCGCGCCGGCGTTTGTGGCTCGTATATCTGAATCGAGCACTAACAGTGACTGGTCGGCCTGCTTCAAGCATTCCTGCAGGGCGGCGTCAGTCTCGGCGTGTAATGACGCCAAATCGCCGCGAACGCCGGACTGCAAGTTATGGAGTTTATGGGTTTGATGGTCAAGCAATGCGCTGGTCTTGACCTGAGTCTGGCTGATGAGTTGCTCTGCCTCGTGCGCCAAGTCTGCGAACTTGTGCAAATTGGCAGCGCTGACCTGATTCAATTCATCCGTGGTGGTCAGCAAGGCATCACCGCGGTCGAACATCGCTTGCCCGTCGGTTTCAATTTTGGAGGCGACAGCAACGGCTTGCTGGCAAACTTGGGCCAGCTCGTCCATAGATTCAAATCGCGCGTCTGTCTCTTGCCGCAATACGTGGGCTTCCTCGTTGAGGACTATAAACTCGGTACGCGTGCGCTTCATAATGGTGAGTAGGGCAACAGACTGACCGCTAAGGGTCTCGTTCTGAGCTTGGGTCTTTACTAGGGCCTCGTTTAGCTTGAGTCCTTCATTCGCGACGGCAATGCCATGCAAGTTAACCTGCTCTGTGCGACGATTGAGCCGGTCAGTGGCGTCGTACTGCGCCTGGCTCAAGCCATTGAAATGCCGGGTTTCTTCATTGATTCTCTGGCTCTTTTCAATGGCAGCTTTGGTGCTTTGATTAATTTGACGAGCAATATTCGTGGTTCTAACTGTCTCGTTATTGATTTTCCGGGTTCTTTCCTGCAATCGTTTTGATTGCTGGTTGATGCGCTCGGCATCAGCGATTTTGCCCAAAGCAACTTCATTGATACGCTGGGTACACTCAGTCGTCTTGAGCGCATCACTGTTGATCTCTTGAGTTAGATTCTTGAGGCCGCGGGCCTGCTCATTGGCGCGCTGGAATTCATTATCCAGGTGCATCAGCTCTTTCATTGGCGAGGCGGGCAGATTCTCCATCTTTACCACATTCTCCGATCGTCGCTGATCATCCTGCTGGAGGGTCAGCTTGCGCTCAAGCCAAAAGACTCGATACTCGAGGGCTTTACGCGAGCTTTTACGGGCGTTGTTGCTGCCTTTTTGGGTCGCCGTTTGAGTCGTATCTTTTTCGGAAGTATCTTTCATCGTTTTGTCTCACTTGCTCAATCAAACCTGTGTGCGCCAGATCGATTGATCAATACTCATCACCGCCAGATTTTTGCCTGGGCATTGCCTGTCTGGCCATGACAGACGCGACGGCGTCAATTATTCGCCTTCATATTACTTAGTTATAGACCAGATTATGGCGTCGTCAAATTAATATCTATTTTAATCCTCGAGCTAACCCTCAGTTCCGGAGTGTCAAATGTCTGGCAGCTATTATCGCAAATGTCATCCAGGCCACTCACTTCCTCCTTGTGTCTGCGGCAACAGGTATTTAAGCTGCGACGCTTTTATCCACCAAATCAATGTTACGTACGAGGACGGTCGTCATGAAATATCTCCATACTATGGTGCGGGTCAAAGATCTTGATGCATCGCTGGCATTTTACTGTCAGCACCTTGGCCTCGAGTTATTGAATCGCGTTGATCATGAGAAGGGGAGGTTTTCCCTGATTTTTCTGGCGGCTCCAGGAGATTCTGCGGCGCAGGTCGAGCTAACCTATAACTGGGACGGTGACGAGTTAGGCGAAGGTAGTCGTAATTTTGGCCACTTGGCCTATGCGGTTGATGACATTTACGCCACCTGCCAGCGTTTGTTGGACGCTGGGGTAGTTATCAGTCGGCCACCACGAGATGGGCATATGGCGTTTGTGCGCTCACCGGACAATATCTCTATCGAGCTATTACAGGCCGGTTCCGCGCTGGCAGTGGCGGAGCCCTGGGCATCTATGCCAAATATCGGACATTGGTAGTTGAGCGCTGTCGACAACACGAGCGACAATGCGAGAGACAACGCGAGGACCACTATTTACCTAGTACGTCATGGTCAGATCGACGCGAATGTCGAGGGCCGCTGGTTTGGCTCTACTGATCAGGCACTGAATCCTTTGGGGCAGCGCCAGGCGGCTAAATTAGGCAGTGAGTTCGAACGAATATTCCCGTTAGTTTCATCGATTTATAGCAGCCCTCTAATCCGAACAGTTAGCACAGCCGAAGGCCTTAGTGGCGATCGCCTGCCGGTCATTAAGCATGCGGGCCTACGGGAATACGGGCTTGGTGAGTTTGAGGGTCTGCACTTCGACACACTGGCGGTTAAGCACAAATTTTTTGAAAAAAACCATCAGGATCAGGACCACACGCCGCCGGGGGGCGAGTCGATCAATCAGGTCAGAGACCGGATGCTTACAACCTTGCAGGCGTTAACGCAGGCCCATGCAGGAGAGAGTATCGTGGTGGTCAGCCACGGCGCGGCGATGGCAATAGCCTTATCGTGTTTGTTACGGGGCAACCCTTATCCGTTCGATGATTATCACATGAGTAATACCGGCGTCAGTACGCTGGTCTGGGATGGCGCATGGAAATTGCTGTCCTTTAATGAGGCACGTCACCTAGAGCCACCATTGCCCGCCGCTGAACGTGATAAATGATATTAGTCTTGCTAAGACTCAAATCAAATTGCGCCGCCGGCTTGATTCATGTACAAAACAACAACGTGTTGCTGTGTTGACACGCAACACAAACATGTCGGACTTATTGACCGGACACGAACCCGCCTAAGGAAGAATCATGGTAGATGCCATCGACGAGTTATCGGATAAAGGAACGAAGGGCATCAGCGTGGCTCTCAATATGGCCATGGGCATTGACCGGGAAGAGATCATGGACGCCGCCAAGGATATGCTTGAGCGCCTCAGCACCCGCCCCCAGGTATTGAACAAGGTGTGGCAACAGTTCGCCGCTGAAACCGCATCAATCATGATGGGTTTCAGCACGCTAGACCCGAGTGCGGACAAGCGCTTTTCTGATCCCGCCTGGCTTGAGAACGCCTATTATAAACGCATCGCACAATACTACATGGCGTGGGGGCATGCCCTTGAGGACTGGCTTGATAAAAGCGATCTGGAGCCGATGAATGACAAGCGGGCTAGGTTCCTGATACATATCATGCGTGACTTATCCGCACCCGTGAACAATTTGTTTGGCAATCCCAAGGCCATGAAGAACCTGATCGATTCCCGGGGCGAAAGCTTGGTCAACGGTGCTCGCAACTTCATTGATGATCTGCGGCACAACTATGGCTATCCCGCAGTGGCTGATCGTAATGCCTTTGTTATCGGCAAAGACGTCGCTGCATCGAAGGGGGCCGTTATCTTTCGAAATGAAGTTCTCGAACTGCTTCAGTATTCACCGGTGACCCCCAAGGTCCATGAACGGCCCTTTCTGTATGTATTTAGTCAGGTCAATCGCTTCTATCTGGGCGACCTAACTCCGGACAGAAGTCTTTTTCAGGAGTTGATGAATGCGGGCATCACCGTGTATGCGGTGAGCTGGCGCAATCCCACCATAGAAAATCGCGAATGGGACCTGCAAACCTATGCGGAAGCCATCATCGAGTGCGTCGATGTTATCCGCGATATCTCCGGTATGGATAAAATCAACCTGATGGGTCTGTGTGCTGGCGGTATTACCACCGGTGCAGCCGTGGGTCTACTGCAGGCTCAGGGCCGAGATATTATCAATTCGCATTCTCTGTTCGTGAATATCCTCGACAACCGACCCGAAGATAGCGATTTTGGTTTGTTTGTTTCCGAGCGCTCGATCGAGGCGCAGAAAGCCCGGATCAACGCCCTCGGCATCTTCGACGAGAAGGAAG
>Ga0307492_10000956_pt1 | contig 12111 bp, 12 predicted proteins | sample SI3LmetaG_FD_202365 | JGI IMG/M metagenome (GOLD analysis project Ga0307492, IMG submission 202365) | Sea-ice brine microbial communities from Beaufort Sea near Barrow, Alaska, United States - SI3L | ecosystem: Environmental > Aquatic > Marine > Coastal | place: USA: Alaska | collected 2017-05-06
TTCCTTAGGTGTTATTATTGATTAAGAGCAAAATTTGAAATAGCATCGATAAATTTTGGAGTATTCACTCAACGGCTCCGATACACTCAACTTCAACTTCAACTTCAACTTCAACTTTGGCATTGAGATCTAAACCATTAGCACCTAAGGCGCTACGGGCATGGTACCAATTTGACCTGATAGATATAAAATTTTTCATAAGTGTAAGTCCAGATGCTTTGTTATTCATTAATAATATTGTCTAAATCTTGAGTCATTGACACCACATCAATGGCACCATTACCAGACTTTGAAAAAATCCCATAGCGCTGTCCCTTAGGATCAATAATAAACAAGGTGCTGCTATGGGACATAGTATAGCCATCTTCAGAAGGTAATTTCATGTAAACCGCCCCGAGACTCAGGGAAAATTGCTGTAGTTGTTTCTCATTTCCAGTCAGAGCAATAAAATCAGTATGGTAAAAAGGAATATACTGGGCAAGTCGCTCAGGAGTGTCTCTTTCTGGATCAACGCTGACCATTACAAACTGTAATTGATTCATTGTTTCCGGGGCAAGTTTATTGGCAACTTGTGATAAGGCAGCCATGGTAGTTGGACAAATATCAGGACAGTAGGTGAAACCAAAAAATACCACTGACCATTTACCCTCTAGTTGTTTATTGCTGAAGGCTATGTTGTTGTGATCAATTAAATCAAAATCGGGTAATAGTTTAGATTTTGGATAAACTAAGGTGGTGATAAGAGGTTGCTTAGTGGGTTGATAAAATGTATAGATCATCCCACCAATCAGCACCGTACTTAGTAGAATAATGGAAAGCATTTTCATATAATTTGAGCTCTGCATGATTAAAATTACAAGCCCTTGTATAGGCTATAACTAGAGTGGTAGTACAAGAACAATATTACTTTTGTTCTTTGTTTTGGGCTAGTTGTATTTTCGTATTAATATTATCAAACCTGTCTCGTTGATGTTTAGAAAAAGTGGACAGAGGATGTTGATTAAGTAGTATAGCAATTTCAGCTTTAGCATTCTCAACTTTATCATTATTAACATCAGATTCTATTAGTGCAAGCCGTTGTGAAATACCGAGGTTTAAGTTGCCACTTTTTATGTTAATCTTTGTTTCAGAGCTTGGGCTAGCTACTGCTTTGCTAAAAACTTCCGAATCATTAAGAGAATTAATTGCTTCTCGCTTAGGGGTACGTCGAGCCTTTTTTCGAGCAATTCGACGCCCTGTTACGACTATTTCATCATCGCTATCATCGATTGATTTTTCCACGGCTTGGACTGTTATCATATTGGGTGATATAGCTTGGTCTTTTGTATTATCAGCCTCTTGAGATAACGTTACAGTTGGAGCAGGTTTTAATGCTTCGTCTTCAGATATTTTTTTATCAAACGGTTTACTTTCGAGTAAAGGTGACTGAAGAGATTCTTCAACAAAATCCTCATCATTGAACTGCCAAAGATCGTAGGTCGTGAGAAAGGAAACCGTAAAAAGCGCCGCGGCTGCCATTGAAAAAGGTGTTTGCCATTGCCCAAAGCGAAATCGTCCTTTAATGACATTACGTTTATCTTTGATTTCTGTTGACTCATTTTCATTTACAACAGTGTTCAGAGCATCGGTTGCAGCTTGAATAATCAACTGATCAACTTCATTTGAGGGTTGTTCATTACTAGCAGCTTTGTAAGCACTCTCTAGATCATTTGGATGACTCATCATGATCCTCCCAATTGTTTCTTTAATTGATTCATCGCGTATCTCACTCGACTTTTAGCGGTTTCTGCTGTGGTTCCAGTGACAATTGCAATATCTTCATTGTTCATACCCGCTTCATGTTTAAGTAAAAAGGCTTCTCGTTGTTCAAAAGGTAAGACTTTGATGTTAGCAATGAGCTGTTGTTTCTTACTATCATAATCTATGCTGTCTTCAACTGTTTTTGAACGTAAATCTTCAGTTAGACTTTCTTGAAGCTCTATCTCAACAGTCTTACCTTGTTTTCGAAACTCATCAATTAAGTGGTTCCGTGCAATACTGTATAACCAGGTTTGAAATCGAGCAGTACTTTGATAAGAATCACGCGCTTTAATGACTTTTAACCAAATTTCTTGAAATACTTCATCCGTTCGCCCATTTTGAATGCCCTGTCTTAACAAAAATCGAAATAGTGGCGCTTTATGCAAGACATAAAGCTTGGTAAAAGCATCAGCACTACCTTTAGCATAGGCGAGCATTAAAGCTTCACTTGACGTTGAAAGAGATGTATCCATTTCTACAGTATATCCCCTTTCTACTTCAAGATGCAGCCCAGATTTATGGCTGTGTTGAATATTTTATTCACCTTGGTTCTGTGCAGCGATTATAGCTGTTTTATCTTTTTGAGAAAGGAGTTCAGCAAGAGAGACTAATTGTAAAAACTCGCCACGAATTCCCCTTTTGTCCTCACCTTTGGACGATTGAGCTAGAGAAATAATTTGTTGATAGCTAAAGTTTTCAAGATACTTGCCACCTCTTAATTGCTGAGCAAAGCCAGCAACAGCTGTAGCGAAACGCATCGAATCTGAAGGCTTATTGGCTTTATTAAGTAACTGTTTTTTAGACAACGGCTGTGTAATTAATTGACTTGTCTGCTGCCCAGGGTTTTTATAGCGTAGCTTCAAGTAGCCCAGTTCATTGATATTAAGTTGAGTGTTAGTAACAGCAATGGAGTCATCAGTTTTATTTCCATATCGTAGAGCATCCACTGTGAGGTTATTACTATCGACAAAGCGAACCTCGTATATTGCTGTGACAGTGTGACCAGCACCAATATCTCCCGCATCAACCTTATCGTTATTAAAATCCTCTCTTGCTAAGGCACGATTTTCATAACCAATAAGGCGATATTCACTAACAATTTGAGGATTAAACTCAAGTTGGATTTTAACGTCAGTAGCAACGGTAAACAGTGATGAATTCATTTCATCAACTAATACTTTCTTAGCTTCCATTAGAGTATCAATATAGCTGTACTGACCATTACCTTTATCAGCTAATTGTTCCATCAAGTGATCGTTATAATTACCACCACCAAATCCCAGTGTTGATAAAGCAATGCCTGATTTACGCTTTTCTTCAACCAAATCCATTAAGCTATTAAAATTCGTTGTACCCACATTGAAGTCACCATCGGTAGCAAGTAAAATACGATTAATACCACCTTTAATAAAGGATTTCTCAGCCATTTGATAAGCCAAATTAATTCCTGAAGCGCCATTGGTAGAACCACCCGCCCGAAGGCGAGCTAAGGCGAGCTCAATCTGAGAGGTTTGATTGCCAGCAGTAGGTTCAAGCACTACCCCAGAAGCACCAGCATAAACCACAATTGAAACTCGATCCTTAGTGGTAAGTTTCTTAGTGAGTAAGGCAAGTGATTTTTTAAGCAGTCCGAGCTTATTGGCAGAAGTCATTGATCCTGACACATCAATAAGAAAAACCAAATTGGCATCAGGGCGTTTATCATCAACGGGTTCCCAAGCTTGAATGCCAACCTGAAGCAGGTAACTATCTTTTGCCCAAGGCGATTTCATCATGTCACTGTGAACTGCAAAAGGTGTAGCCCGCTCAGTAGGTGCCGCATAGTCATAACTAAAATAGTTTATAAACTCCTCAGTCCGCACAGCATCTTTGCGGGGTAACTGACCCTGATTCAAAATTCGACGGGTATTAGTATAGGCACCGGTATCAACATCAATACTAAAGGTAGAAACAGGTGTTTCGGTGACAAGATTTATGCCGTTATCATCAAAGTGAGCATAATTTTCTCGATCAACAACTTCAGGTTTCATTGCAGTGATTGTTCGATTAATGGCTGGTAAATATGTGCTCGATAGTTGACGTTGTTCAACTCGCTTTTTGGATCGTGCTTCATCTTGTAACCTTGTTCCAGTAACAGCTATTTCCTGTGAAGATTGCAGAGGAGGAGTCTTAGCCGCAACACGTTGTTCAGCCTCATTATTTGAGAGATGACCGTTTTTAAGCTTAACAACGTCCACTTTTTCACTATCTTTATCTTCTTTTGTGTCAGCGACTTTAGAGTCATTGGTCGAACAACCGGTTAATCCAACCAATCCAATAGCAATAGTGATAGCGATAGCAATTTGACTCTTTCTAGTAGGCAATTTCATAATAATCTCCAATAAATTCAAAGTAATTACAATCTATAAACGGATTAAATAAGAAAAGGGGTTAATTAATGGTGAAAATAGAGGATTTAATTTTTTTGTAGGTTAGTTGGCATAATTATATTATTAAACCATCATCAAAATGATGACTCAAACTTTTTGGAGAACATTATGGAACAATCTAAACAGAATAATTGGATTACTCTGCTTTTCATCTTTTGTATAGGGCATGTTAGCCATGAAATTTGCTATGCCTCCCGTGTCGTTGGCGTTTGATATAGCCGAGCAGTTTGACCAGCGTATTGAAGATATCTTTTTCGATACATTAGTTTGTGTCGCTATCTGATTCCATCGAAGAATCCTTTAGCAGACTTTTTCTTTGGTATACCTTATCATCTGGTGGCAATTAGTTAAGTGTAGAATATTAATATTAATCAGCATGGAGATAAAAATGAAGAAATGGTTACTAGTCCTATCGTCATTAATAGCTATATTTGTTAGTAATAACAGTTCTGCGGAGACAGGTTATCAAACACCGCCGAAAATAATGGCCGATTTAGTTGATGCTCCCCGTAGACCGGGTGTAACCATGTCCGACAATAGGCAGTGGCTCGCCTTATTACATCGTCCAGGTGCACAATCGATTAAAGAACTAGCTCAACCTGAAGAAAAGTTGGCGGGTTTACGGATCAATGCTGCTATTTTTGGCCCGAGTCGTTCCACTGGTTATACGCAGATAGAAATCCGTTCTGTTGCCGGCGACGAAAGCATTTCAGTTTCCGATGTCCCTGAAGGGAAGGTAATGAACGTGAGTTTTTCTCCGGACTCTAACAATCTCGCATACGTGGTTGAAGATTTAAAGGGGTTATCTTTATGGAATTTTAACCTCAAGAAACAACGTTCACAACGTGTAACGAAAAGTTACCTTAATGCTTCACTAGGTGGTAGCAAGTATTTATGGAAACGTGACTCTAGTGGATTTTATGCTCGTTTGGCAGTCGCTAATCCGTTAGATAGACCTAAACGATCACTCGAAATCGCAGAGCCTGTTATACAAATTACCTCGGGTAAGACGGCGGCAGTAAGAACCTATTCTAATTTACTCAAATCACCCTATGATGCCAAGTTATTCGAATTTTTAACGACTTCACAAATAGCTAACATTAGTCTAGCTGGCAAAGTGTCTAAGATTGGCAAACCAGGTATTTATAATCGTTACAGCCAATCGCCAGATGGAAAGTATTTACTGGTATCACAATACAAAAAACCATTTTCCTATTTAGTGCCAGCGGGACGATTTCCATTAGCAACTGAGGTTTGGTCTGCAAAAGGAAAGCTAATTAAACAAGTTGCTGACTTAGCTTCTGGAGAAAATATACCGAAAGGATTTGATTCCGCTAGGGAAGGTCGACGTAGTATTTCGTGGCGAGGAGACAAAGGCGCTACTTTAGTCTGGGTGGAGGCTCAAGACGGCGGAGATATGAAATCGACGGTTGATTTTCATGATGCCGTTTACACTTGGAAAGCACCATTTACTAAAACGCCTACACTATTTCAGAACGTTGAGCGTCGTTTTGCAGGAATTGAATGGGGTAATGATAATTTTGCAATCATCAGTGATTGGCGTTTTAGTGATAGACAATATCGCGTCTGGAAATTTTCTCCGAGTGACCCTTCAGCAGAAAAAGTAGTATATCAGCAGCGTTCGTACAACGACCGTTATAACGATCCTGGAGAGTTTGTGACACAAGTCAATGAGTATGGTGTAGATGTTATTAAGGTTTTTGGCGACGGTAATAAGGTCTTTTTAACGGGCAATGGAGCATCTCCAAAAGGCAATATTCCCTTTATGGACGAGTTCGATTTTTCTAGCGGAGAAAAGAAGCGCTTATGGCAGTCACAAACTCCTTACTATGAGAGAATTCTTGCCACCTTGAATGAAGAAGCTAGTCAAGTCTTAACTTTACGTGAATCACAAACCGAGCAGCCTAACTTCTTTATTCGTGATATCCCACATAATACTATAATTAAATTTACTGAATTTCCTCATCCGTCACCGGCTTATGTGGGAGTTACAAAAGAGACGATTAAATATAAAAGAAAAGATGGGGTAGACCTATCAGGGACACTGTATTTACCACCTGGTTATGATAAGAGTAAAGGGCCGTTACCGGTATTAATGTGGGCTTATCCGTTGGAATACAAAGATAAAGCCGTGGCTAGTCAAGTTACTGATTCTCCCTATGAATTTGTTCGTGTTAGCTATTGGGGGCCGTTGCCTCATTTGGCTCAAGGATTCGCTGTTTTTGATGACCCTAAAATGCCGATTATTGGCTCGGGTGAAAATTTACCTAACGATAGTTTTAGACAACAATTAGTCGACAGTGCACAGGCAGCAGTTGATGTGTTAGTTGAGAAGGGGATTGCCGATCCTGAGCGGATCGCCATCGCTGGGCATTCTTATGGTGCCTTTATGGTTGCTAATTTGCTGGCACATAGTGATTTATTTAAAGCAGGAATAGCTCGAAGTGGTGCTTATAATCGAACCTTAACACCTTTTGGTTTTCAAGGTGAGGAGCGTAGTTTCTGGGAAGGACAATCGGTATACGCTACTATGTCGCCATTTTTCCATGCTGAAAAAATAGATGAGCCAATGTTAATGATCCACGGTAAGGAAGATCCTAACTCAGGAACATTTCCCATGCAGTCTGAGAGAATGTTTGCAGCGATGAAAGGATTGGGTGGCAATGCCCGATTGGTCATGTTACCCCATGAACAACATGGTTACCGAGCGCGAGAATCCTTAATGCATTTATTGTGGGAACAACATCAATGGTTAGATAAGTATGTTAAGAATGCAAAGAAATCTAAAAAATAGATTGTCATTTGTCCTATAAAGTTATTAACGTGCGTATAAATTTTCTGATGTTAAAAATGATAAAAAGGTCAGTAAAAACTGGCCTTTTTATCATTTTAGTATTTATCAACTAAGCATTTATCAAATAAGCATTACTCGAACTGGCTATCGCGCTGATGGGGTAAATGATAATCCAGTTTTGGACCAACCGGTACAACGCCCGTTGGATTGATCATCAAATGGCTTTGATAATAATGCCCTTTGATATGCGCCATATTAACCGTTTCTGCAACACCTGGTTGCTGATATAAATCTTTCATATAACCAGCTAGATTTGGATAGTCCGCTATACGTTGTATATTACATTTAAAATGACCTACATAAACCGGGTCAAATCGAACCAAGGTAGTCAATAATCGCCAGTCGGCTTCGGTAATTTTACTACCGGTTAGATAACGCTGATTAGATAATATTTGTTCTAACCAATCGAGTGATTCAAATAGGGTGTTTACGTTTTCTGTATAAGCTGATTGGGTGGTTGCAAATCCCGATTTATAAACACCGTTATTAACGTCAGAATAAATCCTAGCGTTGAGTGCATCTATTTCGTTGTGAAGTTCTATTGGATAATAGTCACCTGCAGCTGCACCAATATCATCAAATGCATTATTAAACATACGAATAATATCAGATGATTCATTATTAACGATTTGTTGAGTTTTCTTGTCCCACAATATTGGAACGGTAACGCGTCCAGTATAGTTTTTCTCACTGCGAGTATAGATCTGGTGTAAATAATCACTGCCAAACAATTCATCGCTAAGTTCAGATTGGCTATTGTCAAACTCCCAACCATTTTCTAACATGGTAAAATCTACAGTTGAGACAGAAATGAATGACTCAAGCTTTTTAAGTTTTCTAAAAATTAACGTTCGGTGTGCCCATGGACATGCCAATGACACATACAAATGATATCGATCTTTCTCGGCTTTAAATCCTTCCTGACCAGTAATACCTGCTTCACCATCTTTTGTGATCCAATGCCTAAAAGAAGAATCTTTTCTAATGTACTTTCCATTGTTAGACTTTGTGTCATACCATTCGTCTAGCCATGTTCCATCAACTAATAAACCCATAATATTTTCCTATAATATTGTCTATAATATTTTATGTTAGTAAATCTGATTGTCTAATTTTATTTTCGAATTTGCTTTCCCAGTTTAAAGAGAGATTTAAGCAAATCGGCCTGTATGATAATCACGAAATGCTTGCTGAATTTCCGCCTTTGTATTCATAACAAAGGGGCCTGCTCGCTCAATTGACTCACCGATAGGTTTGCCTGCTATGAGTAAGAATCGACTAGCTTCATTAGAAAAAACAGAAACTTGATTACCATCATCTAATACGGCTAACTGTCCTGAGTTTATCTGATGTTCAGCAGTGCCAATCTTAACTTGTCCTTCAATCACATAAATAAAAGCGTTATGTCCTTCAGTGACCACATCAGTGAAATTAACCTTAGCTGGTAATTCAACATCCCAGTAAATTGGGTTAACAAACTCATTTTGTATTACGCCTTCAGTACCTTGCTCAGTTGTCCCTGCAATCACTTTTAGTTTGCTTCCGTCATCACGAATTTCTTGATGAATTTCCTCTGCAATTCTTTCCTGATATTTGGGCTCTGTCATTTTATCTTTTGCTGGTAGATTTACCCACAACTGAAAACCGGCCAGTAGCCCATCTTCTTGCTCGGGCATTTCTGAATGAATAATACCCTTGCCTGCAGTCATCCATTGCACTCCACCAGGTTCAATCACACCTTCATTACCGGCATTATCTTTGTGTCGCATTTTTCCAGCTAACATATAAGTAACGGTTTCAAATCCGCGGTGAGGATGAGATGGAAATCCACCAATATAATCTTGTGGTTGGTCGGAGCCAAAAGCATCCAGTAATAAAAATGGATCGAGTGCATTTAAGTCAGGCGAACCAATGATCCGAGTGAGTTGTACACCATCACCATCTGATGCTTTTAAACCATTAACCACTTGTTTAACTTCTCTAATGTTACTCATTTGTACAGTCTCCATTTAAGCGTGAGTTAAAGCTTCAATCTGCAGCTCAGCAGAGTCATTATTATGGTCTTCTGCCAAGTTAACTTTTGAAGCATCAATAATAGTCACATCCGTGATGCCAATAAAACCTAATACCTGCTTTAAATAGCGAGACGCATGATCCATTTCACTGCCCACGGCCACTCCACCAGAAGCAACTACTACATAAGCTTTCTTGCCTTTCAATAATCCTTCTGGTCCTTTTTCTGTATATCGGAAAGTCAATTTCGCCCTGGCAACTAAATCAATCCAGGCTTTTAATACTGCCGGAATACTAAAGTTATAAATGGGCGAAGCAATGACGATATGTGCAGCTGATTGTAACTCATTTACAAGTTGATCAGAAAAACTCAAGGCTTCCAGTTGTAGATCACTACGTTGCTCACTTGCTGTAAAATTAGCCCCGATCCACTGCTCATCAATAAAAGGTAGCCCTGTTGCTAACTCTCTTGTGGTTAATGTTAATTCTGGGTGATTTTTTACAAGTAGCTTGACAACTAATTTTGATAATTGCCTTGTTACAGAACCTTTGAAGCGACCGCTAGAATTAATTTGTAATATTGTTTTATTGTTCATTATTGGATACCTCTAAAATGGTTATTTCCACTCCCCTTATAACAAAAGGGAGTGATTGATATTTTGTTTAACTCTTTAGTCATACAATTACTCTTTAGGCATACCATTATCAAAAGAAACATAACCAGCACCATTGGCAACCAAGAATAGAAAGCCGCCTGCGATGGCAAAGTTCTTCATAAATAAAATAGATTGCATTTGGTCACCAAAGTTAGCATGAAATAATAAGGCGGATATAATACTAAAACCTGCCAACAAGAAGGCTGTGATCCTCGTTTTGTAGCCAACGATAATGGCTAAAGCACCTAATATTTCGGTAATGATCACTAAAGGTAATAATACGCCTGGAACACCCATCGCTTCCATATAACCTTGGGTACCTTCGTAACCGCTTATTTTTGAAATACCCGCGGTTAAAAATATCGCTGATATTAATAATCGACCTGCAAGACTTGAGTAATTTTCGATAAATTTCATTTTTTCTCTCCTGTTGAGTTTGATATTTTTGCTAAATAGTTCTATTAAGAAATAGTTTCTCAATGTTTGGAATGTATTTTACAGTTCAATAAAAAAAGAAAAACACTGCTAAAGTAAACTAATAGTTCTATAATTGTGAACAATCGAAGTGGATTAAAAATAGCTGAAGAGATTAAGATGAATCAGTTTGAAGATATGCAGACATTTGTCAGAGTGGTTGAGGCAGGAAGTATCACCAAAGCAGCTGAACAATTGAATACGGTTAAATCAGCGGTTAGCAGACGTTTATCTGAACTAGAGAAAAGATTACATGTCAAATTGCTTACACGCACCACACGCAGTCAAACATTGACTGATAGTGGTCGTAGTTATTATCAACAATGTTTACGGATCATTGACGATGTGGCTGAAGTCGAATCGAGTGTTATCAATGAAAACGTCGCTTTAGCGGGTCGAATAAAAATTGCTGCTCCACTGTCTTTTGGACTAACTCACCTAAGTCAGGCGCTTAGAGCCTTTAATGAAATTCATCCTGACATTTATTTTGATGTGGATTTTAATGACCGAAAAGTCGATTTAATTGAAGAAGGTTTTGATCTGGCAGTGCGCATTGCCGATTTGGAAGACTCATCGTTAATTGCCAAACGACTGTTGACTGGAAAAGTCATATTAACGGCAAGCCCAGCCTATCTAAAGAAATACGGAACTCCGCAGACACCTGAAGATTTATTGGAAGGTCATATCAAGTTGCAATACAGTGCCAACAGTGAAGAGTGGAATTTTAAAAGCAAAGAAGGTGAATTGTTTACTATAAAAGTGCCTTCATTAATTACCGCTAATAACGGTGATTTCTTATGTCAGTTTGCCATTGATGGTCAGGGTTTATTGTTGACCCCTGATTTCATTTGTTATAAGGCAATCAAGATGGGGCAGCTAGTACCCTTGCTTTGCGATTATGTTAAAGATAACGAAATTGTGGGCTATGCGATTTATCCACAGAATCGACATTTATCTCAAAGGGTGAGAAGTTTGGTCGACTATTTAGCCCAGTATTTTGGTGATAAGCCTTATTGGCGAATTGAGTGAAAAAACTATGAAACAGAAAAAGTATCAGCATCAAGGAAAGCAGGAAAAGCATCACGAAATGAATTCAGCGACTCAGCGCTTAACGTAACCGTTTTAATACAATCAGCATCTGCAAGTTGACAAATATCCCGCCCAGCCATGTCTAGCACAGCGCTATCACCCTGATACTCGATATGGTTGGCATCTGTACCAATCCGATTAACACCACAAACATAACAGAGATTCTCAATAGCTCGAGCCCGTAGTAATGTTTGCCAAGGAAAAGCACGAACGGCAGGCCAAGAAGCAACAAATAACATAAGATCAGTATCATTTTGATTACGACACCAAACAGGAAAGCGGAGGTCATAACAAACATAAAGAGCAATGCGCCAATCTCGCCATTTTACAATGACCCTTTCATCACCAGAACCATAACGCTGATGTTCATTTGCCATTCGAAACAAATGCTTTTTGTCATACCACTGACATTGTCCATCGGGATAGGCAATAACCATACGATTATAATTAGTGTCATTTTCCCGAATGACTAAACTTCCCGTTACAGCAGCATTAAGATCAGCAGAGAGTTGTTTCATCCAGGCCACGGTATCACCTGACATGGATTCAGCAACCTTTGTAGCATCAAGGGTGAAGCCAGAATTAAACATCTCTGGCAGAATGATTAGGTCAGATTTAGTCGCTGCATCGGTTAGCATCTTAGTTATATGCTGACAATTTACTTCGGCTTGTTGCCAAACAAGGGCTGTTTGAACAAGGCTAATGGTTAAATCTTTCATAGCGAATCCTAAAATTATTGAAGCTAAGAGTAGACACAAGGATCAGATCTTAAGAA
>Ga0307492_10000957_pt1 | contig 12094 bp, 13 predicted proteins | sample SI3LmetaG_FD_202365 | JGI IMG/M metagenome (GOLD analysis project Ga0307492, IMG submission 202365) | Sea-ice brine microbial communities from Beaufort Sea near Barrow, Alaska, United States - SI3L | ecosystem: Environmental > Aquatic > Marine > Coastal | place: USA: Alaska | collected 2017-05-06
CTGCCTCAATCACCATTATGTTATTCGAAAAAGTTTTAACTTGGCTCTTAAGTCCTGCTATGTATGTTTCTACTTGTGATTTTTTTTCTTCACGCTGAGAAATCAGTTTAGTCGTAATCTCATGTTGAAAAACTAATTCTGCTTGTTGCGATGATACCCACACTAGCATTAAAGTTAATAATATGGCGGGGAGTAAACCAAATATTAATAAAATTCTAATTAGTTGTTTTTTCATGGTCATTTAACCTTTCATATTGTTATGTTTACAAATATCCGTTTATATTTAAAAAATCGTTTTTGAAATCTAGAGCAATATTCAAGCCATTCAATATCGAAAGATCGGATGATCAAAAATTCTATTCTATATTCTGAATTTGCTCCCGCATCTGTTCAATTAGCACTTTTAACTCCACTGAATTACGTGTAGTGCTTGTATCTATTGATTTTGATGCCAATGTATTGGCTTCACGATTCAATTCTTGCATTAAAAAGTCTAATCGGCGACCTACAGCCTCATCGCGCTGCAATACATTTTGTACTTCGACAATATGACTTTGAAGTCGATCTAACTCTTCAGCAACATCACTTTTTTGAGCCAATATAACCATTTCTTGTTCAAGCCGCTCAGGCTCTACAGTCACTTGCATGTCTGCTATTCGAACAGCCAGACGTTGACGATGTTGTTGAAGTATAATCGGCATGTTTTTGCGCGTTTCGATAGCGATATTATTGATATCACTACATCGCTGTTCAATCATTTTATGTAAGGCTGCGCCTTCTGTTTCTCGAGTTTCGATTAGTTCTTTAATCGCGTCATTGACTGAGCTTATTATCGCTTTATCAAGTATTTTTTGATCAGGGGTATTGGCTTTTAATACGCCCGGCCATTGCAAAACATCAAGCGTGTTAATCGGCGCAGATCGATTGGTCAATAGGGCTAATTGATCACAACTTGCGATAAGTGTTTTAGCTAGATCTTGATTAATTTCTAATGCAGATTGTTGTTGTTCAGGTGCCTTATATCGTAATACCGCATCTACTTTACCCCGAGTTAATTTGTCAGCAAAGAGTTTCCTTATTTTCATCTCTAATGGCCGAAAACATTCATCTAGCCGGACTGAGACTTCAAGATAACGATGGTTTACACTACGAATTTCCCAAGTTAAATTACCTTGTTCTGTTTGTGCTTCTTGGCGAGCAAAAGCGGTCATACTTCGAGTCACAATGATTCCTCAATTTGTTTGTAAATAGGACATCTTAACGAAAAGCCTCAGTAATAACATTCTGCCCCGTATAATAGTGAGATTAATTTTGTTATTTGAGGAAAACCCTATGCGTCCAAGCGGTCGTCAAGCAAATGAACTTCGTGAAATCACTATCACTCGCAATTACACCAAACACGCGGAGGGATCAGTTTTAGTCGAATTTGGCGATACCAAGGTTTTATGTACAGCTACCGTTGAAGAACGTATCCCACATTTTTTACGTGGTAAGGGTGAAGGTTGGGTTACTGCAGAATATGGCATGTTGCCACGTTCTACAGGAAGCCGGATGCAACGTGAAGCGACCCGTGGTAAACAAAGTGGACGTACTATGGAGATCCAACGCTTAATTGCGCGTTCTTTACGTGCAGCAATAGATTTGAAAGGTTTAGGCGAACGGAGCATAACCATCGATTGTGATGTTATTCAAGCAGATGGTGGCACACGTACCGCCTCTATTACGGGTGCTTTTGTTGCTTTGCATGATGCGATTAGTTCTCTGTTAAATAACAAAAAAATCAAAAAGAACCCTTTGCATGGACAAGTGGCCTCTGTCTCAGTCGGTATTTACAATGGTCAAGCAGTGCTTGATCTTGATTATGCTGAAGATTCAAATGCTGAAACCGATATGAACGTAGTAATGAATGAGGCTGGGGCTTACATTGAAATACAAGGTACCGCTGAGGGTCACGCCTTTCGTCCAGAAGAATTAAATACCATGCTAGCCTTAGCGGGTGAAGGTATTGAAAATTTGATGCAACATCAACTTAACGCGCTCGCACTATAAAGTATTTATATTATGAATAAAATCGTTTTGGCCAGTGGTAATAAGGGCAAACTGAGTGAGTTTGCCGAATTATTTGCACCATTTAATATTGACGTTATACCGCAATCTGAATTTAATGTGCCAGAAGCAGAAGAAACCGGTTTAACCTTTGTTGAAAATGCCATTATCAAAGCACGTAATGCCTGTGAATACACTGGTCTACCTGCTATTGCTGATGATTCTGGCATTGAAGTTGATTATTTACTTGGTGCACCAGGGATTTATTCGGCACGGTTTGCCGGTGACAATGCTACGGATGAAGATAATCGTATAGCCCTTTTAGCGGCATTAAATGGCGTACCTGATCGGGAACGAACAGCACGTTATCAGTGTCTGTTGGTTATGATGCGACACTCCAAAGATCCAACGCCTTTAATTTGTCAGGCAGATTGGCAGGGTCAGATTTTAAGCGCGCCTGTTGGTAATGGAGGTTTTGGGTATGATCCAATCTTTTGGGTGCCTGAAATTAAATGCAGTGCAGCACAATTATCAGCAAAACAAAAACACGCCATTAGCCATCGTGGCAAGGCGATTCGAAAATTTATCGAGGAAGTTAAATATGAAAATAAGTCTTAAGTTTTTGTTATTATCATTGGCCTTAATCATTAGCCCGGTCTCGGCGCATACTACGGTTGCGGTGCCAGGATTTGAGCTATTAGATTTAACGATGAAATTGTCTGATCCACAAAAAGTCGCTGAAATTAATGCCCAAGAGCAACAAAACCTGCATGATATTGAAATGTTTGTTCGTAAAGGCTTAAGCAATAAAGACGGATTTATTGTGGTTGATGTATCGACAGAAGCGAAAAATGCTGCTGATAAAAGTAAGGGCTATCTATTTGATTGTGCCAAGTGTGCCTCAGAATTAGGCCGTAGCCATGACGCAGATTACATTATTATCGGCCGATTGCATAAACCGACCTATCTCTTTTCTTATTTAATTGTCCGAGTGTTTGATACTTCTCAAAATAAATTGGTCAAAGAGTTTCGCAGCGAAGTAAAAGGAGATCCTAAGGTGGCTATCCCTGGTGCGGTAGCCAATCTAATTAACAAGATAGATAAAATACTGCCTCATTAATAATGTGAAGCGTCTTATTGTTATTATTTGTCTCCTAGTTGTTAGCTGTAGCTCTAACAATGTCGCACGCGAGCCTATAGAACCTATTTTCATCATTGATGATATACAGGAGCTATTAGCCAGTATCAATCAACCTTTTATTGGGTTTCCAACCCCTGATAATTACTCGATTTGTCATGGACACACTTGTTCTAAAACAGCCTATGTCCATTTGTCGTTGTCACAATGGGCCAAGATAGAAGCCTTGTTTTATCCTCCATTAACTAATGCTCAACAAGAACGTATGCAACTTAAATTAGCTATTTCTTTACTCGAAACAATGACTGGCCAACAAGCCGGTACGTATAAGGACCGTGCACAAAATTATGTCGTTAATGGTTTGAGTGGGCAACTAGATTGCATTGATGAAGCAACCAACACCACCGTTTATTTACGATTGTTGTCTGAGGCAAATCTGATGGTATTTCACCAACAAGCATCAAGAATATCTCGCGGCGGATTATTTTCTCCACATAAGACGGCTACCATAACTGATATCGAATCTAATATTCGTTATGCCGTTGATTCTTGGTTTGATAACAATGGTGAACCGCCAGCCATTATTCCGCTCCCCCTATGGAAATCAGGCTGGAAACCCGAGGCTCAGAACTAACCATGTTTAATTTCACTGCCCTACCACCCCTTAGCCTTTATATTCATGTGCCTTGGTGCGTGCGTAAATGTCCTTATTGTGACTTCAACTCACATACGTCGCCAGATACTTTACCTGAAGCAGCCTACATAGACGCCTTAATCCGCGATTTGGAGCAAGAAATGCCGTCGGTCTGGGGCCGAACCGTGCAAAATATTTTTATCGGTGGCGGCACACCTAGTCTATTTTCAGCTGAAGCCTATGAGCGTTTATTTTCATCCATCCGTGCTTTGATCCCATTAAGTCCACATGCTGAAATCACCTTGGAAGCTAACCCAGGCACCTTTGAGGCACAGCGCTTTTCCGACTATCGCGATTTAGGAATAAATCGCTTATCGATAGGTATTCAAAGTTTTGATGATCAGTCTTTGACAGCACTGGGTCGAATTCATGATAGTAAACAGGCGATAAAAGCCGTTGAAACCGCTCACAAAGTAGGCTTTGATAATTTTAACTTAGATCTTATGTTTGGCTTACCACATCAAACAGAGAAAACCGCTAGACATGATATTGCAACAGCCATTGCACTCGAACCTAGCCACCTATCTTATTATCAATTAACCCTTGAGCCTAATACATTATTTTACCAACACCCTCCTACCTTACCTGATGAAGACCCTATCATTGATTGGCAAATAGCCAATCAATATCGAATGGCAAAAGCCGGCTATCAGCAATATGAAGTATCTGCTTATGCTAAAGATAAACATCGCTGCCAACATAATCTAAATTATTGGCGGTTTGGTGATTATTTAGGCATTGGCGCCGGTGCACATGGCAAAATAACCGATGCAGCTAAACAATCAATTACTCGCCGATCTAAACAAAAACAGCCACAAGCTTTTATAGATACTGCGGGCTCCTCTTCGGTGGTATTAAGTGAAGAAGTCATAACTCGGGCAGATATTGGTTTTGAGTTTATGTTAAACGCATTAAGACTGACAGATGGGTTCCCTACTCCGTTATTTTACCAACATGCCGGTATACCCATTTCTTATATAGATAAAGCCCTACAATATGCCGAACAAGAAGGTCTTTTAACCAGAGATATACACCATATTCGTCCGACAGAAAAAGGCCAGCGTTATCTTAATGTTTTAATTGAACTATTCTTACCTGAATAGTCTCTAGTGTCTATCATTCAAAGGAGATAAATCCATGACCCAATATATGTTTAGCTTAGTTGCTTGTGCATTATTAGCATCAAGCGATTTAAGCCACGCAAAAGTCATATCTATAGCAGATCAATCTAATCAAGTAGAGAACAGTAGCCAAGGGGTATTACGTCCAACACAAGGTATGTCTATGGCCTTTGTTGAGCAACAATTTGGACAAGCTCTGCAAAAATATGACGCTATCGGGGATCCACCAATCTCACGCTGGATCTATACTGATTTTGAAGTGTTTTTTGAATACAAGCTCGTGATTCACTCTGTTGTACCACATAAATAATGAAGTTAGTGTCTGTTAATGTCTCACTTCCCATTGAAATTGATTATAACAACGGTCGAATTTCAAGCAGTATTTTTAAAAAGCCCGTTACAGGCAAAATATTGGTTCAAACATTTAGTTTAATAGGTGATCAGCAGGTTGATCGAGAAAATCATAGCAGTGGCCACAAAGCCATTTATGCTTTTTCAACTGAACAATATGATTATTGGCGGCAGGCACTTGAAAGACCTGAGCTACACTACGGTCAATTTGGCGAAAACCTGACGATTAGTGGTTTAGATGAATCTTTATTATGCATCGGTGACCAATTACAAATCGGCGACTGTGTTTTAGAAGTGAGCCAACCAAGAATACCTTGTTTTAAGCTTGGCATAGCCTTAATGCTTAATACAATGCCTAAAAAGTTTATACAGCATGGTCATACCGGTATGTATTTCAAAGTACTAAAAATTGGGTCAATTAAATCAGGTGATGAGGTGATGCGAATCTATCAACATCCTCATCAGTTATCCGTAAAAACCTTATTTAAAGCATATTTTGATCCCAGTTTTATTGATGCTATAACCGTGATGAAAATGGCATCTGAAATTAATGAATTATCAGATGAATGGCGACAAAAATTATTAGTCTTCAATACCTAGAAACTGGCGCAAGGCCCATTTAGGAAGCGTGCCGACTCGGGCGTGATGTAGTGAATCTGATTCAATAACGATCAAGATTAATACTGTCACTAATGTAGGTAAAACACCAAAACCACCAATCAAGCCATATACGGCCTCTTTCATTAGGCCAAGATGCTGATTAGCTAACCAACCTAGCAATGCAACTAAGGATAGTGACAACAAAGCATAAGTAAAAAATAAACTCCACCGGCGGGCAATTTGCCAATGAATAAAAACAAACTCACTCTGTTCTCGTTTTACCTTGCTTGCTCGGTAGAAAGTATAAATCAGCGCAGAAATTGAAAATATAGGCACTATCACCATAAAAGCTAAGTATCGTGGACCGAAGGTCGAAATCGCAGTAAACAACAAAATATGATTCATAATTAAGTTGCTTAAAAAAATATCATGCGGCAGTTTTGCCGCTTTTATTTCCGCCTCACTGGGCGCTGAAAATTCGACTTTATCTCTCATCGGGCCATATTGTCTAAAATAGCATCACGTACCGCATCAAGGTTTGCATTAACGGTAATCAGTGGAGATGTACTTTGTTTAATGGCGATATCAGGATCTTTCAAGCCATGTCCCGTCAAGGTACATACAACGGTACTACCTTCAGGAATTTTCCCTGATTGAATGTCTCTAATTGCACCCGCTAATGAGGCCGCAGAAGCAGGCTCACAGAAGATCCCTTCTTGCTCAGCTAATAGTTTTTGTGCTGCTAAGATAATGTCATCATCACACTCATCAAACCAACCCTCTGATTCTTCTTTAACCTTCCACGCCATATCCCAGCTTTGCGGGTGACCGATACGAATAGCTGTAGCCACTGTTTCAGGTGCATCAACCATTTTCCCACGCATAAATGGTGCACTGCCTGAAGCTTGATAACCGATCATTTTAGGTCGACTGCTGATGATAGCACCCTTGGTAAATTTACAGTCACCTTTGCAAAGTGCACATGAATCAGTAACATGATCGCCACATTCTGATGCATATTCACTATATCCAATCCAATGTGCAGTAATGTTACCGGCATTACCCACAGGCAAACAATGATAATCAGGCGCACGGCCTAATTCTTCAACAATTTCAAAGGCGGCTGTTTTTTGGCCTTGCAGACGATAAGGGTTAATTGAGTTAACAATAGTGACCGGCGCATGTTCAGCGACATCTTTTACTAATTGCATGCCTTCATCGAAGTTACCTTTGATTTGAATAACCACGGCATTATGCATCATCGCTTGTGCTAATTTACCTAAGGCAATCTTGCCATCAGGTATCAATACAAAGGCCGTAATACCTGCACGTGCAGCATAAGCGGCAGCGGCAGCTGAAGTATTACCCGTTGAAGCACAAATAATTGCCTTACTCCCTGCTTCAACTGCTTTAGTAACCGCCATTGTCATACCACGATCTTTAAAGGAACCTGTTGGGTTTAAACCTTCATATTTGACATAAATTTCAACATTCTTGCCAATTACACCAGGAATATTATTCAATTTTAATAATGGCGTATTACCTTCACCCAAGCTAATTAATTTGGTATCGGCACTAACCGGTAGGCGGTCTCGGTAGCGCTCAATTAGACCTGTGTAACGTGTACGAAATGTCATAAAAACTTCCTCTTTAAATATTTATAGTGGAGAACTAAATTAGCTCTATCCTAATGATTCCATACGAATTCGCATAACAGAATCCATGACAGTTGATAATGCTTCGATTTGGGCAATCGCCGCATCCATATTTTTTTCTACAACTTCGTGTGTCAACATAATAAGTGGAACCATGCCAGCTTGCGGTTCAGGTTCTTTTTGAACTATTGCTTCAATGCTGATAGCATTTTCACTCAAGATCCGCGTAATATCTGCCAGAACACCTAATTTATCTTCTGTTGCAATCCGTAAATAATATGACGTAATCACTTCTGACATTGGCAAAATAGGAGTGTTATCTAAAGAGTCTGGCTTGAAGGCTAGATGAGGCACGCGGTTTTCAGGATCAGACGTTAAGGCTCTTACTACATCGACAATATCAGCAACAACGGCTGATGCAGTTGCATCAGAACCGGCGCCAGCGCCGTAATAAAGTGTGGGGCCAACTGCATCGCCTTGGACTAAAACAGCATTCATAACGCCATCAACATTAGCAATTAATCGGCGATGAGGAATTAAGGTTGGGTGAACACGTAACTCAATACCTTGAGGTGTTTTTTTAGTAATACCTAAATGTTTAATTCGATAGCCTAATTCACCGGCATTTTGAACGTCATCTTGAGAGATTTTACTAATACCCTCTGTATAGGCTTTATCAAATTGTAAGGGAATACCAAACGCTATTGAAGCCATAATAGTCAGCTTATGCGCGGCATCAATACCTTCAACATCAAATGTCGGATCTGCTTCGGCATAACCTAGTGCCTGCGCCTCCGTTAATACATCAGCAAAGTCACGGCCTTTATCTCGCATTTCGGTAAGAATAAAGTTACCAGTACCATTAATAATACCTGCTAACCATTCAATGCGATTACCCGCTAAACCTTCACGCATCGCTTTTATAATCGGAATACCACCCGCTACCGCTGCTTCAAAGCTGATAGTGACGCCTTTTTCCTGAGCTTTAGCAAATAACTCATTACCATGCATGGCAATCAGTGCCTTATTTGCCGTGATGACATGTTTACCACTTTCAATGGCTTTCATCACTAATTCACGCGCAACACCTGTACCACCAATGAGTTCAACAACAATTTGTATGTCAGGATCATTGATGATGTCCATGGCATTGTCGGTCATCAAGATACCATCTGTGTTGCATATTTTTGGTGTCTCTAAATCACGATCGGCCGCTCGAAAAATCTCTATATCACGACCCGCTCGACGGCTAATTTCTTTTGCATTTCGAGTTAATACATTGACGGTACCACCACCGACGGTGCCTAAGCCTAAAATTCCGATTTTTACTGATTGCAAAACTGTCCCCTAACTATTTTTAAACATGTCACGGATCCCACGGATCGCTTGACGTGTGCGGTGTTCATTTTCAATTAAACCAAAACGAACGTGATCATCACCATACTCTCCAAAACCGATACCTGGGGATACCGCTACTTTGGCTTCGTGTAATAACTTTTTAGTAAATTCTAGTGAGCCCATTTCACGATATTTGTCAGGTATTTTTGCCCAAACAAACATCGTTGCCTTAGGTTTTTCGACTATCCAACCGATTGAATTTAACCCGTCACAAAGTACATCACGACGTTTCCTATAGGTTTCTACTATTTCAGCCACACATTCTTGTGGGCCATCTAAAGCGGCAATGGCAGCAACTTGAATAGGTGTAAACATGCCATAATCAAGGTAAGACTTCATTCTTGACAAGGCCGCTACCAAGGTTGGATTACCCGACATAAAACCAACACGCCAGCCGGGCATATTATAGGTTTTAGACAAGGTATAAAACTCTACTGCCACATCAATGGCGCCAGGAACTTGCAAGATAGAGGGCGCTTTGTAGCCATCAAAAGTAATTTCACCATAGGCTAAATCGTGCACTACCCAAATTTGGTGTTCTTTAGCAAAGGCGACCACTTTCTCAAAAAACTCCAAATCAACACATTGTGTTGTTGGATTTCCTGGAAAGTTAAGTACCAACATTTTTGGTTTTGGCCATGAATCTTTTACTGACTTTTCTAATTCAGCGAAAAAATCACCGCCAGATACGAGAGGTACGTGGCGTATATCTGCGCCAGAAATAACAAACCCATAAGGATGAATCGGATAAGCTGGATTAGGTACTAATATAGCATCACCCGGACCAACAGTGGCCAAAGCCAAATGCGCTAGACCTTCTTTTGATCCAATAGTAACAATGGTTTCTGTTTCTGGATCCAGCGTTACATCAAATTTTCGTTGATACCAATCACAGACCGCTTTACGCAAACGTGGAATTCCCCGCGATACCGAATAACGATGGGTATCTGGCCGCTGGGCTGCCTCGACTAATTTTTCAATAACATGCGGTGGTGCAGGCTGGTCTGGATTACCCATACCAAAATCGATAATATCTTCACCGCGCGCGCGCGCTTTAGCTTTCAAATCATTAACGATATTGAATACATACGGTGGTAGTCGTTTAATTCTAGGGAAGTCGTCGTTCACTTAAGTACCTGAAGATAGCAATAACAGTTGGCAAACCAACAAAAATAACTGAAAATGGTCGGCTCTACAAATAACATTCTACAGAACTTATCCTAATGACTGAACAAGAAACTTTTTATAACGAGATTTTAGCTGATTTAGAAGATGGCTCGTTAGTTTTACCAACATTACCGGAAGTTGCCTTGAAAGTTCGAGAAGTGGTAGATGATCCAGACTCTACCGCAGCAAAATTAGCTGAGATCATCGTCACCGATCCTGCCTTGTCAACTCGCCTACTCAAAGTCGCAAATAGCGTACTTTATCGCGGCCGCATTCCAGTTGAAAGCGTGCAAATGGCCGTTTCTAGATTAGGACTCACAATGGTGAGAAACTTGGTGACAAGTTTAGTCATGGAACAAATGTTTCAAGCCACTTCAAATAAGATGGAAAAGCGCCTACACGAATTATGGAATCACTCGACAGAAGTTGCTGCTATTAGTCAGGTTATTGCTGCTAAACAGCCAGGTATTAAAGCAGATGAAGCGATGCTGGCAGGCTTAATTCACAATATCGGTGTACTGCCTATTTTACTAAAAGCAGAGGATTCTCCGGTAATTATGCAAGATCCAGTGCTATTAGATAGTCTGATCTCACGTTTGCACACACGTATTGGTGCCGCCATTTTGAAAAGTTGGGAATTTCCAGAAAGTTTGATTGCTGTTGCTGCAGAGCATGACAATTATGAGCGTGATATTGAGGGTCCCCCAGATTTGGTCGACATTATTCAAGTCGCTATTATACAAAGTTATACCAATACTGAAAAAGCTTTACCTGACGAAAAATTACACAATATCAAAGCCTTTACAAGACTGAATATAGATACCAACATCAATGTCTCTGAACTGGATGAAGATAGTGCTGAATATGCTGAAGCATTAGCCTTATTTGCTAGCGTTTAAAGTCTAAGGGGCCACTAGTATTTCAGAAAAAAAGGCTAATTCTGCAAAGAATTAGCCTTTTTATTATAATTTATATCCCTTTCACTCGGGTCGCATATGTGGAAATAATAATACATCTCGGATTGTAGGTGAGTCAGTTAACAACATGACTAAACGATCGATGCCTATACCTTCGCCTGCTGTAGGTGGCATACCATATTCTAAGGCACGAATATAATCGGCATCGAAATGCATTGCCTCATCGTCACCTGCGTCTTTATCAGCCACTTGTGCTTGAAAACGTTCTGCTTGATCTTCAGCATCATTTAATTCTGAGAAGCCATTCGCAATTTCTCGACCACCCACAAAAAACTCAAACCGATCAGTGACAAAGGGATCTGCATCGCTACGACGTGCTAATGGTGATACTTCTGTAGGGTATGCTGTGATAAAGGTTGGTTCCATTAAGCGATGTTCAACGGTTTTTTCAAAGATTTCGATTTGAATTTTACCTAGTCCATAACTAGCTTTTAGTGGAATGCCTAAATTTTCAGCAACTACGGTTGCCGCTTCTATTGTTGCTAATTGTTCGGCAGAAATATCTGCATTAAAATCTACTATCGATTCAATAACCGTCATGCGATGAAATGGCTTGCCAAAATCCAAATCGGTGCCTTGATAATGAACTTGTGATGTACCTAATACATCCTGAGTCACTGTCCGTAACATTTCTTCAGTCAAATCCATCAAGTCATTAAAATCAGCATAGGCTTGATAAAATTCAACCATGGTAAATTCAGGATTATGACGAGTAGATAAACCTTCGTTACGGAAATTACGATTAATTTCAAATACCCGTTCAAACCCACCAACAACTAGTCGTTTAAGATATAACTCTGGTGCGATACGTAGAAATAAATCCATATCCAAGGCATTATGAAAAGTCGTAAAGGGTCTTGCTGTGGCGCCCCCCGGTATTGCCTGCATCATCGGTGTTTCTACTTCTAGATAATCTTTTGCCATCAAAAATCGGCGAATTCCGTCGA
>Ga0307492_10000958_pt1 | contig 12094 bp, 8 predicted proteins | sample SI3LmetaG_FD_202365 | JGI IMG/M metagenome (GOLD analysis project Ga0307492, IMG submission 202365) | Sea-ice brine microbial communities from Beaufort Sea near Barrow, Alaska, United States - SI3L | ecosystem: Environmental > Aquatic > Marine > Coastal | place: USA: Alaska | collected 2017-05-06
TTCGTCTTGCTGGAAGTTGAGGCGCATTGGCAGAACGAGTAGATCCATCTAAGTATCCTGATTCAAGTTCACCCATCTCAGAAATGGCTTTGGCAGCTTTTTGGTTATTCGCAGCCATATCATCACGAGTTACACCCGTTTGTCTATAATGGAAAACGGTGTGAATGACGCTTCTGACTCTGCGCTCTGAACGAGCAATTTGCTCGAATTTCTCATTGTTAGCTAGTAGTCCGATGTGATTGGCCAACAAAATTTTTAAGACGATCTGGTCGACTTGTAATAACTGATATACAAGTTGAAAGCCCAATCGAGATGCAAAACGTATTGGAACGACAACCGGACTTTTGCTTGTAACCGATGGCAATCGCATTGCGCTTGGCGTATTTTCACAAACATATGAATCCATGTCCTTAAATTCTGTCTCTAACTCGAATTTTAGGTTATCGATTGCTTTTTCTATTTGGTGATAGTAATAGTCAGCATACGGATCGTCTGATTTTATCGCATCTTCTATACCTCGAACAAATGAACAGAATCCAGGTATGCCCAAAATGCCGTGTCGTTTTGGTGTTTTCTCTCTCCCCTGCCAGAGCCTCAAAGCTGGACGAGTATTCAATTCAATTTCGATGTCATTGGTGGCCTCAATAGCCGCCATACGTTTAGTTTGTCTGTCAGCCATATCTTGACCCCTTTATGCGCAAATGGTTTTTTTAGAATGTACTGAATTTCTGATCTGTTCTATTTCATTTGTTTCTCTGTATATCGCAGACAGCGGCAGAGAAGTTGCTCCTGCCACATACAACAAACGTTCTCGAACATCTGCTACTTCAATAGATTCAATCCATGCGTCAAAAATATGACGCTGCTCTATTTCGGTTGAAATTCGGTTTCGGCCTTTGATCGTTTCGATGCCTAGAAAGCGCTTACGATTGGCGACGGCTGTTGAGCGCATCCCGAAGAGATCATTCATCATGGTCTTGCAAGCGCCTCGTGCCAGAAACTCATCTTGCATCTGTTGGACAGTTGCTTGCTTAACTTCAAGGTCGATGATTTTTGCAATTCTGGCTGAGTCCAGTTTCATGACTTCCAAGATCGCCATGCCTTTCATGTATATGCTCGCCAACCTCAGTACTTGATCGGCTTTCAGGGAGTCTAGGTTCTGAAGCGTTTCAAGTGGTAAACCCAATGTGCACGCAAGACTGTAATCACCCTGGCGACAACTTTCTAAAGCACACAAGAGTAGGTTAGAGATGGCTCGTGTTAGATCTTCATAGGCTGCTTTATCTAAGTACATGATCAGGCTCCGGCCTGTGCAAGCTGTCGTGTTTCAGTGATGAGTGTACCGAGTGCCTGGAATACATCATCACTCGAATTGAGAATGCTATTTGAGTTTAGATCTGTGTCTTGAATACCGAATCTTTGCTTAGCTGCTGCAACCAACTCACATCGCGTAGGTCTTGTATCGGCCAGCCCCATTTCGATGATCACTTGCTCAGGTGTGTCGTCTATTAATGCTCCCGGCGGTTCCGCAAGCAGATAGGCGCCTTCTCTCTGTCCGTCTTCGACTGTAGATAAGTCGATCGGGACTCCCGCTGCAGCGGATCTCGTCATTTGAACCAAACCCGGCTTATTCAGAGATTTTTCGATACCTAGGACTATTGAAGATGAGCGGGAATCAGTAACTCTCTCTGTTTTCTGCTTTTGGAAGTGAGCTTTTATCTTCTTAGAAGAAATATCGCCGCGGTGATGGTTAATCAGCTCAATTAGAGTTGAATCACAGTAATCTGAGTCGATTATCCGCTTTAGCGCTATTCTAAGTGAACGGATTTTATCAATTATAGGTCTGGTTACGTTCTTCAAAAGTACTTTGTTGATTAATATTAGCGTAATCTCATGAAACCATAACATTCCTTGGATCGTCTGACGGCGGATCGGTAGACCTCGGCTTGCCATTTCAACGGCTAACGTTTCCCGGTTTGTATCCACGGGCTCTTGTATCAATAGATCCTTTATCGTCACAATCGCTTTAGAAGTTTCAAGGAATGGACTATTGCTTCTCTGTTGATTCTCGAGAACATGATTAATACAAACCCCAAAATCGCTAAGAACAGTCTCTTTCAAAATTGGTGGATAGAGAAAACGACTGTCCTGTGTCCTTTCGTAAAGCTCCCTATTGGTCACTAACCGTGTTTGTTCTCCAAGGGACAACCCTAATTTTTGACTCTGCGGGTAAAATGTCACTTGAATAGGTGTTTGGACCCCCTTGGCTTCAATTGATGCAAGCAGGTCATTGTACTTTGGGTTTCTTAATTGGTGCTGGTTAGCGTGAAATAGCTCAATATCGTAACAAGATAGTAACTCCTTACTACTGGATCCACTCTTTGGGCTACCTGTTGGAACCGCGTTAAAGATGGATGGCGTGGTCATTTCTTTACTCTAAAGTGCAGTTACTGCATCTTTCACTAAAATATCCCTTAAAGTCAACAAGAAATACACTAAATAGTAGTAAAAAGCAGTTTTCAGCGGTCTATTCTGTATTCTATTTTACACATTGCAATTAAGACGACCTCGCCACTTAAGAAATTCCAACTAAAGCCACACATTTTAGTCATGTGACTAACACTGGGAATCTCTCCCTGTTACTATTAGTCATGTGACTAATTCTTAGGTTTATTAATATGCACAAGTTGCCATTGCTCATTGATGCTGACGAAGCAATCAGTTTCTATAAAGATCAGACGTCCCTATCATCCTGCGTTTCAGCGTATGTCGTAGGTATTCTTGCAAATGAAGGCTGGCCAAACTCAAAGATACGAAGCTCCCTGGATATCGAAAAAGTTTATACCGTCACTCACTTAAAGCGGGTTGGCACTGCCCTTTCGATTCTTGAGTTTGATCTATGGTATGCAAACCAAAACAGGATAACTCTAGGCCATTTGCGAGCAATCGCAAAAATGCCGGGGGCTAAGCGCGAGGCGCTAATGCGTGACTTGCTGGTTAAACGAATTTCTGTTCATGATTTTGAGGATTTAGCGAAGGGTAAAAAACTGGAACAGAGCGTTGATGTTAAGCGATTCGAGAGGTTAATGAGTGAGAAGATAGGGCGTGACCTCAATCTTATATTCGATACAAAAAAGCACAATGGGTCCATAACACTTCACTTTAGTAACTTAGGCGATCTCGACACGATCACAAGTGCTTTAGGGTTTAATCTGATGGATGACTTTTGAGTGGTCCTTCATGCACTAAATACCGCGAGAAGCCTCGTCATTTATGACGGTGGGAGCACGAGGCTATCCTGAACTGCATGGCGTACGAATCAAATCACGTGGAAAGCTACAAACTCTGAGACTAACGAGTGGTGTTCCATCCCCCTACCCGAAGTTGACTACATTAGACATAACATTTTCGCCCTTGATCTTCAAAAAAACTAAAGACCATCAATAAGCAGCGGGACGTCATAATCGGCTCTGCAACAGCTCATAAAGTTATTACCATCCATGCCAAAGCGAGAAGACAGGTCAACAAAGACAAATTTAAATGCCGTACTTCTGGTGCGGCAAGACGTTCGGTTGGCTTTGTTCCAATCAAAACAAGAGCTACTAAATGGGTTAGTGGTCAAGTTCAGTTCCCGGGCATATGTTTGGCGTATGGGATAGCTACGGACTGAGCGCGTTTAATTTTAAATCGGGTAGTTTTAATGAAAACAGCCCTGGTCGCTGGTATTTTAATATTGTGGTTGAAGATCCGAAGGTTCCCTCAACTGGCACAGGCGAGTTTGGTAGAGATTTAGATTCAAAAACCAGGGCCACTTGTTCCGTCGGTACTGAGTTGACCAGAAAACCATTCTAAAGAAAATCTGAGAGAAAGTTAGGCAAGGCACAAAGGGCCAATAAGAAAAAACAAGTTAAAAGCCATCATGCCAAGATTAAAAATCAGCGCAATAATGCAATGCACAAGTTCTCTACTGAATTTGTGAGTAATAATCGTTTAATTGTTGTCGGAAACGTAAGCCGTTCTGCTTTAGAAAAAAACTAAGATGGCTAAGTTCGTGTTTAATGCTGGGTGGCCATGCTAAAAACCCAACTAGATTACAAATCCAAAGGGATGCTAGTTGAGTTTGTTGAAGTTAACGAAAGGTACACTACTCAGATGTGTTCGTGTTGCGGTGAAATATCCGTCAATAGTCCGAAAGGTAGAACAGGTCTTGAAAAAAAAGATTGGACTTGTGCGTTGTGTGGCACAGAGCATGATATAGATATTAATGCAGCAAAATACGTTCTCCGTTTGGGACATCAAACGCTAGCTGTTGGAATCCCTGCCCTTTAGGGCGGGGAGGATGTCAAGCAACCCGATGGGTGTGTATCTATACCAATGATCGACCCAAAATTGGGTTCGTATTAGTCGCCTATGACCCTACCTTTAACATCGCTTAAAAATGTGGGATTACCATCGTGCTAAGTTATTATTCTCTGTCTTACTTATTTTTTGTCGCCAGTGCGGACGAATATTTTCAGTAAGATTCGCTTCAACACGTTTAACAACTAGGGACATGCCTGTTTCATACTAATTATTGCATCATGCAATAGCCCCAAAGTGCCGTAAGCTTTGCTGGGCGAGACAGTGGAACGATTGAGGATTCGGAAGTCGCAAAATGCGACGGTCGATTAGGGTCTAATTGGCTTGAAAGCCCCTAAAGACGGGTAGGTGATTGGTTTTTCCTTGATAATTGCATCATGCAATAGCCCAAAACCGCCGTAAACTTTCCTGGGCAAGACAGTGGAACGATTAGGGATTCGGAAGTCGCAAAATGCGACGGTCGATTCGGGTCTAGTTGGCTTGAAAGCCCCTAAAGACGGGTACGTGATTGGTTTTTGCTTGATAATTGCATCATGCAATAGCCCAAAACCGCCGTAAACTTTCCCGGGCAAGACAGTGGAACGATTGGGGATTCGCATGTCGCAAAATGCGACGGTCGATTAGGGCTTAATTGGCTTGTAAGCCCCTAAAGACGGGTAGGTGATTGGTCTTTCTTTGATAATTGCATCATGCAATTTAGCTGATCAATCCTTTGATCAAGCTAAATAAAGTAGAGTACGAAACTAAATTTCAACACCAAACGTTTTTTTGCAAAAATCTTGTAGCTTCCCTGCTTGAACATCCGTTAGTCCCTCTAACCGATAGATCGTGTCTCCCTTTTTGTTTGTGGTAACAACGACCATAGATCCATCCTTACCTTCATATTTATTGGAACGGCCTTTGGCTGGCACTGACTGCTTAGGCTCGAACTTCTTAGCGAATTGCTTTAGCTCCTTTATAACGCGGTCGGTAATTTCTTTCGATGTCTTGCCTTCTCGCCATAGTTGATCCTTCTCAAAAGCAAGTTGATCAACCCTTTCAAAGACCTGCTCTCCGATTAGTTTTTGTATAGCCGAAACATCACTTGAGAAAGTGAGTGGAATACACGATGGATCAGGAAAGCATTGAACAAACCTAATATCCATTTCGGCAGTCGAGCGAGCACGAGACACTTGAGAAGGATCAACGCCATAGAATTTTGCTAAGTCTTCAGCAAACTGAAACTCACCGGACTGAATCTTTTGCTCGTAAAACCTACCTTTCTCCCAAGCACTGACTTCTTTGTAGACGTTTTCAATACTGCTTAATAGAGAAACATGAGCATCATCTACATCACTAATATAGGTAAAGTAATCGCGGGACAGAATCTTAGCTGCTGCAAGTCGGCGAGATCCCCAAACCAATTCATAGCGTCCGTTCGCTTTTAGACGAACTAAACCGGGCTGTGTTTGTCCTTGTTGTTCAATCAGAGGCAGTATATCTGCCAAAGAAATTTCATTGAGAAATTCTTGTGAACGTTGATTTTCAGGTGAAACATCTATGAGATCGGCAGAGATATAGCCAATTGTTGCCTCTGCACTGCCACCCCCAGGCATAGGTATGGCGATCTTTTCGCTATGGACTTCCCTACTTGCTAACTGCGTTTCTAAATCAGCAATCGCTTCTTTAGCCTTTTTTAGTTCTGCTTTACTTTTAGTTAAAGCATTACCGCCACTTACAGAGTTTGTTATGGCTCCAATCGCACCGTGCCGAGAAATATTCGCTGCCGGGGCTGCTGCTGTATGGTCGGCCTCAGCGTCGGCTTCCAGTACTTTGATAATGTCTGTTGTGTCGTGTCTCTTCTTATTCATAACATCGCCTTTTTAGTGCAAATCATCATTGGGAACTTGCGGTTCATAAAGGCTCTCTTGTGCTTCTTGCATAGCCTCTTCGGTTTGGACAAAACTCATAATTTTCTCACCCAGATCTGCATTGGATTCATAACCCCACATGATCGCTCCAGAGCGCTGGAATATCTCTGAAAAAAGTGTATCTATCATCTGTATCGTCTCTTTTAGCTTCACACGATTGTTAGATTCAGACGGATTAACTTCGTAAACACTCATGCCAGTATTACCCGCTTTTCCGATTTCATCTGATTGATGTAGTTCAGCAGTAAGACAGTCGCCAGATTCAACATTAAAAACGGCTCTAATAATCCCGGCCATGCTTTTCGCGTAGTCACTTTCAGAAAATTTAGATATAAAGAACTGGAAAAAGGGGGTGTTTGGGGAAATCTGTTGGTTTGTGTAGGTATGAATCGCAGTCTCAACCATAGCCGCAAATTCAACCGATGAAGTGAAGTCGAACATGGAAGCAGGAACGGGAGTAAAGACAAGGTCACAAGCAGCTATCACGTTGAGAGTTAGGATGTTTAGCGAAGGTGTTCCATCCAGTAAAATGAAATCATAGTCATTCGCAAGGTCCAGCAACCCGTATCTAAGGTGTTGAACAATGTCGATGGAGGATATTTCGTTTTCACTGAAGACTGATTGCATAGCCATATCTATCTGCAAATTTTCCATACATGCAGGAATTACATCGATGTTATCCCAATAGGTCTTTTGAACGGCATAACGGAGATTTTCCGACTCGCCTTCTTCAAGTACACCATCTTCCCCGTCCAATTCAACATCACCGTCATCCATCAACATATAAGGGGTGATAGTGTGTCTTCGCCATATATCAATATTGGGTTTTTTGCCCAATGCGAAAGAAACGCTACCTTGACCATCTGTGTCTACTACCAAGACTCGATAGCCTTTTATCGCAAGATATTGAGCGTAGAGAAGGGTGGACGTTGTTTTAGTCGAGCCCCCTTTTTGATTCAACATCCCACTTATAATTCCTCTTGTCCCAGGTGGCCGCGTAGGAAGTGTTTTGAATACAGCTCGCATGTGATTTATTTGGTTAATAGTATAACCAAGTCGAGTTTTGTTTAGTGTGTCACTTCGGAAGTCAGGGGTATGTAACCGACCGTCTTCTTCCGCCGCATAAATTGTCTTAGACGAAACGCCGATCATTTGGGCCGCGTCTTTAACGCGATAGCGCCTATTTAAGTTTCTGTCAGATAGTTCTTGTTGCAGCTCTAATGGCAGTTTTGAGGCTATCTCCAGTTTATTTCGCTTGGCAATCTCTTCGACGCTCAAGCGCCCACGCCGTCTTATAATCGCCATTTTACGCATGGTATTCAGTAGATGTTCGGTTTGTAACCACTCTTTTGTTGTCATTGCTTTCTCTCTCGCTTCTCGATAATTATAGAATATACGGAAAAAAAGGGAAGTAAACAGTTAATAGAGAAATGATATGGTTTAGAGGAATTTCCATATAATACGACAGTAACCTTTCTAGCCCCCCTAACTGTATAAGTCGATGATGCCCTTTATTTTTTAAACTTCTTCCGGCGAAAGCAATGTACATGACGTTTCCGCAAGCTAAGTTCGGCATGGACTGTGTTGAAAACTGTATAACATGATGACAAATCATTTTGGAAGGGTGTTAATGCTCGAAATATGTGATTCTGAATTGACCAGACAACCTAATTTGATGATCAGTCCACACATTAAACTGTATGGCTGTATGACCACATTCTCACTATTTAGTGATTATGGTCATTTTTCGGGTAATAGGTGTATTTATATACGGGTACTGGAATATTGAAGTGCTATTAATTTGAGATAGGGGAGGGTGTTTGATAAGGAATGGGGCAATCGTTATTGGTTTAACAGCGTTCACCTCCTAAAAGAGCACTCAAACATACTTACCAACTTCCCCACTGTACGTTTGTTTGTTTTCCTTCTTTTAGTGTTTTTAAACATCTTTGTTCTTTTCCGATATCTAGAAGCCTTGATATGACTACGTTTCAGCCCTAGTCACTGTATAGAAGTATGATCTAACCTGTATAACATTATGAATCAGTCTGTATAGAAGTATGATCTTAAATGTAGGTATTTAAACTTTCAAACGTATAAAACGATGATTTAAACTGTATTGATGTATGACTGTATAACTATATGATTTATTCACCATATTCCCTTTTATTGCTGAATAGGTACTATAGTCCCATTCAAACCTATCAGACTACTTCAATGGCATCTCAACAGGTAACAGTAAAGCAAGTCATAATACAGGGTGAACTAATTCCCCCGGATGAAAGCCTTTCCGTTGGCCGCTTGCTAGTTGTTAAACCTAATGAGTTAATCTTGGCCCAATACGATTTCACCACGTCTGAATTAAAGTTGTTCAATGCTCTGGTTTCACTGATTAACCCAACAGCTCTCTATACGAAAAATGATCGAGTCCGTGGTGTGTCCCTTACAGCTGAACAGATCGCGTGGCTAACGGGTATTAACCAAAAAAACGTCTACAAATTCATTCGCAGTGCAGCTCATAAGTTTCACAGTCGGCCAGTAGTGATTTTAACTGAAAGTGATAATCCCGAAAAGCCTAGCTGGAAGAACATAAGTTTGGCCGATACGTCCGAATGGGATCAAAATGCAGGTGTGTTCAATTTCACGTTTGGCAATGAAATTATGAATTTACTATCGGGCGGTTTATCCCAATACACTAAGTATTCTTTGATTAAGATTCACCCGCTGTCTAAGCCAGCTTCGATTCGTATTTATGAATTGGCAAGTTTGCTTTTGAATCCGAAGCTAAGAAAGCCTGTTGATAAGAAATATACGTTGGCTGAAATCCACGATTTGTTAGCGTTATCTCATATTGATCACCGAAACGGTAAGCGAGTTTTAACGTCGTCATATGAGAACTGGTCAGAATTTAAGAGAATCATACTCGACCCGGCTGTAAAGGAAGTTTCAAATAAGACGGATATTGAGGTCAGCTACACCACTATCAAGGTGAAAAGGACAGTCGTTAAGGTGAAGTTTTTCTTCAGGTACATTCCTGCAGCCGAAAAAGCTAAAGATTCAACATCCGATAATGTTGATCAACTAAAGTTAAGATTGGGCGAGTTCTATCACGCAGAAAAGATAAACCAGCTTATGAAGTCGTACTCCATTCCTGATTTTAAATCGGCACTCAATTATTTTGATGACTTAGTTGCGGGCGGCAAGGTGGTCAAAAACAAGTCCGCTTTCCTTTTACATCTTCTGAAATACAACATAGCGGTATTGCCCGAAGTTGCTAATCCGTATAGTCATCTTTATAGATTTGGTACAGTCGAGTATGAATTCGTAAATCAGCATTTGATGAAGAATTGGTTTGATCTAATCGATATAAACCGTGTTGAGATTCAAAAGTTTGGTTTGTCGGCTACTTGTCTGTTGGACGAGTTTAAAGAGTATCGAAAGCTGTTTGATAAAAAGGCTGTTATTTTCGACCACACAACTACCGACTGGTTCTGATTTCATAGTGCATTGACATCCTCCCGCCCTACAGGGCAGAGAGTATGTCAATTATGTGTAAAGCGCCCGCGTAGTGTTGCAATCCCATTTCGATGAAAGCTTTTTACGCCATCTGTTGTATCTCTTAGGTAATAAGATCGATTACCACCTGGCTTGGAATTGGCTATCGGTCGCAGTGAAGCAGAATCTGATAGAGCCCAATTTACCGCTGCATAAAAGAATTCGTATTGGTATTTTAGCGACTTACCCAAAGCACAGATCATTTTCAATCGTTGTCGTTCGCCATCATTAAGCTTTAGTGTATACGCTGTTAATTGGTTTTTTTCTATTATCGTCATATAGAATCGATTTTTAGCGAGTATTAATATACGAAAAACTGAAGTTTCATATAAACAGCCTCTTTTCAGTACGGCTTTTAGGTCCACGGTCAGTGACCCATTAATAGTTGCTAAGACATACTCTTGCGGTGATTCTTGCCAAATTATGGAGAGTCGTATGCTAACCAAACTATTTGGCTCAAGAAGAAAGCCTTCTGACCAGCCAGTTACTGTCGTCCCATCGAAGTATCCAATCGCAAAGTCCGGTGCGGATCTACTGAACACAAAAGGGCGCTTGGTGCTGATTCGTCAGATCAAGCGATCATTCAGTGTCACAGAAGCAGTTTGGATTGAACACTATCTGTACGCGATTGAGCAATTTGCAGAGCTAGTGCAAGAGGTTCCAGCGTCAGAGATACACCACCACTCAACGGCGGGCGGATTGATCGATCACACTCTTGAAGCGCTGTATGCGGGAGTACGTATCGCGCAGGGTTTCGTACTACCACCCAATTCGGAGCCAGAAGATATTTCCAAATCTTCAGATCGGTGGCGCTTCGGCGCGTTTATCGCTATTTTGGCTCATGACATTGGTAAAATCGTGACGGACATAGAGATTGTCTATCGTCCTCCAGGATCGGAGTTCCAGGCCTGGCATCCGTGGTTCGATAATTTGCCGCCTGGTGCTCAATACAGCTATCGCTACAAACAAAAGATTGCTAACTCAAAAGTGGCCAAGTCGCTTCACGAGAAAGCATCAATGTCCTTGCTTCCAAAATTGCTAACCAGAAAAGCAACGATTTGGCTGTTTGACGACGCCGAATTGTTGTCACAGCTCTTTAGCACTATTACTCATGCAACATTTGGCGGTCAAGCGATTGCCGAAATCGTTAGGGCAGCTGACGCCGCGAGCGTCGCCACGAATCTTGGCGCCGATACTGGCCGAGCTGCTGATCACTCAAATGCCATACCCCTGCATGAAAAGTTGATAGTATCGCTCAGAAAGCTAATCGCCGACGGCGAGCTAAAACGGAATAAGCCCGGAGCGGCTATGTGGGTCACGGCGTCTGAAACTTGGGTCGTATCTAAAGCGACGATGGAAGCAGTACAAGCGCAGCTGTTGAATGAAGGGCACAGAGGCATACCGAAATCAGTTGTTCGATTGTTTGAGACTTTGCGAGAGCACGAGCTGTTGATCCCGAATGTGGAGGGTGATTCAGTTTGGATTGCCGAAATCCATGATTTCCCGAAAGACTGGACGCAAAAACTTACATTCTTACGATTTAAAAATGAGCTTTTGTGGCCGACGAGCAATCCAGACTTGTTTGATGGAACGGTCACCCCGTTGGATAAAAAAGGGAATCAGATTGTCGAAAGCCGTACCGAAAGTGCTGGAGTAGGGGAGTCAGACAAAGAAATCGCAAGCCCGCCAGGTCAAACAGGAAATCCGGCAAAGCCACAAGAATCCAAGCCACCAGATGCAACTAAAACAGCAGTTTCACGGCAACCCCGAGTCGCAGCCGTGCAATCGACTGCACCAAAGCCACTACAAACGGCACCAAGGCCACTACAAACCGCGCCCAAATCACCAGCTGCTAAAGCAGATACACCTAGAAACTCGCCATCTGGACCAGCGGCGCGATCTCGAAAGGTCGATGAAAGTGTTTTATTGGAACACGATTTTTTCGCTTGGTTGCTGCGCGGCATTGCAAATAGAACCATTCGTGTGAATGAGCCCGCTGCGCCAGTCCATGTGTTAGACGATCACGTTGCCTTAGTATCGCCACTTATCTTTAGAACGTACTTTGACAAGTTCCCGTTTAAACGCAAAACGTATGAGAACAAGACGGGCAGTAGCCAAGCATTTATGGCGTTGCAGAAAGAGATCGAAGCATTCGACATTCATAAGAAGAGCATCAACGGACAGAATATTGCAAAAATGATCGTTGAGGGGACGCGGTCGAAAGCAACGCTGAGCGTTTATCTACTGAATAGAAAATGCTTCCCGTCGCT
>Ga0307492_10000959_pt1 | contig 12093 bp, 8 predicted proteins | sample SI3LmetaG_FD_202365 | JGI IMG/M metagenome (GOLD analysis project Ga0307492, IMG submission 202365) | Sea-ice brine microbial communities from Beaufort Sea near Barrow, Alaska, United States - SI3L | ecosystem: Environmental > Aquatic > Marine > Coastal | place: USA: Alaska | collected 2017-05-06
CTGCTCGGTCGGAATGTCAGTATTTAACAACCAGCCGTCTGTTTGCACTTCGTTAATACGTGCCTTGCGCGTTTGGTGCGATAGGGAAACCAACCATCCCAACTTGTCATTGCTGTGGCTAAAAAAAACAGTGCCTTGAGGCGTTGTTTTTTGACTGTTATTGTCAAATGTGGCTTTGATACTACCAGCTATCTTAAAATCCTTCGATGCCATGGGTCTTGCAGTCTTTATGTTAATGACTGAACCAATCCCTCCCGAAGGTTGGGATGCAGAAAAAGTTTTGTCTACCGTTACCGAAGTCACTAATTCTGACGCAATAGTGTCAAAACTGAATTCGCGCCCTTGGTTATCAGTCGCTAACCTACGTCCATTACTCAAAACCGTATTAAATTGTGGGCCTAGGCCTCGCACTGTAACAAATTGCCCCTCACCTTCAGAACGGTCAATCGAGACCCCCGTTATCCTTTGTAATGACTCGGCCAAATTAAGATCTGGAAACTTACCAATTTCTTCCGATTGTATGGATTCAGAAACGCCTATTGATTCTTGCTTAATGTCCAGTGCCCAATCCATACTGCCACGGATCCCAAGGACTTCAATCAGTTCTACATATAAAGGTTCTTCAGGAAAAGTAACAGTGTTATCGCCGTTACCTATAAGCAAATCAACGATTTCCTGCAATAATGATTTTTTTTCAGCCAAGGTATCGTGAATAGAGATGCGTTTGATAGTCACTACTCCATCCCGTTCAAAAGAAGCCGCCAATCCAGTATTTTCAAGGAGCTTGCTCATTCCGTGTTCGATGGTAAAGCTGCCTTTTAAAGCATTAGCTTGGCGAGATTGCACTTTTTCATAAGGAAAGATGATAGTGAGATCAGCTTGCTTAGCAAATTCGATTAACGAAACATCGGCAGAGTTGGCGTCAAGATTAAAATCCTGAAAGATTTGTTTAGGTTGAGCCCAGAGCATCGAACTCAACAAACAGAGAACCACACAGCAACCAATATTATGAAGTTTAGTCTTGAGTGTCGCTGTTAAGGTTAGGTTCTTACATTTCATATATTAAACAATACGTTATGAGCGTATTTATTGAAGGCATTTCAAGATTAAAATAGCCTAAAACGTTAACATGTATACACAAAAAAGTTACACTTATTTTCTATTTTGGGAGCAATGTTTACATCCACGATTAAGAAAAAGTATTATTCAACTAGCGGAATAATCGTTACTAATCGTCATATACACAGAGCAAGTTCAATGTCGGCAAGAAATAACGTATAAAGATGCAAACAAAATCAGCAACGCATACATCTTGGCACCCAATTTTTATGGCTGCAAGGAACAGCATGGCACGTATGGTGTCACGCATAGTTCCCCCTAAAGAAATTGAAGATATAGTTCAAGAAACTTACGTGCGAATTTGTCAAATGGATAAGCGTGAGACCATTGAACAACCCAAGTCTTTTCTAATGAAAACAGCAAGGAATTTAGCTTATGACCATCTGAAAAAAGCAGAGACGCGACTGGCAGATGGAGTGGAAACTGATTGTGATTTTGATGTCGAAGCGCGGGTTCATGATGAAGTGTTCGAAAGTATCGCAAGTAACGAAGAATTTGCTCATTTTTGTGAGGCGGTTCGTCAACTACCAGTTCAATGCAGACGGGTTTTTGTATTAAAAAAAGTATATGGATATTCTCAGAAAGAAATAGCGAAAGAAATGAAGTTAAGTGAGAGCACCATAGAAAAACATATCGCAGTAGGGTTTAAACGATGTGCCAGTTATATGCTGGAGTTCAGTCAAACAGATGTGAGATCAAGTCAGTCCGGATCTACAACAAATATCAAGGGGGTCTAAAATGAGTAATGTAATTGAATTGAATAAAGACCCTATGGACGAGGCGAGTTTATGGATTACTCGACTAGACAGAGGGTTGTCTGAACAAGAACAGGTTGAGCTAAAAGTCTGGTTACATGCTTCTCAAACTCATGTTGACACCTTCATGCAGTTGGTAAAATTATGGGACAAAATGGAGTCACTGTCTCAGCTCAGTGAATTATTCCCTCACAAACCTCAACGTGTACCCAGCAACAAAGTACCTATTTTTGCTTGGGCTGCGAGTTTCATTTTCGCATCGCTCATATCTTTAGGCTTATGGTTAAATGCAGATATTTTCTTTGGACAAGACACAATACAAGTTGTGCAATTCAATAGTGACTATGAAACTAAAATTGGTGAGCAATCCACTTTCTTTTTACAGGATAAAACCAGAATAAAATTAAACACTAACAGCCTGGTTAGAGTGACTTACACCGACAAGCAGCGTGTGTTCGAGTTATTACGGGGAGAAATGCATGTGGTGGTAGCCCATAATAAGCGGAAACCCTTAAGTGTGTATGCCGGCGCCAATATCATCCAAGCGGTAGGTACTGCTTTTAATGTCGAACTTGGCAGTGAAGAAGTGGAATTGATTGTGACTGATGGCAAGGTTTTAGTGTCAGATCTGAACAGCCAAAGCGTTGCACCTCTTAAATTAAAAAATGTGTATTTATCTCCGAAGTCATTTGCAGTCAGCAAAGGGCAAAAGGCCAAGCTAAAAGCCAGAAATACCAGCATCATTGGTAGTGATAAAGGGAAACTTGCTTCTGATTTAGCATGGCAACAAGGTAACTTGATTTTTCGTGGTGAAAGTCTGTTTGATGCAATGCAAGAAGTGTCTCGTTACACCAACTATCAGTTTGATTTTGGCGATGAAGATACTAAAAGCCTTCAGATTGCTGGACTCTTCAAAACGTCGGATATCAGCGGCTTATTAGCCGCTTTAGAAAGTAATTTTAATGTGGTCTTCAAAAAAATGAGTTCCAACAAGATAAGACTGAGTAAAAAGCCCCTGACCGAGTAAATCGAATCCCCCATTCTATGTGTCGAGTAACAGCCAAGTGCTGTTGCATGGCATTTAATTAACCCTAGAAAAGTGAAATTCAAAGATGAACAACCCTTCTCAAAAAGAAAATCTACTTTTTATTATTATTATAAGTACGGTAGCCACCATTGGTGGATTTTTATTCGGCTTTGACAGTGGCGTCATAAACGGCACAGTCGATGGACTGACACAAGCATTTCAGTCTGAGTCTATTGGCCAGGGATTTAATGTCGCCAGTATGCTGTTAGGTTGTGCTGTAGGTGCATTTGCCGCCGGAACCCTAGCTGATTGGCTTGGCCGTAAAGGCTTGCTTATTATTGCTGCAGTGTTTTTCATCTTTAGTGCGTGGGGCTCTGGGATTGCACAAAGCTCCGCAGAGTTTATTTTCTATCGCATTATTGGTGGTCTTGCAGTGGGTGCTGCGTCTGTAATGGCCCCCGCCTACATAGCCGAAATCGCACCTCCCAGAATGCGCGGTCGACTCGCCACTATTCAGCAAATAGCCATAATATTTGGCTTATTTTGCGCGTTTATCAGCAACTATCTACTGGCTAATGCAGCTGGCGGCTCTACAGAAGTTTTTTGGCTTGATTATCAAACTTGGCGTTGGATGTTTTGGATTGAACTTGTGCCAGCAGTCATCTTCTTATTATCTTTATTGACCATCCCAGAAAGCCCACGCTTTTTAGTGATAAAGGGGAAACGCCAAAAAGCATTAGACACGCTTTCAAAACTTTATGGGGCTAACCAAGCAAAGTTAACATTAAACGAAATTGAACAATCTATTGCATCGGAAAACCAGCAACCAAAATTATCTGATTTGGTGTCAGGTGGAAAAGTCAGGACTATTGTTTGGGTGGGAATTGGTTTGGCCATGTTTCAGCAATTAGTTGGCATTAATGTGGTGTTTTATTATGGTGCGGTATTATGGCAAGCCGTAGGATTTTCTGAATCTGACTCCCTGATGATCAATGTGATTGTTGGTGCTGTGAGTATTATTGCCTGCATCATAACCATCAGCTTGATCGATAAGCTTGGAAGGCGTCCGTTTTTGATCATCGGTTCAATAGGCATGAGTATTACCTTGCTTACTCTTGTCTGGGTATTCGCCAATGCAGATGTAGCGGAAAATGGTAATTTAATATTGGGTGAAAATGGCACCTTAGCTTTGGTCGCAGCCAATGCCTATGTGTTTTTCTTTAACTTGTCATGGGGGCCAGTTATGTGGGTGTTGCTGGGTGAAATGTTCCCCAATCAGATACGTGGTTCAGGTTTGGCTGTAGCAGGATTTGCTCAGTGGATAGCCAATTTTGCAATTACTATGATGTTCCCAATTATGTTAACCACCATCGGATTAGCCAGTGCCTATGGATTTTATGCACTGTGCGCATTGTTATCAGTGATCTTTGTTATAAAAATGGTCAAAGAAACAAAGGGCAAAACCTTGGAGAGTATGCAAGGTTAGATAGAATTGAGAAGGCCTGGAAATACCGCAACGGTATTTTCAGGCTTCTCCTTATTTACTCACATTAAACCTTCTAGGATACAAAACGCTTCCCTAATTTAGAGTAACAAACTCCTCACCAGAAGTTGGATGTATTGCTACACAAGAATCAAAATCAGATTTAGTGGCACCCATTTTCATGGCCACACCAAAGCCTTGGAGTATTTCATCCATGCCTGCGCCTATGCCGTGCAAGCCGACTACTTTTTGATCTTCGCCTGCACAAATCAACTTCATACGAGTCATTTGACGGTGCTTAGTAACGGCTGTATACATTGCAGCAAAACCTGAATTGTACACAGTGATGTTATCTTCACCGTATTGCTCATTAGCTTCTGCTTCAGTTAAGCCAATGGTGCCGATAGGTGGATGACTGAAAACGACTGTTGGAATTAAGCTGTAGTCCATATGAGCGTCTGTTTGGCCATTGAATAAACGCTCCGATAACAAACGTCCAGATTTAACTGCTACAGGGGTAAGTTCAACATAACCGATGTTATCGCCCACGGCATAAATACCATCGACGTTAGTATTTTGAAATTTGTCGACTTTAACGTATCCACCTTCGTTAAGCTCAACGCCGGTATTCTCCAAACCAATTTTATCGTTTGCTGGCTCACGACCAATAGCCCAAACCACACAATCAGTTTCGATTGATTCACCGTTTGCAAATTCAATGGTTAAAGAGCCATCTGCATTTTTTATCACTTGAGTGGGGGTGGCGTGGGTATGCAACGTAGGACCATCTTGTGCCATAAGCTCTACTAATGTCTCAGACAACATAGTATCAAAGCTACGAAGTGGAGCATGTTTACGCACCACTAAATCAGTTTTTGTACCTAATGCGTGCATTACACCAGCCAGCTCTACAGCGATATAACCAGCGCCAACCACAACTGCACGTTTCGGCTGCTCTGTTAGGTCGAAGAAGCCATCAGAATCAATACCTAGTTCGGAGCCAGTAATATTAGGAAAAATAGGACGACCACCTGTGGCGATAAGAATATGCTCAGCGGTATACTGCTTTCCATTCACTTCGATGGTGTTTTTATCAACAAATTTCGCAAAACCATTGATAAGTGTCACACCATTTTTTTCAAAACCACTGCCGTAACTAGCATGAATACGCTTAATGTAAGCTTCTCGGCTATTGACTAACGTTTGCCAATTGAAGCTATTCACTGTGACATCAAAACCATAATCAGGTGCATAAAGATTAATTGCCTCTGCAACATGTGCGCCAAACCACATCACTTTTTTCGGTACGCAGCCCACGTTGACACAAGTGCCACCGATTGCGTTAGCTTCTACCAATGCTACTTTCTTACCATGTTTAGCCGCGCGGTTTGCCGATGCAATACCGCCACTGCCACCACCAATACATATATAATCAAAATCTGCCATGAGTCTGCCTAGTTAAAATATTCAGTTAAAAATAATTGCTCGAAGATAATGCTTATCACACAAAAATAACACCGCAATTTTTCAATTGAGTCAATCTATCCAATCGATACGTGTTGTGAATGTAAAAAGAACCTAGTTGTTATGATTTAATTACATCACTGCTAAAATTATCTGCTGGAACCGCCGGTCAGCACTTGAGATCTGCTCAATGCAACCCAATTTCTCTTAGATACCCTAGCAGAGAAGAAGACTTTATGACCAATCCAATTACTGATTTATCTAGCTTACCGCAATTCTCAGCTATTAAACCTGAGCATATTCAACCTGCTATCGAAGAGGCCATCGAGGCCTGCAAAACTAAAATTACTGAAGTGCTGAATTCAGGTCAATATAGTTGGGATGGCCTAGTGGCACCCATTGAAGAAATAGACGACGAACTGAGCCGCAAATGGTCTCCGATTTCTCACATGAACTCTGTAGTCAGCAATGATGAATTGCGCGAAGCACATGATGCGTGTTTGCCTGCCTTGTCTGAATATGGCACTTGGGTAGGTCAAAACACCAAGCTTTATGACGCCTATTCCAAAATTAATGCGAGTGCTGAATTTTCTGACTTGTCAGAAGCACAACAAAAAGTGATTACCCAAGCTATCCGCGACTTCAAATTGTCAGGTGTAGCTTTAGATGATACCAAAAAAGCCCGTTATGCAGAGGTGAAAAGTCGCTTGTCTGACTTAGGCTCGACCTTCAGTAATAATGTGATGGACGCCACTTTAGGTTGGCAAAAACATATTACTGACCAAGCTGAATTATCCGGTTTACCAGAATCTGCTCTAGGTGCAGCCAAACAATTAGCCGAAAGCAAAGAGCTAGAAGGTTGGTTGTTTACTTTGGACATCCCAAGCTATTTACCCATTATGACCCACGCCAATAGTAGTGAGTTACGTGAAGAAATGTATCGTGCTTATACGTCCCGAGCATCGGAACAAGGACCCAATGCAGGTAAATGGGACAACACCGAGATCATCAACGAAACCTTAAGTTTACGTCAAGAGTTAGCACAACTATTAGGCTTTAAACATTTCGCAGATTATTCACTTGCCAGTAAAATGGCTAATTCCGGTGAACAAGTAAATGGTTTCTTACAAGATTTAGCCAAGCGATCCAAACCCCAAGCGCAACAAGATATCGATACACTGGCAGCTTTTGCCAACGAACACTATCAAGCAGCTAAATTGCAGGCTTGGGATTTTGCTTATTACAGCGAAAAACTGAAAGAACAAACTTATAAAATCTCTGATGAACAATTACGCCCTTATTTCCCCGAAAATAAGGTAGTAAAAGGATTGTTTGAAGTGGTGTCCCGTTTATACAAATTATCAATTACTGCCCGTAACGATATCGAAACTTGGCATAAAGATGTGCATTTTTATGATATTCATGACGAAACAGGCGAGCTTCGTGGCAGTTTCTATTTAGACTTATTTGCCCGTGAGAAAAAGCGCGGCGGTGCTTGGATGGACGAATGCCAAGTACGCAGACAAAAAGTAGATGGCAGTCAGCAATATCCAGTGGCTTATCTAACCTGTAATTTTAACGGTCCAGTAGGCGACAATCCTGCATTATTTACCCACGATGAAGTAGTCACGTTATTCCATGAATTTGGCCATGGTCTACACCATATGTTAACCAAAATAAACGTAGGGGGTGTATCAGGCATCAATGGCGTTGCTTGGGATGCAGTAGAATTACCGAGTCAATTTTTAGAAAATTGGTGCTGGCAACCAGAAGCCTTGAACTTTATTTCTGGGCACTTCGAAACAGGCAAAGCACTACCTCAAACGTTGTTAGACAATATGTTAGCTGCACGAAACTTTCAATCAGCCATGCAAATGCTTAGGCAGTTAGAATTCAGTCTGTTTGATTTTAGCCTGCACGAAAATTTTGTTGCAGGAAAAACGAATGTACAACAATTTTTAAACCAAGTGCGCGAACAAGTGGCGGTGCTTATCCCACCTAGTTTTAATCGTTTTCAAAATAGCTTTGGGCATATTTTTGCAGGTGGATACGCAGCGGGTTATTACAGTTATAAATGGGCTGAAGTGCTGTCATCTGATGCCTTTAGCCGGTTTGAAGAAGAAGGTATTTTTAATCAACAAACGGGCAGTGACTTCTTGACTAACATCTTAGAGATGGGTGGAAGTAAAGAGCCCATGGAAATGTTTGTGGCTTTCAGAGGACGCGAGCCAGAAGTTGATGCATTATTACGCCATTCAGGAATTGCAGCTTAATTTACTCGTTACTATTGAATCTGTTGCGGCATTGTTTTTGATCCCTCAACCCAATTTTGCATTACTTATATGCTCATTAGGTTTGGTATTCAGCGGCTTTGCTGCGATTTCAATTATTTAGAGTAAACATAATGCACAACCTAGAAAAGTTTAATGCCATTTATCAGCGGGCTTGTGAGCGTAAAGGCGGCCCACAAGCTTTGGCCGTGGGCTTAAACAAACCCTTGTCAAACAAAGCACTGAGCAAGGTCGGAGATGACAGGTTTTTAGCTGAGTTTAGTAAAAAGGTTTTTCAATCTGGCTTCGTGTGGAGAGTAGTCAGAAATAAATGGCCTGATTTTGAACGTGTGTTTTTTGATTTTAATATCCAAAAAATATTATTAATACCTGACGAAATGCTCGAACAAAAAGCGACCGACCCTAGCATAATTCGAAATTATACTAAGGTTAGGACGATCCGTGACAACGCCATAATGATTGATTCTGCAGCGCGCGAGCATGGTAGTTTTGCGAAATTTGTGGCCGATTGGCCAAACGAAGATATTATCGGTCTGTGGGCATATCTGAAAAAACATGGTGCAAGACTTGGTGGTAACACTGGCCCTTACGGCCTTCGCACTATGGGCAAAGATACCTTTTTGCTTAGCAACGATGTGGTGGGTTATTTTACTAAACGAAATATTATCTCTGGCTCTGCACAATCGAAACGAAGCCTTACAGCCATCCAAACGAGTTTTAATGAACTGCAACAACAAAGTGGTCGCTCTTTACAGGAATTGAGTTTGATCATCTCAAAAAGCGTCGGTGACAACTACCAATAGCTATTGTGTATATACCACTTCAATTTGCTTAAATAATCTCTAACCAACACCTTTCAAGGACCCTGTGCAGGTTATTCGATTATTCTTATCTGTTGGCGTGCGCTTTTATTCGGTAAACTAACGTTATACGACAATCAAGGATTTTTCATGAGCGGCCCTGACACAAATGATACCTCTGCATCTACTCAAGCATCAGAACACACCACACACTTTGGTTTTAAACAGGTAGATACCAGCCAAAAAGTGAATATGGTTAAAGAAGTATTTCAGTCGGTAGCTGCCAAATACGACGTTATGAACGACTTAATGTCTTTGGGTGTGCATCGTCTATGGAAACGTTACACCATTGACTGTAGTGGTGTGCGTGCTGGACACAAGGTATTAGATTTAGCCGGTGGCACCGGTGATTTGACGGCTAAGTTCTCGCGTATTGTCGGTGAGACAGGTCAAGTAGTATTGGCTGATATCAATGATGCCATGCTTAAAGTAGGCCGCGATAAACTTCGAGATAAAGGCATAGTAGGTAATGTAGAATATGTGCAAGCGAATGCTGAAGCATTGCCCTTCCCAGATAACAGCTTCGATATTATCACTATTGCTTTTGGACTCAGAAATGTCACGGATAAAGACAAAGCCTTAGCGTCGATGTATCGCGTATTAAAACCTGGTGGACGTTTATTGGTTTTAGAGTTTTCTAAACCCACTAACGAGATGTTAAATAAAGCTTACGATATGTACTCATTTCATTTGCTGCCTAAAATTGGCCAACTTGTGGCGAATGACGCAGACAGTTATCAATATTTGGCCGAGTCTATTCGCATGCACCCAGAGCAAGAAGTACTCAAAACTATGATGGAGACTGCCGGGTTTGAGCAAACAACGTATCAAAATTTAACGGGCGGCATAGTCGCATTGCATAGAGGTTTTAAATTTTAATATGCCCTTTGCCCAATTAGTAACCTCGGGGATCGAGATGGCGATGAATCAATTGCTAAAACTCGATGATGATAGTCAACAACGCTTAAAAAAATTATCAGGAAAATCGTTGCAAGTGACGATCAAAGAACTACCGTGGCCACTATTGTTCAGTTTTTCTGAGCAAATTGATGTGCGCACTGTTATTACCCCAGATAATGATTCAGAGCCCGAGCCTGAACCGGTAGATTGTTTGATCGAATTAAATTTAGAGACGTTACCTAAGCTCAAGGATAGCAGCCAGCTCACTCAACTTATCCAAAAAAAGCAGCTCAATCTGATCGGTGACATTTATGTGGCACAAACATTTAGTGCATTACTCAGAGATTTGGACGTTGATTGGGAAGAACAGCTTTCACGTTACACTGGAGATATATTGGCCCATCAGACGTTTAGCAGCATGAGAACAATATTTGATACCGCTAAAACACAAATAGAACAAGGTGTGATTGAACTTGGAGAACATTTAACTCAGAGTGATTCAATTGCGGTCAAACCTAGCGAAATGATTGAATTTAGCCGAGGTGTGAGCGACCTGCGTAGTAGCACAGAGCGTTTATCTGCCAAAATTGCTTTATTAGAACAAGCTAAGAAAGTCGATACAGGACTCAATAACTAACGTGAGAATTCTACGCTTTTATCAGATCAACAAAGTGATGTTACAACACGGGCTAGATGAGCTTATTCCCGGTAAATGGCTACCTTGGTATGCTAAGTTAGGTCGCATTGGTTTTTTTTGGCTTCGCAATAAACACCCCGATAAAACCCAAGGAACCCGTGTCAGGTTAGCTTTGCAAACCTTGGGCCCGGTGTTTATTAAATTTGGTCAAATGTTATCTACTCGCAAAGATTTGCTGCCGCCCGATATCGCAACTGAACTGTCTATTTTGCAAGATCAAGTCGAACCATTTGATCCAGAGTTAGCTAAGCAAATTATCCTTCAATCCTTAGGGTTGGAGAAACTAAGCGACCTGTTTAGTGAATTTGAAACTACACCTTTGGCTTCTGCGTCCATTGCTCAAGTGCATGCAGCAAAATTAAAAGACGGTAACCAAGATGTCATTGTTAAAGTTATTCGGCCAAATATTCAACATACCATTCAATCTGATATTGAGCTTATGCGAACAGCAGCAAGCGCCTTACAAAAACTGTTACCGGATGGCAAACGTTTACGCCCAGTTGAAGTAGTCAAGGAATACGAACGCACTATTATTGATGAATTAGACTTAACCCACGAAGCCGCAAATGGCATGCAATTCAAGCGCAACTTTGAAAATTCAACAGCTCTTTATGTACCTACCATTTATAGTGAATACAGTCATAAAAACGTGATGGTAATGGAACGTATTTACGGCACCCCAATTTCTGATATAAAACAACTCGTTGCCCGAAATACTAATATGAAAAGGTTGGCAGAGCGCGGCGTTGAAGTTTTTTTCACACAGGTGTTCCGTGATAGTTTTTTTCATGCAGATATGCATCCTGGCAATATATTTGTGTCTACCGTTAACCCTAACGACCCCCAATATATTACTATAGATTTTGGCATAGTCGGCACCCTAAATAGCGAAGATAAACGTTATTTGGCCGAAAACTTTATCGCCTTTTTCAATCGTAATTATCGAAAAGTTGCCCAATTACACGTCGACTCTGGATGGGTTCCTTCGGATACTGATATAGATGATTTTGAAGCATCCATTCGCAAGGTTTGCGAACCCATCTTTCAAAAGCCCTTAGCAGAAATTGAATTTAGTAACGTGTTGTTGCAACTGTTTAACACCGCCAGACGTTTTAATATGGTAATACAACCACAACTAGTTCTACTCCAGAAAACCTTGCTTTACATTGAAGGCTTAGGTCGCCAGTTGTACCCACAACTTGATTTGTGGAAAACTGCAAAACCATTTTTAGAGAATTGGATGAAAGAACAAATTGGCCTGAAAGCCATGTATCAAAAGATTTCGACTAACCTACCTTATTGGTCTGAGAAATTACCCGAAATACCCGACTTAGTGTATGACACGTTGAAACAAGTTAAAACCTTGCCTGAGCTACAAAAGCTTCAGTTCGAAGCGCAACAAGAACAACTTAGACAGCAACATACCAGCACTTTACTGATGATAATGGGCACAACCTTTATTATCATTGGAGCAATTTTACCTATATATCAAGATAA
>Ga0307492_10000962_pt1 | contig 12077 bp, 11 predicted proteins | sample SI3LmetaG_FD_202365 | JGI IMG/M metagenome (GOLD analysis project Ga0307492, IMG submission 202365) | Sea-ice brine microbial communities from Beaufort Sea near Barrow, Alaska, United States - SI3L | ecosystem: Environmental > Aquatic > Marine > Coastal | place: USA: Alaska | collected 2017-05-06
CTTTTCCTCTGTGCCCTCATTGTTCTCTGTGGTAAATAATCTTCTAGTCTCTTATCGCAATATTTTGCGTTCGCAAATAGGCTTTCAATACGGGTATTGGGATGATGCCTTTATGGAATACTGATGCGGCTAATGCGCCATCTACGTCGGCTTGTTCGAATACGTCTTTGAAATGTACGCTTTCACCTGCGCCGCCTGAGGCTATTAATGGTACTGAACAGCTTTTGCGTATGGCAGACAACTGAGTAATATCGTAACCCTGGCGTACGCCATCTTGGTTCATGCAATTAAGCACTATTTCACCGGCACCACGTTGTTGTACTTCTTTGACCCAATCAGCTGTTTCCCAAGCAGTCACTTGAGTGCGAGTCTCGTCACCCGTGTATTGGTGAACTTGGTATTTACCCGTTTTTTCATTGTAGAAACTGTCGATACCTACCACCACACATTGTTGGCCGAAGGTGTCGTGTAAACGGGTGATTAATTCAGGATCAGCCAGAGCAGGGGAGTTAACAGATATTTTGTCTGCGCCCATTTCTAATATTTTTCCTGCTTCTTCAATGGTTTTAATGCCGCCAGCGACACAAAACGGAATATCGATTACCTGTGCAATCCGAGTAACCCAGCTTTTATCCACAACGCGTCGATCACTGGATGCCGTAATGTCGTAAAACACCAATTCGTCAGCACCTTGTTCGGCATACTGCTGTGCTAAAGGCACGATGTCGCCAATAATTTCGTGATTTCGAAACTTCACGCCTTTGACGACTTTGCCATCTTTAACATCTAAGCAGGGTATAATGCGTCTAGCTAACATAAAAAACCTATTTAACCTTCGTTAACCAATTGTGTGTATCCGCTGCTTTACCCCACTGAATATCGTTCAATGCTTGGCGTAATTTTTGGGTTGTTGGGCCGTGATCGCTGGCGCCTACTGGATGCTCTTTACCATTGTGAATGAGCGTACCGACAGACGTGAGAACAGCTGCTGTGCCCGACAATGCTGCTTCGACATTAGGTTTGGCGGCTCTTTTTAATAATTCATCAACAGTTAATTGGGTTTCAGTGACCTTCATGCCCATGTCTGCCGCTAAGGTTAAAATTGAACTGCGGGTAACACCATGTAAAAAAGTTGAATCCAATGCTTTGGTAATGATTTCATTACCGTCAATCAACAAGAAATTAGCTGCGCCTGTTTCTTGAACGTCACCATTAGGACAGAACAATATTTGATCGGCTTTCACATCATGCTTTGCGGCTAAAATAGGGCCCAAAGCACTGGCATAATTACCACCACTTTTTATCATGCCCATATGTGGTGCACAGCGCAAACCTGTCTCGTCAAGTAACACTCTAAGAGGTTTAGAACCGCCAGCAAAGTAATCACCCACCGGAGAAATTAGTACATATAACATCGAACTATTACTAGGTGCAGCGGCTTTACCTATTGCGGCTTCAGTGCCTATATGTGTAGGACGAACATACATTGACCCAGGTGGCTCTGGTATATCCGCGCTATATTGTTCAACAATATCCAAAATCATCTTCGATACTTGCGCTTGATCAATATCTGGCAACGATAACAACCGGCTGCTTTGAGCAAAACGGCCAAGATTCTGATCCATACGGAACACATGAATACTGCCATCAGCATGTTTGAAGGCTTTTAACCCTTCAAAGCAGGTACTGGAATAATGCAATACATGGGCACCAGGATGTAATTTGATGCTGTCCGATGCAACGATTGTTGCTTCATTCCACTGATTGTTTTCAAAAGTGGTGAATGCCATATGTGGCATAAACACTGTGCCAAAAGCCGCCATGATAATTTCCTAATTTTGTGGTTATTTATGGATGTTGCAAAGCCTCGTTAGCTTCTGCTATTTAGCCGTATTCCAACATTCAATTGCTTGTTCTACTGTGAATTTACCTTCCAAAAGTGCACGGCCCAAAATAACGCCGCTAACATTGGTCGGTTTAAGGACTGCGATATCGTTAAGATTACCAATACCACCAGATGCTTGCCAACCCACACTAGGAAATTGTTTTGTCATTTCAGTGTAAAGTTGATGATTCGCACCTTGTAAAGTACCGTCACGGCTGATGTCAGTACAAAGCACATGTTTAGCACCGACAGATAAAAAGTCTTCAAGTAATGATTCGATCGACACGCCAGAGTTTTCTTGCCAGCCGTGGGTGGCGATAAATTTGTTGCCAGACTCGTCAATGTTGATGTCTAGCGCTAGCACTATGGCGTCTGCGCCGTATTTCTTGACCCAGCCTTTGACTAGCTCGGGCTCTTTAACTGCCAATGAACCAATGACCACGCGTTTGACGCCGATGTCTAAAAGCTGTTTCACATCTTCTTCGCTACGAATACCGCCGCCTGCTTGAAAGTGCATACGCCCTGTAGCAACCATCTTGCCAATCAGTTCTAGTTGACGTTTGTTGGTGTCTTTAGCACCGGTCAGGTCAACTATGTGTAACCACTTTGCCCCTTGGTCGGCATAACTATGTACTACATCGATTGGGTCGAGCTTATATTCGGTTTTCTGTGCGTAGTCGCCTTGGTACAAGCGCACCACCGAACCTTCAATTAAGTCTATAGCTGGGATGATCATATCTTGCTTACTAACCTTTTCTTATGACTCTGTTTTATATCGCGTTGATTGTAATCTAAAGTTTTGTAATCGAACTACTTGTTATCACATTGCTTCTCATTGAAGAGTCTTATAAATCGATGAAGTTTTGCAAAAGGTGTGCCCCTGCGTCGCTTGAACGCTCAGGGTGAAATTGCACACCAAAAAAGTTATCTTTGTGAATGGCTGCAGAAAAGTCCATGCCGTATTGGCAACTGGCCATAGTAAATTCAGATACTGCCACAGCAAAACTGTGCACAAAATAAAAGTAACTACCACTATCGATACCTTTAAATAACGGCGCATCAGCAACGGGTGTCACGGTATTCCAACCCATATGTGGTAAACGTAAATCGCCTACTTGCATACGTTTTACTTGTCCTGGTATAAGACCTAAACAGGGAGTGTTATCAGTAAGGCTTTCTTCTGATTTTTCAACCATCAACTGCATACCTAAACATATGCCTAAAACAGGTTGCGTTAGGCTTTGAATACAGCCTACTAATTGTTTTTTATGAATGCTGGCCATAGCCGCATTGGCACTGCCTACACCGGGTAAAAATACTTTGTCGGCTGCTTGAATGACCTGTATATCATCGCTAACTATGACTTGTGTACCTAAACGTTCAACTGCAAATTTCACCGATGAAATGTTCGCGCAGCCAGTATTAACTATCACAATTTGTTGTGAAGCCATATCTACAAGGCACCTTTGGTACTAGGTAATGCTTCACCTTGTTTATGGATTGCTTGTCGTAATGCACGGCCAAACACTTTAAATAAACTTTCAACCTGATGGTGAGCATTGCCCTCTGTTGTAGAAAGGTGCAACGATAACCCCATAGACTGTGCCATCGAATAGAAAAAGTGGGGCACCATTTCGGTGGCCATATCGCCTACTTGATCACGACTAAATTCGGCATCAAATTTTAGGTGCGGTCGATTAGAAATATCTAAAATACATTCCGCACGACATTCATCCATTGGTAAGGCAAAACCAAAACGACCAATGCCGCGTTTATCCCCTAAGGCTTTTTTAAGCGCTTCGCCAAGTGCCAGAGCGGTGTCTTCAACACTGTGGTGATCATCTATATGCAAATCACCATCTACGGTAAGTGTTAGTTCAAAACCAGCGTGAGTGGCCACTTGATCAAGCATGTGGTCAAAAAAACCAAGACCTGTTTGAATGGTAGATTTGGCAGTAGAGTCTAAGTCTACTGTGACATTGATATTGGTTTCAGAGGTCTTTCTTACCACATGAGCAACGCGGGTCGAGGCCAATAATTGTTTTTCAATCGCCTGCCAATTGTGAGTATCACGATTGTACTTAATACCTACAATACCCATGTTTTCAGCTAGCTGAATATCGGTATCGCGATCGCCAATTACAAACGAACGAGTGAAATCAATTTTGCCTTGCTGTAAATAGTCTTTCACTAAACCTAGCTTGGGTTTGCGACAGGAGCAGTTGTCGCTTTCAAAGTGCGGGCAAATTAAAACATCGTCAAAGGTCACGCCTTGACCTGCAAAAAAGTCCATCATTTTGTTGTGGGCTAAGTCAAAATCGGCTTGAGGAAAACTATCTGTCCCCAATCCATCTTGGTTTGACACCATCACTAAACGAAAACCATGTTGTTGTAGCTTCAACAGCACAGGCAATACTTGTGGTTCGAAGACTAACTTTTCTAAGCTATCAAGTTGTTTATCAACGGCTGGCTCTTCAACCAAGGTACCGTCACGATCAATAAAAAGAAGTGGTTGCTGGCTCATGCTGATTTTTCCTGCTGTTTAAAAAAACTTGCCATTAACGCGAGCAATTTTTCGTTTTGTTGTTGAGTGCCAAGCGTAATACGTAGGCAATTATCTAAACTGATTTGTTTCGACTGGTCTCGAATGAGTACTGAGTTGGCCACTAAAAAGTCCATTAACGCCTGTTTTTGTGGGTGTCGGAACAATATGAAATTGGCTTTATCGTCACCGACTAATTCTAGCTCAGGGAATTGGCTTAACTGTTGTTTGACTAATTGCTTTTGCTGTTGCAAAAATTCTACCTGTTTAACCATTTTCTTAAGTCCATTGTGACTCAGTGCTTGGGAAGCAATTTGAGCCACAGGATCTGGCACAGGGTAGGGCGCAATCACCTTCATAATGCTTTGGATAATATGGCTGTTGGCTAAGGTAAAGCCACAGCGCAAACCTGCTAAGGCAAAAGCTTTAGACAACGTACGTAATATCACTAAATTAGGATACGCTGCCAGCTCGGTTGACCATGTATTGGCTGCATCAAATTCAATGTATGCCTCGTCTACAACAACTAAGGCAGAGTCTGCAAAGAGTTCTAATACGTGTTTAAGCTGTGCTTTGCCTATAGTGGTACCGGTTGGGTTATTGGGTGAACATATAAACACTAAGTTTACTTTACCTTGGTAAGTACTAATGGCAGACATGTCTAAAGAAAAATCAGCTTGTAAAGGTGCTCTCTCGATACCCACATTGCAGGTCTCAGCGCTGATAGCGTACATACCATAAGTGGGCGGGCAGATTAAAATATTGTCTTTGCCTGGTGTACAAAATGTGCGAATGAGTAACTCAATGCCTTCGTCAGCACCGCGGCTCACCAATAACTGGTTAGCGTTTACCCCCGCATATTTTGCATAAGGCAATAATACGCTTGTTGGTTGGCAATCTGGGTAACGGTTAAAATGCCTAGTGTCGATATTAAAATCATTAGCAAAAGGTGATTCGTTTGCGTTTAGCCATATTTCGCTGTCGCTATCACCGCCAGCAAAAATACGCCTAGCCGACTCATAAGGCTGCAATGCTTTTAGGTTTTCGCAGATAAGCTTGTCGACTAAATTACTCATGAGTTTTGACTTAATTGTTCAGGGTTTAATCTTAGTGCAACAGCTTGCTTATGAGCATCTAAACCTTCAGCATCAGCCAAGTCCATAATCGCATTACCGATATTTTTTAAACCTTGATAGCTAAGCTCTTGTACTGTGTAGCGCCGCATGAAGTCGGCTAATCCTAAGCTAGAATAATTACGCGCATAGCCGTACGTTGGCAACACATGATTGGTGCCACTGGCATAATCTCCAGCAGATTCAGGTGACCACTGACCCACAAATATCGAACCTGCGTTAGTCAGCTTATCTAAACTGTCGCGAGCATTTTCAATTTGTACAATTAAGTGCTCTGGTGCGTAAGCATTACTGACTTCAAAAGCTTGCTCTAAGCTATCCGTTAAAATATAGCGGCTGTGCTTAACTGCTTGTTCGGCAATGGTTTGTCGACTTAATGTCGCTAACTGTAAGCTAACTTGTAGTTTAACCGCTTCAATCAAATCACTGCTGTTTGACACCAATACAGCTTGAGAATCAGTACCATGTTCGGCTTGTGACAATAAGTCTGCTGCTACAAACACTGGGTTAGCATGTTCGTCAGCAATCACTAATACTTCAGATGGACCTGCTGGCATATCAATCGCAGGGCCTGCTGGAATGCGGCTAACCTGTTGTTTAGCTTCAGTGACATAACTATTGCCAGGGCCATATATTTTATCAACCTTTATAATGCTTTCAGTGCCCAGTGCTAAGGCTGCAATAGCTTGCGCACCGCCAACGAGATAAATTTCGTCAATACCGCATAAGCTAGCTGCATAAAGGATTTCGGCTGCAATTTTTCCGTCTTTGTTCGGCGGTGTGCATAAAACTTTTCTCGCACAACCTGCGACTTGCGCTGTAGCGCCCAGCATTAAGACTGTTGAGGGCAATGGAGCAGTGCCTCCGGGAATATACAACCCAACAGATGCCAAAGGAGCGTGTTTAAGTTCACACACTACGCCTGGCGTCGTTTCAACTACAACATCTTCTGGGTATTGAGCCTGATGGAAAGCTTTGATATTGGCATAAGCTTGATCAATAGCCCATTTAACTTCGGGTTTGATTTGACCTGCGAAACTGCTGAGCGAACTGTCTTCAAAACGCAGACTCTTTAATTTTGCAGAGTCAAAACGCTCAGTAAAGGCCAACAGGGCTTTGTCACCTTGCTGTTTAACTTGCTGAATAATGTCAGCAACCGTATCGCTCAAAGCTTGGCTATCGACAAGCGCCGGTCTGCTAAGTAATTTAGTTTGTTCAGTTGGGTTAAGTTGTGCCCATATTTGCATGACTATTTAGCCTCTTACCTAATTTTTACTTTACCTAAGACATCATCTTTTCAATTGGCATGACCAAAATTGAACTACAACCCAATGCCTTGAGTTTTTCCATGGTTTCCCAGAACAGTGTTTCAGGGCTCACTACATGAATAGCGACTGTTTCATCGCTTCCAGCAAGTGGCAAAACGGTAGGGGTTTCAGAACCTGGCAATAAACTTTTTACCTGTTCTAAATAAGCCTTAGGCGCATGTAACATAATGTACTTACTTTCTTTAGCCTGAGTTATACCGTCCATACGTGGCAGCATTTTGCTGATGAGCGCTTGTTTAGCTGCGGGCATTTCGCCACCGCGCTGAATAAATACCGCTTTAGATCTAAATATTTCATCGGCTTCTTGAAGACCGTTTGCTTCAAGCGTGGCGCCAGTAGATACCAAGTCACAAATTGCATCTGCCAAACCAGCGCGAGGTGCTACTTCAACCGATCCCGTTAACATCACTGTACTGGCGTTAATGTTCTTTTCTTTGAAAAAACGCTCTAGTAAAAAGGGGTACGTGGTAGCGATCTTTTTACCCTGTAATGACTGTAAACCTTGATAATCCATTTCATTAGGCACGGCAATAGATAAACGGCAACCACCGTAATCTAAACGTCTAAGCTCAACATACTCAGCCTTTTTGCCTGCCGCTTTGCGCTCAAGCATCTTTTCTTCTAACTCATTTTGGCCAATAAAACCTAAATCAACTACACCGTCCATCACTAAACCTGGGATGTCGTCGTCACGTACCAATAACAAATCAATAGGTTGGTTAGTAGAATGAGCAATCAACAACCGGTCGCGAATTTGCAATTTAATGCCAATGGCTTTTAATAAAGAGATGCTGTCGTCACTTAATCGTCCTGATTTTTGTACAGCAATACGTAATCTATTGTTATCAATCATGTTTATTCCAATCCTATTTTAAAAATTTGTAACTTAACTTGCCGTTTATAAGTGGCTATTTCGGTCTAAAAGAGAGACCCAAAAGAAAAACCCCCGAAAGATGCCTTCCGGGGGTTTAGAGTGTGTCTGCGCCGCTAGAAGGATTCAATAGACCTCCCAGCAAATACCTGAAAGGCTAAGCTATATGATGATGGATGACTGCTTTCAAGGTAATATTATTCATAACTTTTGTTCTTTTAATCACTGCGCTTTAATGGCGCATACATTATGCAATCGACCTGATTAATGCAAGAATATTTCAGGGGAAAGTGGCTGCTTTCTTACAATTAAATCAACTAAGTTAGTCTACAATCACAATGTTGAATGTTTTGTGAGCAAAACTGTTAAAATAGTTGTCGAAACAACTATGATTCCATTTTATTAAACAAGGAGTAATTATGACTACTGATCTTCTATTCTCAATACTGCCTCGTGAGGGCAAAGTGCCTATCGCCCATGATAGTCAAAAAGTAGTGAAAATCGATAGGCAAGAAGAGTTACACCCTTTAAGTGATGAAGAAAAGGAACTGAAAGGAGAGGAGAATGAGGCTAGGAAAAAACAACAAAAGCAAAATAAAAAAGACAAAAATCCCGAGCCAGAACCTGACCAAGTTAAACAACAAGGGGATGATTCCGAACAGAGAAAACCCAAAGGACCAAAACATTTGGATATCTATGTTTAAGCCTTAAATCACATGACTTTTCATTAACGATGTATTCGGGCCCGCAATTTCTAACTCGCTCCTAGAATTTTTTTTGGCTAAACGCCCAATGGTGGCCTTTGTGCGGTGGGAATATATACCTCGTCCCCAAGGGGCTAACAGCCAAAATCCTAGCGATGATCAAAGTCCTCCACTTTTGCCAAGCTCTAGCAGTTCACAAGTATTTTAATTTTGAGACCTCTGGTCACGGCAACAAAAAATCAATTGGACTTATATTTATGCATAACTTTTTTAGGGATATGACAATAATCATTTGGAAAGCGGGTCAGTCTTTCTTGATGTTCCTCATCACTTTTCACGTAGTTGCGAAGCTGTGAAATTTCTACAACGACCTTATCAGTGTCGTCGCGACTTTCAACATACTGAGTGGCAATTTTTAGATGGCTATCCTGTTTGCTGTATATGCCGGTACGATATTTTTCCCCCACATCCTGGCCCTGTTGGTTGATGCTGTAAGGGTCAATGATTTCAAAAAAGTAGCCTATAAGTTCAACGGCCTTGACTGCGCTTGGATCGAAAGTCACTTTTACGCACTCTGCATAACCATCATAACTGCCTTCGGTTGTAGTGTTTAAACCATTGGCCCGGCCAGCTTCTGTTGCCGCTACTCCGGGTAGGTGCTTCACGTACTCTTGGACCCCCCAAAGGCAACCACCGGCAAAATAAATGATTTCTAGATTGGTATGTGTATTTTTATTTTGTTGTTTTATTTGCATGTTTAATTGTGTCAAAAAGGGTTTAAGGGCCAAGGTCTGTTCTATTAATTGTTGGCAAGCGCCAATCTATAATGCATACCTACAACGGTGAGAGTTAATACGTTGTGACTCTGTTTATATTTTTAGTATTAAAAAAGTAGAGTCCGTATTTTACAACCTAAAATTAGCTGCAATTAATAACGATTGATTATGATGTGAAATATTTCATTCGTTAATATACAATGTCGAAAATCACATATCAACCGTCCAAAATTTTATCTTACGATAAGTGCGTTTGGTTGTTCCAGCCTTTTAAAACCGCCTCTAGGGCGCAGTCAAAGGAATTACTCTTCAGTTAGCTAGAATCGGTGTTGAGTGCAAAATAATCGCACTTTCTTTACTGATAGCTCAAATTTCCCATATGAGAACATTAAAATGAATCGAGTTATACACGCTACTTTGCTTGCTTTGGTATGCAGCATAGTCACTTTTTCAGCAGTATGTAGTGATGCTAATGAAGCAAGTAATGATATTGAAAATATTACAGTTGAAGGCTCTACGACTGCCAATAAAGAACCTGTGGGAACATTTGTTTCGTTAGTTTCAAACTTAGAATATGACCCGCGCGTTGATTTACAGTCGCGAAATATGGCTGAGGCTCAAGCTGACGTGACGATACGTGGAGGCATTTTTGAAAATACAGGGTTTAGGGTAGGCAGCGCAACGTTACTCGATCCGCAGACCGGGCATTACTTTTCTGAGATCCCTATTGCTCCGGAAATGTTGAGTCAAGCTTATATACTAACTGGAGCAGATAATGCCCTTTACGGTGTAAATAGCTCTGTGGGTACTGTTTCCTTCGGCTGGAAACCGATTAAAACTGCTGGTAGTGTTTCGATTGGCGCAGGTAACAACAACTTTAATCTTCACAGAATTCACACTGCTATTAGTATGCCACTAGATGCTGCTGAGGATTGGATCATCGGTTTTGAAGGTGAATACTCCTTCTCTGAAAGTGACGGCACTATCGACAATGGTGATCACGATTTCAAACGCACCTCTGGGCGCGTTCAACTTGTGAGTCCATCATCGCAGACTGATCTGTTTTTTGGGTCTCAAGACAAGTTTTTTGGCTGGCCCAATATGTATACCCCTTTTAATGTCAATGAGACAGAAGACCTCAGAACGCAACTATTGATGCTAAATCATAAACAGAACTATGCAACAGATGGCACATTTGAAATTTCCGCTTACACCCGCCGTCATAACGATGATTATGTTTTTTCTCGTGAAAACCCACAGATATTTCAGGCCTTTCACGAAACCGAGGTTAAGTCGGTAGCGTTTTCTGGGCGCCATGGGCAAACAGAATCGTTTGCACTAAATTATTCGGCACAGTTTATCGAAGACTCCATCGAGTCCACTACGCTTGAAAATAACTTTACGTCTCGTCGCTACTATAAGGCGAGTGTATTGCCTGAATACCAAATGAATTTAAAAAATGAGGAGCAGTTAACGTTTCGCTTAGGGGCTGCTTTTGACGATACTAATCGAGATGATTCTGACGTTTCATTGATTGGTGACATAACCTGGAACACGTTCAGCAGTGATGACACCTCTCAGACTTTCTATCTCTCCTATGCAGAAGCGAGCCAAGTGGCAGGTTATACCGCTATTGGTGGCAGTAACACCAGTGGGCTGTTCAGAAGTAATGATAGTCTTGAACGAGAAAAGACTAAAAATCTGGAACTGGGCTTGGCATTAGACGGATTAAACTGGAGCTTTGATTCGGCTATTTTTTATCGTAAGGATAATGACTTAACCGACTGGACCTATAACTTAAATTCGACATCGGCTCGTTCTGCAAATTCGGTGGATATCGAAACCTTGGGTTTGGAGTTACTTGCAACCACTCGTCTAGCAAATGCAGAAATCATCACTAGCTACACCTTTCTCGATAAATCTGAAGACTATGGCGCCGTGGATATCGACGCCAGCTTTTACGCATTAAATTACCCCGGCCATCGCCTAACGCTAGGCGTCATCTGGAACCCTACCGATATTATTGAGATTCGGGTCGATAATGAGTGGCGTAAACAGCAAGAAAATATTCTACGCAACAGTGACAACGATGCGCTTTTCACCCACCTGACGTTAAAGGTTTCTCCTGCGTATTTTCAAGGTCTAAATATCATTTTTGCTGCAGACAATCTTTGGGATGAATCCTTTGAAGAAATTCCCGGTACACCCGGACGCTCAGAGCAGTTCACGATTACTGTTACCTACAACTGGTAATGCGGCCATTTTTATCAAATTAAGGTGCCCACTTCGTTGCTTAGTCATTCTCAATTCATACTGCGAGTTTCTAAGTGAGCCCTGAGAATATACACGAATTGAAATCAATTCTTAGAGGTTTTTTTTAATGGTTTATTTAGTGATCACTACGCTTATCTGGGCTTTTTCATTTGGACTTATTGGTACTACGCTCAAAGGTCTCGATCCTCTTCAGATTGCCGATACTCGCCTGTTGCTTGCGCTGTTGGTTTTTCTTCCATTTCTGAAACTGTATCAAACCAGCTGGCAGGAAAAATGGCAGCTCACTGTTATTGGTGCCGTTCAGTTCGGCGTTATGTATACCTGCTATATTTCAGCCTTTAGTTTTTTGCCATCACATCTGGTCGCGTTATTTAGTGTGCTTACGCCACTTTATATCGTTATTATCAACGACCTTCGACAGCGCTGTTTTAGCCCTTGGTATTTGTTGGCCACAATACTCTCTGTTATTGGTGCTGCGGTTATAAAAATGGGCGATATAGACTCAAGCGAGATTTGGGTAGGGTTTGGCCTTATGCAAATAGCCAATATGGCTTTTGCATTCGG
>Ga0307492_10000963_pt1 | contig 12075 bp, 7 predicted proteins | sample SI3LmetaG_FD_202365 | JGI IMG/M metagenome (GOLD analysis project Ga0307492, IMG submission 202365) | Sea-ice brine microbial communities from Beaufort Sea near Barrow, Alaska, United States - SI3L | ecosystem: Environmental > Aquatic > Marine > Coastal | place: USA: Alaska | collected 2017-05-06
AATTAGTTTTTATGAGAATGATTGTAGTGTGCCTGGTATTTATTTCTGCTTTGTCGACTGCTGGTGAGATCGAAAATGCTAAACCGATAGCGGGTTTTACTGCTGACATGCAGCATAAAACCGGTTTTTTTGATTTTTACTATCAAATAGAGACTGACAAAGTTTTCCTTAAAATTGACACGTTTGAGCAACCTTTTCTGTTTCAAAGTAGCATGCCACAGGGTCTTGGCTCGAATGATATTGGTTTAGACCGAGGACAGCTAGGTGAAACTCGACTGGTTAAATTCGAGCGTTATGGCAACAAGGTACTGCTTAAACAATTGAATACACAGTATCGAGCTAGTTCATCTAACGTTGCTGAACAGGCGAGTATTGATGAGGCTTTTGCTGATTCGGTGATTGCAGGTTTTCCTATTGTAGCCTCTGACGGTGATAGGGTTGTTATCGATTATACTGAATTTTTGTTCTCTGATATTCATCAAATTTCTCAACGTTTAACGAGTACTAAGCAAGGTAGCTATAAAGTTGATCCACAACGTAGTGGGGTGTTTTTAAATCGTAGTAAGGCATTCCCTGATAATACCGAGTTAGAAGCTTTAGTGACCTTTGGCGGCTCTAAGCCTGGGCAGTATGTCAATCAGGTGACGCCCGATCCAATTAGCATTTCTGTGCACTTACACCATTCACTGGTGAAGTTACCGGATACCGATTATCAGCCTAGAAAATTTGTGCCTTTTTCTGGTTTTTGGTCACTGGGTTATCAAGATTATTCAGTGCCGATTGAAGACAGTATGACAAAGCAGTTTATACCTCGGCACCGTTTGAATAAAAAGCAGCCTAACGCCGCAATGAGTGAAGCGCTTGAACCTATTGTTTATTACCTTGACCCTGGTATTCCAGAGCCTGTGATGAGTGCACTAAAAGATGGTGCGTTATGGTGGGATCAAGCGTTTAGTGCAATTGGTTATAAAAATGCCTTTCAAGTTAAAGTGTTGCCTGCTGGTGCTGACCCCATGGATGTCCGATATAACGTTATCCAGTGGGTACACAGAGCCACACGTGGTTGGTCTTATGGTTCTTCTGTTATTGACCCTCGTAGCGGCGAAATTATTAAAGGGCATGTCACCTTGGGATCACTGCGGGTTAAACAGGATTATTTAATTGCCTTAGGTTTAACCAGTCCGTTTAGCGCAGATGGCGCTGGTGCTAATAGCCCAGCAGATGATCAGGTGGATATCTCTAAACAAAAAGACATGGCACTGGCTCGTATCCGTCAACTGTCTGCCCACGAAGTGGGGCACACTATAGGTATTGCTCATAACTTTGCTGCCAGTGAATATGGCAGAGAGTCAGTGATGGATTACCCTCATCCTTTAGTGAGTGTCATCGATGGTAAAATTAGTTTAGATAATGCTTACGACGTGGGCATGGGAGAGTGGGATAAATATGTGGTGGCTTATGGTTATCAAGAATATCCCGATGCCAATACCGAACAGCAGGCGTTAAATCGTTTAGTGGTTGACGCTAGAGCGAAAAATTACAGATATCAGTCTGACCCAGACGCTCGTCAGTCGAATGCCGCCAATGCTGAGGGACATCTTTGGGACAATGGCGCTGACCCTGTCAGTGAGTTAAGTCGTATTAGTGAAGTACGTCAAGTCGCTATGGCTAATTTTGGCCTTAAAACGATTAAAACCGGTGCCACTTTATCTTCATTAGAAGAAGCCTTTGCGCCCATCTATTTGTTACATCGTTACCAACTAGATGCCGTTGCTAAGATTATTGGTGGGGTGAGTTATGAGTATGAATCAAAGGGTGATTATTCAAATGCCAAAGGTGTTGAGGTCATTTCTGCTAAACGGCAAAAAGATGCATTAGCTGCCATGTTAAATACCTTGCAGAGTGATTTTTTGAGTATCCCTAGCTCTCTAGCTCAGTTGATCACGCCTAAAGCGTATGGTGAAAGCCGTAATCGGGAAAGTTTTAAAGGTCGAACTGGGCATACATTTGACCCTATCAGCGCAGCAGAGTCTGCCGCTGGGTACAGCCTTAACCTAATGTTAAAAGCTGAGCGTTTAAATCGTATTGCGCAACAACAAGAACAATTAAAAGGAGCACCTAATTTAACGTATCTATTGACTGAACTGTTTAACAAGTCGATAAAAGACGGCATCGACAAAGATCATCCCCAGCTGAGTAAACGTGTCAACTATTTGGTGCTAGATCAGGTGGTAAAAGCCATGCAGCAAGAAAATTTGGCACCTGAAGTCCGCGGTGAAATTGAATTACAATTGATTGATTTACATAAGTGGTTAAAAAACAAAACACGTAATGCTCACAACGAGGTGATGGCGCGTCAGTTGGAACAATATTGGCGTTTAGGTAAGTGGCAGTCGCAGTTTACATTAAAACCGTTACCGCCGGGCTCACCTATTTAGTGCCCATATCGTATTCGGTTAGTTAGCATGCATAATAACGATTCAACATTGCACTGCGTGAAATGCGCTCAGCCCAGCCTTATCAAACAAGGCGAAAAGACATACGAATGTGCCTTGTGTGGTTTTGTGTATTTTCACAATGTAGCAGCTGCGGTTTGCGCAGTTATTGTCTGTAATGAACAAATATTGCTGGTGGAGAGGGCGCAACAGCCTGCCAAGGGCAAGTTGGACTTTCCTGGTGGTTTTGTTGATTACGACGAATCAAATGAGCAGGCTTTAACACGAGAGTTAATGGAAGAGTTGCAACTACCTATCGATAATATGCAATATCTTTTTTCTTACCCTAATCGTTACCTATACAAAGACGTGCTCTACTCAACATTAGATAACTTTTTTTATCTTAAACAGGCTTGTCTTAACCGCGATAGCCGAAGAACTTATTTTTAATGATCCCATCTGCTACACCTGCAGGTAGATCCTTTTGCCAATCACCATGACCACTAGAAATTTCTTGAAGGATCTTGCGAGAATAGATATTAAATAACGCTGGATCACTGCATTCGATACCATGTAAGAAGTCGTTTTCTAGTAAATGACGGTATAAAAAGCGTAAATGGTCAGGTACTTTAACATCGGTAAATTCTGTTAGATGACCATTCTCATCCATTTCTGGATAAATAAATAATCGTGTGTTGTCTGGAAAAAGTTTACCAAAACCTTCTAATATCCCGCCTTCTACGCCTCGGTAGAATTTCTCATCAAATATCTGCTTAACATTGACCATACCCATCACAATACCGATTTGTAGCTGGGTGAATTGACGGAAGTAAGCTCTGAGAGAGAAGTAACGCGTATAGTCCGAAACCATTACGTTATAACCAAGGGAGTTGAGCAAATGCACTCTAGCCACAATGTCACTTTCTGGTACCTTAGCATCGTTACCGTGAGCGTCGTTTAGAGATATCTCGGCTATAGCAATAGTATTGCTAGGGTCGACTCCGGGCAACTCAGAAAAGGAATTTTGTCCCTGCTCAATCATGTCTACATTTAATTTAGTTACTGGGCGGAATGAGCCTCGAATAGTGAGTATATTTTTTTTGTATAACATCTCAGCAGGAATACCGACACTACCATCAGGCTTAAACATAACGGCACGGGTTTTCCAGCTACGAATAAGGTGGATGTTTTTAATTCTATTGTCGGCATCTTCAAAGTAAGGGCCTTCAAAATTGATCGAGTCAATTTCAATACGATTGGCTTTCATACCATCGGTAAGTGAGTCAATAATTTGCTTAGGGTTTTCAAAGTAATGGTATGCCGCGTAGATTAAGTTTACACCTAATACACCTAAGGCTTGTTGTTGTGCTTCGGCATTGTCATCTAACATTCTTACATGCACTGTAATAGTTGAAGGTTTTGCACCCGGATACATCTGCACTCGCACACCACACCAAGCATGGCACTCATTTTTGCGGTTGAAGCTTTTGGCTGCGACGGTGGCTGCATAACTAAAGTATCTAGACGACTTAGAACGAGTCTCGCCCACTCTATCGAGCACCAAGTCGAACTCTTGCTCCATCATAGCTTCAACACGGCCTTTACTGACATAACGCTTGTCTTCTTGGACGCCATAAATAGCATCTGAAAACTTCATATCATAAGCTGACATGGTTTTGGCAATGGTGCCTGCTGCCGCACCCGCTAAAAAGAAATGCCTTGCTACTTCTTGCCCAGCACCAATTTCTACTATAGTTCCGTACTTCTTTTCATCAAGGTTAAGACGCAGTGCTTTTTGAGTTGTGGTACGTGAACTAACACTGTGGCGAGAGTTGATATTTTTATCCATGATTTCTCCAAAAGAAGCGGCAAATAAATTAACAGTATTATTATAACCTTTTTTTGTCGGAGCAAAAATCAAAACTTTTATCCTGACAACGACTAATTCATTGAAAAGTATAATAAAAAGGTTAATAGAAAGTTAATTATAAATACAGGGGATAAATAATAGGGCAGTAGATAGTCGATATAAAAGATAAAGACTAAGGCAAAATGTTAATTATCACGGAGAAAAAGTGAGAGCAATGAGGGGCGCGCGTTCAAAAAGACAAAGGCTAAATATGGCTCGTTTTGGGACATCATTTTTTGTTAAAGAGCTCTTTTACCCTTGATAATACAGACTGCTTTGAATCTCGATTAGGGGAGCAAGCGTGACAGCATTTTGTTGGGCGGTATCTCTATACCAATAGGGTAAAAAGCATCCTGTTTTATCTAAGCCTTTGGATATGCCTTGTTCTTTGGCATGAGTTAAAAACAGCAGGTCTGACTGAGCGCTATTCTGCTCGTAAACAAAATAAGCAGCGGTAAGGGTGAGGTGGCTAGTTAACACATCCTTAGCATATTGAGTGGAACCCAGTCTGTCGCCAAATAGACTGTTAGCTTGGGCCTGTGCCATAGTTATGCTTTCAAAGAACTTTAGAGCACTATGTAGTTCAATAAATATACATCTTTCCAGTAAAATCAGATAATTACCTGTTAAAACCAATATTACCTTGTTCGCTCAATGCTATGAAAATCTAAAATATTTTCTGCTGGACTGCTATCAATCTCAATGACCGATTTAAAGCGGGTAAATATGATAAACAGCAAACAACTAAACATTAAGCCAATTACTATGGCACCTACCCACTGGATTTGTAGAAAGTCTAGTGTAAACAATAAGGTTAGGCCGCTTAAAGTCAAAAGATTGCCTATAAAATAGGAGACTTTACCAACTCGAGCAATGGTTAGATTTAAGTTGTCGGTGTATAAGCGTATTAGTGAGTCTAATGAATTGATCACAAACAATATGCCTACTGCAATCATAAAAGCATTCAGCCAGCCTGGAATAATTAACTCGTTAAGATGGTAATAATAAAGTCCCACAAACCATACTGCGATAGGGATGGATGGAAATATCAACATCGCTAAAAATATTTGGTAAGTGCGCATTCCACCCACAAAACGCGCAGTAAATTGGCCAATCATGATGCTCCAAGCGAACCACCAATACAGATAAAATTCATGATAAGTATTAAGCGGCAATACAAATTGATGAATATTTGAAAAGTAGCCACTCAATAAGTTGAAGGTATTCAAAAACTCACTGGCATTGCCTTCGTCTGTTAACAATGCACCAGCCCACATCAAAGCAATTAATGCAAAAAATAACCAAGTACTAGCTAAGCTGAGTAAACGTACATAACGAATATCAGTACTCGAATATACTGCGGCCGATATAACTACCAATACGATCAAATAGAAACTAGCAGTGAGTGCGCCTTCATCGGCTAGTTGCGGGATATACCAAGGTAAATTACTTAATAGTAAATAAGCGGTAAAAGCACAGGTGCCTATTATGACTAAGTTATTGATAAACTTGATAATGGGGATGGAAAAAAACTGTACTTTAGGTTCGATGATACAAAAGTAAAAGCAGGTTAGAAAGTAGAAACCCCAGATCAAAAATGCCCAATAACCAAATTCAATGGCTAATGGGTTAGTGAATGCATACTCTGGGTTGGTAACAATGTCACCGTAGCCAGCAAACTCAGTTAGGGGAAACATTATCAGTCCCACATCTAACCCAGAGGTAAATAAAATGGCGATAAAGGTAAAGGTGCTAACCGGAGTCACACCAATACAACGCACATTTCCCCATTTAAATAAAATACAGCCGATGCAAAAAAAAGTGAATAAAATGCCTGCTGATAACCAAATTGTCATAATACATCCGAAAAAAGTACAACCGAAAAATATGTGATGGTTTAGCCCTTATTATCGTTTAGGTGTGTTAGCTCGTTGTTGAGTTTGCCACTGCACATCACCCGTTACCTTTACCGTTTCAGGCGGTAAGTGATGACCTTTTATGAGATCCGCTGCGCGCTCGGCCAACATAATGGTGGGTGCGTTGAGATTTCCATTTGGAATAGTCGGGAATATCGAAGAGTCCACTACACGTAAGCCTTGAATGCCATGTACTTTGGTTTCTGGGTCAACCACAGATAAGTCATCTATACCCATCTTACATGAACAGCTTGGGTGATAGGCACTTTCTACAGATTCACGCACAAATGCATCAATCTCTGAATCGCTTTTAATATGCATACCGGGTTGAATTTCTTCACCTCGATAGCTATCAAGTGCAGGTTGATTGATAATTTCACGGGTTAACCTTACGCAGGCTCTAAAACCTTGAATGTCATCCTGATGTTGCAAATAATTAAATGTAATCTGCGGTGCTACGTCAGGTTGATTTGATACCACCTTGACGCTACCCCTGCTTTTGGGTTTGTTATGACCAATATGTACCTGAAAACCATGTCCTGCAAAGGCTTCTTTGCCATCGTAACGCATTGCTGCAGGCAAAAAGTGATATTGTAAGTCAGGCCATTCGACGCCTGCTTTTGAACGAATAAAACCGCAGGATTCAAAATGGTTTGTTGAACCTAAACCGTCTTTCTTCAAAATCCAGCGTACCCCGATTTTAAGCTTACTCCACCAGTCTAACTCACCATTGAGCGTAATGGGCTGAGTACATTTGAATTGAAAGTAAAACTCTAGGTGATCTTGCAGGTTTTCACCTACACCGTTTAATTCATGTAAACATTCGATACCTGCTTTATCCAAGACCTCTTTAGAGCCGATGCCAGAAAGTTGCAGTAGGTGCGGTGAACCAATAGAGCCAGCACTTAAAATGACCTCTTTATTGACTTTTATTTCATGAGTCTGATTTTTATGGACGAAACGCACCCCTACTGCTGTTTTGTTTTCAATCAGTACTTTATGCACTAAGGCGTGGGTGACAACGGTCAAATTTGGGCGGTTCATAGCTGGGCGCAAATAGGCATTGGAGGTTGATGCACGGCGGCCATTTTTGACTGTCATATGCATAGGGCCAAAGCCTTCTTGTTGCGCACCGTTATAATCGTCGGTGGCTAGATATCCTGCATCTGTTCCTGCATCTATAAAGGCTTGATATAGCGGGTTTTTCATCTGATTGCCGTTGTTGACCCCAAGTGGCCCATCTTTGGCGCGGTAATCATCAGCTTTAAATGCCCAGCTCTCCGCTTTTTTAAAATAGGGTAGGCAATGGGAATAACCCCAATCAGTGGCACCACTTTGTTGCCACTCATCAAAATCTTTAGCATGTCCACGTACATACACCATGCCATTGATTGACGATGAGCCGCCCAACACTTTGCCACGAGGACAGTGCATTTCACGGTTATTTAAATAAGGCTCAGGCTGGCTTTCAAACTGCCATGCATATTTTTTAGTATTCATGGGAATAGACAATGCCGTGGGCATTTGAATGAAAATACTTTTGTCACTGCCGCCTGTTTCTAATAATAATACGCGGGTGTTTGAGTCTTCGGTTAGACGATTGGCCAGCACACAACCTGCAGAGCCTGCGCCAATAATTATATAATCATAATCTGCTTGGATATTCATTATTGGCCTCTAAAACGGGCTGTCTAAAGGTTGTAAACCGACATATATCGATTTCAACTGAGTAAATTGTTTAAGTGTCGCTAAGCCATTTTCGCGGCCTATTCCTGACTGTTTATAACCGCCTACAGGCATTTCAACAGGCGATAGTCCGTAACTGTTAATCCAGCATATACCCGCTTGCATCTGATGAATTACACGGTGCGCACGGCTGATATCTTGGGTAAATACAGCCGCAGCTAAACCTAGGTGAGTATCGTTGGCACGCGCAACAACCTCGTCTTCATTATCAAACGTCAGCACTGCCATCACGGGGCCAAAAATTTCTTCACGGCAAATGCTCATGTTGTCTTCACAATCAGTAAATACCGTAGGTGCAACAAAATAGCCGTCGGGTGCATTTTCGGGTCGCAGTGCTACTCCTCCACATAATAACGTTGCGCCTTCTGCTTTGCCTTTTTCAATGTAGCTCAGCACCAAATCTTGATGTTTTTTAGAGATAAGTGCGCCAAAGTTAGTGTCGGGATGCATAGGGTCGCCTGCCACAATGTTGGCTTTGATTCTGCTATGTAATTTTTCAATAAATATTGGGTAAATGTCTTTTTGTACAAACACTCGGGTGGCGTTGGTACAAATTTCGCCCTGAGTGTAAAAGTTTCCAAGCATGGCTGCAGATACAGCGTTATCGATATCGGCATCATCAAAAATAATTAATGGAGACTTACCACCCAGCTCCATCGTCACTTCTTTGAGTGAGCCTGCCGCTGCTGCCATCACTTTTTTACCTGTACCGACTTCGCCAGTAAAAGAGACTTTTGCAATATTTTCATGATGACTGAGCCAAGCGCCTACTTTGCCATCACCTTGAATAACGTTAAATACGCCTTGTGGTACGCCGGCTTGAATAAAAATTTCAGCTAGCTTTAATGCACCTAACGGTGTTTCTTCAGAAGGCTTAAAAATCATCGCGTTACCACAGGCAAGGGCAGGGGCAGCTTTCCAACAGGCTATTTGTAACGGGTAATTCCACGCACCTATGCCAGCACATATGCCTAACGGTTCAGGGCGGGTGTAATAAAAATCTTCACCTACTTGCTGTTGATTGCCCTCGACAGCAGGTGCAAGGCCTGCAAAAAATTCAATCGCATCGGCCCCAGATACTACATCAACCACACTGGCCTCTTGCCATGGTTTGCCGGTGTCAGCAACCTCTACTAGGGCTAAGTCGTCATTCTTTTCTCTTAGTAACGCCACGGCTTTTAGTAATATCCGGCTACGCTCTATTCCTGTCATTCTGGACCAAGTGATAAAGCCTTGTTGTGCGCTGTCGATAGCGCTTTGTTGAATAAATGCATCTGCTACTTCAACCTGATAAATCACCTGGCCGGTTGCAGGGTTGATCACATCAAATTTTTCACCACTTTGATTGTTAAGGTACTGGCCATTCACAAAACTTTGATAAATTGGGAGAGGGTGGGGTGATGTCATAGATTAGCTCACTAATAGTAGGGGTGAATAGCGCGGGCACTATGCCTGCTATTTGTTTGTCGATCAACCTCGATAATAGATGATATTAAAAGGTTAGAAAAAAGCTCGGTTAATTAACAGGGCTACAGATTGAATGCGTTTGAACCTCAGAGACTGCGGGCACTACGAGTAAAAAAAGTTAACTATTTATTAAATTCAACAAATAGTTAATAGTGATGAGTAGTAGATAATAAAGCATAAGAAAACGGAGGCACAGAGAAATTAGAATCAATATAGCATCTTGTTTGCATCGTCTAATTGTTCTTTACCTCGTTGCTGCGAAGCGCTCGGTGTTCTCTGTGGCATAACATTATTTTGCTAAGATCGTTCCTTACCTCAGCCTTATTTAAGCCAGTGAGTCAGCCTCTTAAATCTGATAAATCAACGATCTTATTGCCCAGTAAGAAAATACAACTGGGCAATAGGTCATTCTAATGGTGGATGGTATTAATCTAAAATTGGTATTTCAAACCAACATGAGGGGTTTCGCCAAGAGTATTAAAAGCGGCTAAGTCTTGATAGTTTTCATCGAATAAGTTTTCGACTCTTGCAAAGACAGTCAAGCTAGCATTAACCTGGTATCGGGCGCTGATATCAAAAACGTGGTAATCTTTTTGAGGTTGCGGGGTACTCGCAAAACTCGTTTCATCTACCACTAGATCAACAAAATCCTGTACTAATCTGACATTGGCAGACAACGTTAGGTTGTCGACATGGTAATCAAAACCGATATTAGCTACATTTTTGGGGCGCCTAAGACGCTGATCACCTGACGTGTCTTTAGTTTGGTTATAGGTGTAATTAGCATGAACACGTAAGTCGTCATTGATTTTGATGTTGGCAATGAGTTCTACCCCATCAGACGTTGATTCACCAATATCCTGTAAATAACCAGAAAACCCAGCTAAATCAAAAAAGATACTGTCTTCAATCTTCTGATCAAAATAGATTACTTCAAAACGTGAACCTTGATTTGTACTGTATTCAACAGCGACTTCGTAGCCTTTGGTGGTTTCTTCTTGCAAGGCTGTGGTCGAGGCTGGAGCGAAGGCAAAAGGTCCTTGATTATATTCTATTTCAAACAAACTTGGTGCCCTAAAGCCTGTTCCATAAGCACTACGCAATTTTAGTTCGTCATCACCTAATGCCCATATATAAGCAGCGCTTAAACGAAAACTAGTATGTTCACCAAAGTCTTCGTTATCATCATGGCGCACTCCCGCCGTAAAATAGAGGCTCTCGATCAGCTCGCCTTGATATTCAAAGTAATAGCCTTTGCTAATACGGCTTTGGTCAGCAGAGGTTATTCGCTCTTCTTCCCAATCAAGTCCATATACCAACTGCTGCTCTTGGTTGAGTTGGGTGTTACCTAAATATTCCACTTTTTGTAATGTACCTTTAGTCAAAAAGTCAGAGATATCTTGATTGAAGTTTTCTCGCTCGATAAAGGTTTTAGCGAAGGCTAATTCATGTTGTGAGTTGTCATTAGAATAATTTAGGTCAGCGCGCAAGTTGCTCTGGTTAAATTCACTTTCACAGTTATTGCTGGCACTGGCACCAAAACCACAATTATCAAATTCCCCCAGACCATGATTGTTTCTCACTACTAAGCCTAAAGTTAAATCATCACTGACATTAAAACCTAATCGTGAGTGAATAGTGGTGTTCTGGTAACCATCTTTGTCTTGGCTGGTATCGTCTAAACGAGAATTAAATCCACTCGTTTTGTAATCTGAAGCAGCGATGTAATAATCAAAGTCTTCATTAGTCGCGCCGATATTGGCTGAAATATTTTGTGTGTCATAGCGTCCAAACTCGCCACTAACGATACCTGAAAACTGTTCTGTAGGTGAGCCGCTGTAAATATTGATTACACCGCCAGCATCGGCACCATAAGCCAGACCTTGTGAGCCTCTGAGTATTTCGACCCGAGAGATATTGGCACTTTGTAAATTAGCTAGTTGTGGGCCAACCTGTGTACCAGTTGGGTCGGATATATCCACGCCATCTATGCGAACTAAGGTGCGATAACCTTCTTCACCGCGCACTCGCAAGGCAGTGGGTGAACCTATACCACCACTATTAGATGCACTGATGGAAGGTTGTGTTTTTAATACATCGGTCAAGTTAGCGTAGCCCCGAGCGTCAATATCCTGCTGCGTAATTAAAGACACAGACGTCGCAATTTCCCGTAAAGGCATAGCGACTCGGCTTGAGACAACTACCAACTTCTCTATCTCATTTTCTTCGTTTGTTTCTTGTGCAAAAATTGGGTACGCGAAAAGTGCTGTACTAATGGCTAGTGCCAATGATGTGTGTTTCATAAAATCCTCAATCTATCAAATATAACAACGATTGAGAGGGGGATAAAAGAGGATGCTTGACTGAAAAATACGTTTAAAAAATTTGGCATAAATCTCAACCAAATGTAATAAATTAACGTTCGCAGGGATATGCATTCTAATGAAGCCCGCCGCTCCATACGTACAAAAGCTAATGTCTCAGGCCGGTGTCGGGCTTCAATGTATTTACCACAAACACATTTTACCGTTGCGGGGGCAGCGGTGGATTCGCACACAACATAAAAAGTTAGGCTCACCACACTTCCCGTTTACCTTATCCA
>Ga0307492_10000964_pt1 | contig 12067 bp, 9 predicted proteins | sample SI3LmetaG_FD_202365 | JGI IMG/M metagenome (GOLD analysis project Ga0307492, IMG submission 202365) | Sea-ice brine microbial communities from Beaufort Sea near Barrow, Alaska, United States - SI3L | ecosystem: Environmental > Aquatic > Marine > Coastal | place: USA: Alaska | collected 2017-05-06
TGGCCGCCACCAGAATAGAGTTGATAAAATTTGTATGTAGGAAGATAGATCTTAAAGTTTAAAGTGCGCTAGAGTAATACCTATTGTAATTGCTTCGGAAATTTTATATAATTTAAAACTTCCAGTAAGGTATAAGAGATGTAGGAGCGCTCTCAATTTAGATTTACCTTAAATATTTTATATTGTTACTTTTAACTGCCACCACTTCCTGAATCAAGTTAAGGATAAGACTGAAGACAAATAAATGAGTGACCATTCACATAATCACAGCCACCCACATCCAGATCTAAAGGGTAAAAAACTACTACTCTCTATTTTCTTGAATATAGCTATCACTGTAGCTCAAGTTATTGGGGGTCTTATTTCTGGAAGTCTCTCCTTATTAAGTGATGCACTGCATAACTTTAGTGACGTATTATCTTTAATTGTAAGTTACATAGCAGATTTATATTCAAAAAAAGAAGCCTCACCAGAACGAACGTTTGGGTACAAACGGGCAGAAATTATTGCTGCTTTTGTAAATGCATTATCTTTAATTATTGTTGCGATCTATCTAGTCTATGAAGCGATTCACCGCTTTTTTGACCCTCAAGAAATTGATAGCTCTATCGTTATATGGTTGGCATTGCTAGGTATTTTAGCAAATGGTTTTAGCGTCCTTCTGTTGCATAAAGACTCTAAAAGCAACATGAATATGCGCTCCGCCTATTTGCATTTAATGACAGATATGGCAGCTTCCGTTGCGGTACTCATAGGTGGCTTGTTGATGAAGTATCTTGGCTGGTTTTGGGTGGATAGCGTTTTAACAGTTTTGATAGCTATCTATCTGGTTATTATGGGTTACAAGCTGTTAAAAGAAAGCTTTAAGGTATTAATGTTGTTCACTCCAGAAAACCTAGATGTTTCTCTAGTAAGTAGTAAAATACAAGAGATAACAACGGTTAGAAACGTTCATCACATGCATATTTGGCAATTAAATGAAAAAGAAATACATCTAGAGGCGCACGTAGAGTTTTCAGAGGATGTTACGATTTCTCAATTTGATAAAATTTCTGAAGAAATTGAAGAGGTGCTTTACCACGAGTTTAAGATTAATCACGTGACGCTCCAACCAGAATACGATAAGGATGACCCTAAAGATATTATTGTTCAAGATTGATTTTTTGTATTTAGTTTCATCCTAAACTTGATTCATAATACTGTAGCAACAATTAAATACAAAATCAATTTTCTTATTTTTACTGCACTAAATAGCGACAGACCCAATTCCGTTTTTCTTTAAACGCCTAAATTTTCTCCATGAATATTTCCATAAAAAAATTTGAAGAATTAACCACAATAGAACTTCATAACCTTCTCCAACTGCGCAGCGAAGTATTTGTAGTAGAGCAAGACTGCGTGTATCAAGACATTGACGGTAAAGACCTAAAAGCGCTACATGTTATTGGAGAAAAGGACGGCAAGGTGGTCGCATACACACGCTGTTTTGATGCGGGTATTTATTTTAAAGAGGCCTCTATAGGGAGAGTAGTTGTGGATATGGATGCTCGTAAATACGGCTTTGGTCACGACATTATGAAAGCTTCTATTGATGCTATACAAAGCAGGTTTAATACAGAAGAAATTAAACTTTCTGCTCAAACATATCTTATTTCATTTTATGAATCACACGGCTTTACAGCCATTGGAGAAGGTTATTTAGAAGATGGAATTCCCCATATAGCCATGCTTAAATCATGATGATTTAAAGTGCTGTTTTTTTCTAGTCGAACCCTTTCGATTTTATCAACGCCGGTCCTTTTGTAACTAAATAACGCAATCACTACAGACTACCTACTTAGATTTCACGTTTTTATTAAATGGTATTCCAAGCTGTACGGCAATACTTTCATCGTTCGTGTGATCTGCAATATCAATACCGTATACAATGTCTTTGACGTTTCCGTAGAAAAAAGTTCCAAAGAGTCGATCCCAAATAGAAAACATATTACCGTAGTTACTATCCGTCCAGGGAAGCTGGTTGTGATGGTGAAACTTATGCATATCTGGCGTTACAATAATATAACTAAGCGCTTTGTCAAGGGAGCTGGGCAGAGAGATGTTTGCGTGCGTAAAATACGTAAACGCAACACTCAGAATACGGTAAAATAAATAAAATGAAATAGGCATTCCCATTAAAACAACGGCAATTAGCGCAAAGGTTTCGCGTAAAATAAAATCTAAAGGATGGTGTCGCGTTCCCGTGGTGGCATCTACCATTTTATCTGTATGATGTACGAGGTGCAAGCGCCATAATAAGGGGGCTTTGTGCAATAAGTAATGAACTCCGTATTGCGCTATAAAATCTAGCACAAGAAGCGATAGCAGCAATTTTACCCAAACAGGCGCTTCAAACAAATGTAAGAACCCAAAATGAGCTGTGTCTAACCAGTTAAATACTCCAAGGGTAACAACCCCAAACACCGCATTTATAATCATCACAAAAAGCAGCAGGAAGAGATTTGTGCGTGCGTGTCGCCATTTACGATACGGTGCTTTTATAAAAGAATAATACCCTTCTGCCAACCAAAATATCACCAAAACAAAAAACACCCATCCGGCTTTCATCCAGATGGGCATTGTTTCAAAAAAGTGAAGGAATTCTGTCATAGTATTACTTCAATATTCTTTTATATTTTTTATTATCATTCAAAATTTCGATTGCCTTTAATATTTCTGGATTGTGTTCCAATTGATAATTGTATAAACCTTCTGCATAGAAATAACGTTTTAATATTTCGTCACTTAATAAAGACATTACCTCAGCTTTCTTCTTTGTTACTTTACGTTCTTTTGCAGCATCTATCTGTTCCATTAGTTTGCTATAGCTCGCTGCTATTTCATCTTTTAAGTCATCATCTTCTGCACGACGCAGCGCTTCTTCAAACTTCTTTTCTGTGTCTGTTTCGTACTCAAAGTTATTACGCTTTAAAAACCCTAAGAAATCTTGAAAATCTGTATCTGAAAACACAAAATCCTTCCAGTCTGTCATTGGGTTTTTGTAATGGTACTCCGTCGCGTAATCAAAGATCGCGTTGTCTTTTAACAAGGCTGTTGTAATGGGGCTAAAAACAGAAGTCTCAAGCTCGACGTCTGGTAAAATTCCACCACCGTCATAAACGGTGCGACCGCCTTTTGTTTTAAATGCATTGTATTCTTTACTGTCTACTCGTATTGGGTCTCCGTTCTCATCACGATTCCAGTAGTCTAAGGCTTGTATACAACGACCGCTAGGGGTGTAATATCTTGAGATAGTCACTTTTAACTGGGTACCGTAAGTTAACTTTTTAGGGCGCTGTACCAGTCCTTTTCCAAAACTTCTAGCACCCACCACCACGGCCCTGTCTAGATCCTGAAGCCCACCAGAAACAATCTCACTGGCAGAAGCACTGCGACCATTTACTAAAACCACTAAAGGGATCTCTAGGTCTTCAGGCTCTTTGGTCGTTTTATATACTTTATTGTATTTGGCAATGTCAGATTTTGTAGTGGTAATGACTTCGCCTTTTGGTACAAATAAGTTGACAATACTAATTGCTTCGTTTAATAATCCTCCAGGATTGCCACGCAAGTCAAGAATGATTTTTGTCGCTCCTTGGCTTTTTAAATCTTCAAGTGCACTTCTGGTTTGTACGGTGGTTTTCTTATTAAACTTAGTCAAAACAATATACCCTACATCACCTTGAACGAGCTTATAATAAGGCACGGCATCCACCTCTACTGCAGATCGCTCTACGGTAGTTTTGGCTTCATTACCTTGGCGGGTGTAGGTGATTTTTGCTGTCGTACCGGCGGTTCCTTTTAATAAATTTCGGGCGTCGCCTTCATAACCTTGAATTTTGTTCCCGTCAATTTCTATTATTTTATCTCCTGCTTTTAATCCTGCTAAATCTGCAGGATAGCCCTTAAAAGGCTCAATGATGATCATCTCGTCTTCTAGTGTTCTCACTGAGGCGCCAACTCCTGTATAGACCCCGTTATTACGTATGCGAGAATCTTCTACCGCCTGTTCGTTCCAGTAGCGCGTATAAGGATCAAGATCTGCCAACATTCCTTCAATCGCCTTATCCATAAGTGTGGCCGGCGTCTGCTCGTCCACATAATTCATGTTGAGCTCTTTGTAAAGCGTGGTGAAAATCTCGATCTGTTTTGCGATTTCAAAAAAGTCGTTTTTGTTGTTCACAAACCCTACAGAGGTGAAAAACACCACCACGGCCAGTCCTGCTATTGCTATTTTCTTTTTCATCTTGAAGACCCGAAAAGTCGGGGAACTATTTGTCTTATTAAACTTCGGAAACGGGAATCATTGACCCGCGCCGCCCATATAAGAAATGATAGGCTCTATTTTAAAACGACTTTTTCAAGTTTAGCGTATTTCCGAAGCGATACAAACTTGATTATTTATTCCCTAATTAGTTTTAAACAACCAAAATAGGAATAAAACTCCACACTTAAGCCTGCTTTAATTGCTTTAACAACCCGAGGATTGCTTTCTCAATCTGAGCATAAGGCACATCTTCTCGCCCCACAAAAATAAACATAAGGATAAATTTCTTGTCGTTTTCTTTTTCTAAAGACGCTCTGTTTAGGCGATACGCTTCACGCAATTGTCTTTTTATACGATTACGATTTACGGCAAGTTTAAATAGGCGTTTGGGCACGGAGAACCCCGCTTTGGTTTTGTCCGCATCCTCCACGGGTAAATACAACACTCTTAAGGGAAACTTTTTAAAAGATTTCCCCTCCTCAAAAAGCTGTGTAATTGCTTTCTTAGATTTAAGTCGGTCTGTTTTGTTGAGGGTGAGTTTCATGAGTTTAATAAAAAATACGCTAAGAACTTAGTCAGCCTAGTGGGCAAAGATAATAATGATTGTGAGGTAATCGCATAAAAAAAGCGCTGTGTGAACAGCGCTTTACTTTTTTATAAAATTGGGACTATTCTCCCCATCCATTGTTCTCGCGATCTATATCTGCCATCAGCATACTCGCATCAATCATCATGCTTTTTACTTCTTTACCCGCAGGGATCATTAACTCATAAGTAGGATACGCCCAGGCCCAGTCTTTTGCCTGAGTTCTCGTCATTCCTTTATATGAATTTGGTTTTTCTGCGCGCATCATTTGTAAAGGGATGTAAAATTGCTCTTGGCTGCCATCTGCGTAGGTTACATCTAGGTCTATAGGCATTCCCATTAATCCTATACGCTCTAATGTTACTTTAGTTCCACCTACTCCTGGTGTAACTTCTTTAATGGCGTAGTCAATCGTGTTTGTCGTTTGTGTCCAGTCCATTAAATACCAGTCTAGTTCTATGCCGCTCACTCTTTCTGCTACACGAATAAAATCATTAGGTGTTGGGTGTTTAAAAGACCACTCATCAAAATATCGGTTCAAGGTTTTTTCTACATTTTCTTTCCCGATGATGTATTCTAATTGCGCTAAGAAAACAGCTCCTTTGCTATAAGCTGTAATGCCGTATGCACGGTTGCTAGCATAACGATCTGCGTGGGTAGTTTGTGGTTGTTCTTTTCCACTAGTAGCTAAAAAGTTATACCCGCCGTAAGAACCCGAATGCGGATTTGGGTTATCACCACCATTAATTTTTGCCATGGCAAGATTAGAAATATATGAAGTAAAACCTTCGTCCATCCACTCATGTTTCCCTTCATTTGTTGCCATTAAAAACTGAAACCAAGTGTGTGCTAGCTCATGTGCTGTTACACCCATAAGGCTGCTAAACTTTCTATTACCAGTAATTAAGGTACACATCGCATACTCCATACCACCATCACCACCCTGGATCACGGAGTATTGTTTGTAAGGATACTCACCAATATTTTCATTATAAAAAGCAAGCATTTCTGCTGTTTTAGGCTGTAGGTTTTTCCAGTTTTCTGCAATCTCTGGATTGTTTTTGTAGTAGAAGTTAAGGGTTACTCCGTTGGGCCCTTCATATTGATCATGGATATATTCATTATCTGCTGCCCAGGTAAAGTCGTGAACTTTTGGTGCTGTAAAGCGCCATGTTCTTTTTCCTTTCTTCCCTTTTTTTACCGCATCATAGTCGCTAGAACCCATCACATTTTCTGCGCTGTATCCCGTTCCCGCAATCAGGTAGTCTTTATCAATATGGATCGTCACATCAAAGTCGCCCCAAGGGCTATGAAACTCACGACCTATATATGGATCTGCATGCCAACCTTGAAAATCGTATTCCGCCATTTTTGGGTACCACTGCGTCATAGATAGTTTAATACCTTCTGCATTATCGCGACCGCTGCGGCGCACTTGCAATGGTACTTGTGCATCCCATTTCATATTAAAAGTGCTTTTTGCTCCTGGTTGTATAGCTGTGTTTAGCTGTACTTCAAGCACCGTCCCAACTACTTTATACTTAAGTTTTTTTCCATCTTGCGTAAGCGCTGTAGGCTTAATGTATCCTATCTCATCTGGACCGAGTTTAGAGATACGATCTCCCACACGAGAATCTGGATCCTCTATAGTTAAAGAGCGTACGTCCATCTCACTTCCTGGCTGAAAAGCATTAAAGTAAAGATGATAAAATACACGGTCTAAAGCATCTGGAGAGTTGTTAGTGTACACTAAAATCTGTTCTCCTTCGTATTGGTTCTTATCTACATCCACATCGATATCCATCGTGTAATTTACGTGTTGTTGCCAATAAGAAGTATTATTTTGCCCTGTCACATTTCCGAAGAAGAAAAGTGCTGCGGCCATCATAAATATCGTTCTAGTCATAATTTCTGAAATTTTAAATTTTTTAACAAATTCTATTCATTTGTTACCTTATTGATCGTTATAAGAGAGAATAGTCGAAAAACAAAAAGCCCCCAAAATTGGAGGGCTTTTAATTATTATTACATCTTAGACGCCATAATAAGGGCGTTATACATATTTACCATCTTACCAGAAGTAGATATGTTAGGAAGCGTATTTGTGTTAGATGGATCTCCACCTAAAACAACACTACTCTTCGTAGATATCCCACTGTCCATTAATACTTGCTTCACTTGCTTTGCAGAAAGTTTAGGGTAGTGCGAACGAATCATTGCAGCAACACCTGCTACATTAGGTGATGCCATAGAGGTGCCTTGTAAAAACTCATAGGTATTTAATGGTGTTGTTGACCAGATTTTTACACCAGGACCAAATACATCTACACTTGATTTACCGTAGTTAGAAAAATTTGCAACCAGCTCACCGCCGTACTTATAGTTAAGCGCACCAACCGTTAAGAAATTATCGCTAATCTCTGCACCCGTCAATACTTGATCCATAGGATACACTTGTTTTTCGTCAAGATCGATTCCTTCATTACCCGCTGCATTTACAATTAATACATCTTTTTTAGCGGCATATTTAATAGCATCCCAAACCCATTCCGAGTGTGGAGAATAATATTTACCGAAACTTGTATTGATCACCTTAGCACCATTATCAGCTGCATAACGAATAGCTAATGCGATATCCTTATCATACTCATCACCATCTGGCACAGCTCTCACTACCATTATCTTTACATTGTCTGCAACTCCATCCATACCTACTCCGTTATTACGTTGAGCGGCAATAGAACCCGCTACGTGGGTACCGTGTTTTGCATCTTCTTTTTTAGGATCTGGTCCATCTACATCATTATTACCATAATATTTATCTGTGATGTCATCTGGATTATCGCCTAACACGCCTCTAAAATCTTTAGTCATGTTAAAGTGCCCATCTAGCCTTCCTTGAAAGTACTCAATCCCACCTTCTACTTGTTTGATAAATGCTGGAATAGAATCATCATAACCAAGCATCTGTATTAACATCCCTATTTGCTGTTGTTCTGCTTCTGAAGGTTCTTTTATGCCGGCTAAATCTGTTTTAGTATACGCTTCTTTTCCAAGTTTTTTGCTCATTGCAGCGTGAGCAGGCTCCACCTGCGCAAGAATACCAGTGTATTGAGCCGCTTGGGCTTTCACTTGTTCTGCTTCTTTTTCAAACTCTGCCTTTGCTTGCAGGTATACGTTGTACTCGGCACTATCTGCAGCGCTTATAGATGTTTCGCTTTTTCCTTCATACTTAGGTTTTAGCGAACGAATGATGCGTACATACTCCATATTTTCTAAGACGATATCTCCTAAGAAATTCCAACCGTGAACATCATCTATGTACCCGTTATTGTCATCGTCTTTACCATTTCCAGCAATTTCTTTTGGATTGGTCCAGATTACATTTTTAAGATCTTCATGCTCGATATCAATACCGCTATCAATAACCGCAACAATTACTTGCTTTCCTTGTTTTCCTTTTAATAACTCGTTATAAGCTCTATCTACACTCATTCCAGGAATCGTGTCTGTTGCAAGGTCTGCTAGATTCCACATTTTTAATTGTGTATCTGTAATAGGCGTGACCTTGAGAGGAATAGCATCTATGTTAGCAACGGGTGTTGAAATAATAGGAGCTACACCACCACAACCTGCTAAAATAAGTGCAGATGCTGTAACTAAAAATGTGGATTTTAAAATATTCATTTGTTTTGTTTAATTAAAAAGTTCATTAAAAGAATACACTTTATCAAGGCGAACGCCTTTCTCCGTGTGCTTTACGGTAATTATCTCGTTATGAGCGTCGTGTTCCAAAAATAAATAATAATTATGGGTCGCCGCTGCGTTTAAAAATTTTTCTTTTTCTGGCATGGTAAGTAATGGCCTTGTATCATAACCCATTACAAAGGGTAAGGGTAGATGCCCTGCTGTGGGTAGTAAATCTGCCATAAAGACGATTATTTTATCTTTATATTTCAGCATAGGGAGCATTTGCTTTTCTGTGTGACCGTCTGCAAAGAAGATGCCAAAATCTAGTTCTTTAGCGGGCGCTAAATCAATCTTACTATTTTCATCACTTAATGTTTCCGAAGCATTTGAGACAAACTTAAGTTGCCCGGCTTCTTGCATGGGTAAGATGTTTTCAGAAAGAAATGATGCCTTTTCCCGGCGGTTTGGGTGTATCGCCCAATCCCAATGATTTTCATTACTCCAGAAGCTTGCGTTTTTAAAAGCAGGTTCGTAGCCCGTTTTATCTTTGTTCCATTGTACACTTCCGCCACAGTGGTCAAAGTGCAGGTGCGTCATAAACACATCTGTAATATCATTGCGATGAAATCCTGCTTTTTTAAGTGAGGCATCTAAGTTGTGATCCCCCCATTTGTAATAATAGCCAAAGAATTTTTCACTCTGTTTATCACCCATTCCTGTATCGACCAAGGTCAACCTATTGCCATTTTCTATCAACAAACAGCGCGCTGCAATGTCAATCATATTATTAGCATCTGCAGGGTTGGTTCTGGTCCACAATGGTTTAGGAACCACGCCAAACATAGCGCCGCCGTCTAGTTTAAAGTTTCCTGCTTCTATTGGGTGTAATTTCATCTTGAATTAATGTTGTTGTGTAAATGTGCTTAAGCCTTTTTTTCCAAGTTGCAAAGTACAAAAAGGGTATGTAATGGTTGCTTGCGTTAAGAATATATTAAGATGCCCATCTTTAAATATTTGCCAGACATATTGCCGCGAAACGCTTATTTCTAAACAAATACAATTACTTCAAGTTCATGTGCCCAACTAAATTTTGTGCAAAGTCTAGCATGTTTTTTACCTCATCTGTTCTCGCGATGTGTAAGTATTTAAATATCATTAATGCCTCGCCATTACTTTCTATATGATGGATTTCGTTGTCTTCTAAAAACGATATTAAATCTGGCGTAAAAAAGGAACGAATTTGAGTTTCATCTTCACCACGAAGTTGAAACTTATTTGAAAAGCCAGGATACTTCTTAAAATTAATATCCCTCTTTTTCCCAGCAAAAACTTTTACACGACTGAAAACTTTATCAAACAAGCCTTCTTTGTCTATTATAAATGTTGGGATCTTACTTGGCAATCTCACAATCTGTACGGTAGTTTGATATACCTCAAGCGCCAATAAAGCGCCCTCATCAAAAACAATATCTGCAATCTCCCACTGTGCATTGTGATCTGTGTCTAAACCCTGTAGCGAGTTGCTCTTCATCTCGATTGGACGAGAGTCAAAGAAGTGAAAATTACGTAAGTAACTTGTGTCCCAAGCCACTTCACGCACAAAGGACCACCCGTTTCTTATGGCTAGCTTTTGCAGTCTTATTTGTCGTTTTGTAATTCGTTTTTTGACGCGGCCGGTTACTATTTTTAAAGCTCTATTGTGACTAGAAGATGAGACGTGATTCTCAAGACCCATGAATTGTACACTTCCCCCCGCATTGTCTTGGATTCGTTTAAAATCGATGAGGTTTTCCATGATAGAAAGATCTACGAGGCGTGTTTGCGCAAGGTCGATTCTTACGGTAGATCCTTCAGGAATTTCTTCAAGGAGCTTATCTAATTTTAAGGCGTATAAAAAGTTTGCCACTCCCTTAAGCTTTACGTCATAAGAACCGTTCTCCAACTTATAAACCTTAGATCCAGATTTATAAATAGAGGTAAAGAATTTTCTAAAACCTACTTTAGCCAGTAACATGTGGAGTATAAGGGTCACCAGAATACCTCCGGCGATACCGTATAGTAAATCTGTGAAAAGCGTAATTACTAATGTCGAAGTAAGAAACAACAGCTGCTCTACTCCTTGATCGTATGCGTGCTTAAATACTTTAGGGGACGCAAGTTTAAACCCGGTATGTACAAGAATAGCTGCAAGTGCGGCTAGTGGAATACTTCGCAGTACTGGGGCCAATATTAACACAAAAAGTATAAGGAAAATTCCGTGATAGAAGTTAGACCATTTGGTTTTTGCATTGCTATTTACATTCACCGTACTTCTTACAATTACGGTGATAATAGGAAGACCACCGAGAGCGCCAGAAACCATCGTACTCAATCCTACCCCAACCATGTCTTTATTAAGGTTTGTGGTTCTTCTATAAGGATCTAGCTTGTCAACTGCTCTTGCGCTGGCTAATGTTTCTACGGAAGCAATCATAGTTATGGACAATACTGTAAGCCAGAATGCACCGGTTCCAATCATTCCAAAATCTGGATGTAAAATACTGTCAAGAGGATTATCAGGAATTTTAATTAAAAGCTCTGGTCCCACGCCGTAGCTATTTCCGAAGACATTTATGCTATGAGATGTAAAAAAATCGAAGCCAAAAACAAAAGGGAGCGCTAACAACAATACCCACATTGGGGCCGGGATAATTTTAATAAACTTGTTGTTTATCTTTTTATAAAACACAAGCACTAAAATCCCAACAAACGCTACGAGAAATACAATTGGGTTAATTTCTGGAAGCTTGTAATAAACATCTAAAAGCGTACCTATAGTTGAATCTGCATCAGAGGTTGTGCCTAAAGCATAGTGTATTTGTTTTGAAAAAATAATCACTCCAATCGCGGCGAGAATCCCATGTAAAACGGAAGAAGGAAGCAATTTTGCAAACCGTCCCATTTTTAAAAAACCGAAAACAACCTGGATGGCTCCAGAAATGACAATGGCGGCCAGCACATAATTAATGTTATTATCTAGCACGACCAGTCCTCCTAAAATCACTGCAATTAATCCAGCTGCAGGCCCATTAATCGCGAGGTGACCTCCTCTAAAAAAAGTAGTGACAACACCACCTATGATAGCAGAAAGCACTCCCGCCATTGGCGAGACATTTGATGCAACCGCAATCCCTAAAGCTAGTGGTAGCGCCACCAGAGACACGCTCAATGCTGCAGATAAATCGTTTCGCCAGTTTTGCCTTAAGCCCTTTAGTCCTGTTGCAGGAACGCCTGTTGTATTCATTTATAGAAAGTTGGTTGATTCTTTGAAATTTCGGCGTAGCCTAAAAACAAGAATCGACAAGATACTGTTTTTAGTAAGGAGCAAAGAGCGTTGAGGGCTTTATGAATTAATGTGTTTTTTTCTACTGAAATTTTCTTGAGATGAAGATGGTGAGATTTATTGCTGAGACAAAAGGCGTGGTTAATTTTATACTAATTATTTT
>Ga0307492_10000965_pt1 | contig 12058 bp, 10 predicted proteins | sample SI3LmetaG_FD_202365 | JGI IMG/M metagenome (GOLD analysis project Ga0307492, IMG submission 202365) | Sea-ice brine microbial communities from Beaufort Sea near Barrow, Alaska, United States - SI3L | ecosystem: Environmental > Aquatic > Marine > Coastal | place: USA: Alaska | collected 2017-05-06
CTACATTGGTACTTTCAAAAATTTTATCCGCAGATGCGGCAACAAAACCAGTATAAAGCTCGCCATTACTTAATGGGTAACGTTGAGCAAATTCGTAAAAGCAGCTAGGAATAGCCACAGTTTTATCACTGAAGTTAACGTCTATTTTGTCTGCAAGTGTTGATGACTGCTCCAACATCACTCCGGCATCACCTTTAACTTCACCACCTGTGGTATTTAAATTAAAACCACCGGCTTTTACCGCTTCATTAACCGCTAAAATGTTGTCGAAATTTTGTAAATGGTTAATGCTGACGGTAAAATGGTTTGCTCGGTATCCCCAAGCACTAAGCCATGCGGCATATTCACTTTCTGCTAAAAGTGCTTGGTAATCTTGGTGACTAATTTGCCAATGAGTACCCGAATATAAAAAGTCATCTTGGGCAACCACTGAAGTGTCCATACTCGCCATTAAATTATTAATAATGGTTTGCGCTTTGAGAGAGAGTTTTTCTACTAACAGTTCACTGATAAATACTTTGGGCAATAATGAGTTGTTATGTTCATAATGCTTAGCATAAAGGTGTTTACTGTTAAAATGATACTCACCACATTCTTTGTACCCTAAGTTAATCAAATGTTGTGCAAGTTTAGCTAAATTAACTTGCTCATTATTAAAGGTACGATAAGCAACATGATCGTTAACTACATCTCCGCCAGCGCCTAATAATTGGTGAACCTGATGAGCTGATGGGGTGACATCAAGATAGTTTTGCCAAATATTGTCAAAAAGGTCGGTTACTTTTGCTAAATTATTGGTAGACATCATTGTTTCCTGATTAAGTTTTAAATAGGTGATTAAATAAAGTGAAATTGGTTATAGATTGCAGGGCAAACAAGAGGACAAACAAGAGGGCAAAGATAGTATAAAGAGTCTTTACTCTATTTTGGGTTGGTTTTATTGGCAGATATATCCATCAGTTGTTGAATTGGAATCTATTGAGCGAGATAAAGCCATTAGCCATTTGCCCAGTAATGCTAAATTTGGTCGATACTTTTGAAGAAGCTGGGTCGAAACCCAGCGATGTTAATTTGATAAACTAAAGACATGAATTTAATTGAGTTACCTTAAAGGGATAAACCTGGGCTGAGTGTTGCAGGTAGTGATACCTTTTCTGCTTCTACTGAGGCAATTGGATAAGCACAGTAATCTGCAGCATAGTAAGCACTTGCTCTATGATTGCCACTGGCGCCAATCCCACCAAAGGGGGCAGCACTACTTGCACCTGTGATCGGCTTATTCCAATTAACAATACCGGCACGGATGCGACGGAAAAAGTGATTATATAAATCTTGGCTGTCACTTAATAAACCGGCTGATAAACCAAAACTGGTATTGTTAGCTTCATCAATAGCGGCATCAAAGTCAGTATAACGATACACTTTTAATAATGGACCGAAATGTTCATCATCGGGCATGCTGTCAAGGCTTGTTACATCAAGGATACCAGGGGAAATAAAGCCAGTACCTTTTTCTAAATGTTTCATCATTACAAGAGATTGAGCACCTAAATTAAGTAACTGTTGTTGGGCAGCGACTAAACCAAGAGCCGCCTTTTCTGAAATCATTGAGCCAATAAATGGCTGATCTTCATCATCAAAATAGCCGATTTTTATCGCTTTAGTCACTGAAATTAACTTAGTAATAATCGCATCACCTTGCTCGCCCGCCTCAATAAACAAGCGGCGTGCACAAGTACAGCGTTGACCGGTAGTAATAAAGGCAGATTGAACAATATCATGAACAACGGCTTTGATATCGCTAACATCTTTAATAATAAAGGGGTTATTACCGCCCATTTCTAAAGCAAGAATTTTACCGGGCTGACCGCCAAATTGTTCATGTAAGACATGTCCAGTCGTTGAACTACCGGTAAAGAATAAGCCATCAATGTCTGGGTGACTGGCTAGCGCTTTGCCTGTTTCTACTTCACCTTGTACCAGGTTAATTACGCCTGCGGGTAAACCTGCCGCTAACCAAAGTTTTAACATTTCTTCAGCAACCATAGGCGTTAATTCGCTTGGCTTAAATACCACAGTATTACCAGCAATGAGTGCAGGAACAATATGGCCATTAGGCAAATGTCCAGGAAAGTTATAAGGGCCAAAAATAGCAACAACGCCATGTGGTTTATGACGAATAAAAGCTTTAGCACCTGGCATAGGGTTTTCGACTGTCCCCGTACGTTCTTTATAAGCATTTAAGGAGATGTTAACTTTACCGACCATAGCGCCAACTTCAGTGCGTGTTTCCCACAAAGGTTTACCCGTTTCTAACGCGATGGTAATGGCGAGTGCTTCTTTGTTTTCTGTTAACTGCTCAGCAAATTTAGTCACAACAGCAATACGCTGATCAAATTCGATGTTTGCCCATGACTCAAAAGCGGCACGTGCACCAGCAATAGCTGTTGCTACTTGTTCAGCAGACGCTGTTTTACCTTGCCAGATAACTTGATTACGAGCCGGATTTAATGATGTAACATCATGTCCTTCGCCGATTAACCATTGGCCATTAATAAGTTGGTTTGGGTGTGACATTTAATATTCCTCGCTTTACTTAACACTAATAGATGAATCTTAATTTGCAACAAGACGAACCCAGTCGTCAGTTGATACTTGTAACGCCTCTGCAACCGCTTGACTAATCACAACTTGATTGGCGGTTTCACGTAATAAAACGGGCGTTTGAGTTGCTCTAAATGCGGCAACTTCTGTATTACAAACAATGTATTTATTTGGCGCACTTGCATTTTCTAAATCTACATCGCCGATGATCACTTGATATTTATTACTTTCACGTACTGTTTTAATACTGCTACGTTCAACTTCTACCGTTGGCCCACCGTCGAAAATATCGACATAACCGCGACGAGTAAAACCTTCGGCTTCTAATAATCTTAAAGCAGGGACAGTTTTGTCATGAACTTTGTTGATCACTTGTTGTGCATCTTTACTTAATAAACTGACATAAATAGGGTGTTTAGGCATCAACTCTGCGATAAATACTTTTTTTCCAATACCCGTTAAATAGTCAACCGTAGGGAAGTCCATTGAGAAGAAATGCTCTTCTAACCACTGCCAAAAAGGAGAACGACCATTTTTATCGGAAATTCCGCGCATTTCAGCGATCACCGTATCAGCAAAACGTTCTGCATGCTCAGCAATAAATAAGAAACGACAACGGGATAAAAAGCGACCGTTACCATTTTTACGGTGGCTTTGACTTAAAAACAGGGTACAAATTTCAGTGGTGCCCGTATAGTCGTTACACAATAAAAGTGTTTCAATGGTATTGTAAATATTTAGCTCACGAGAGTGATGCACTACTTTTCCTAAATGATAATGATAAAAAGCATCCTCTAAACCAACAGCTGCTTCAATGCCAGTAGTACCAACAACTTCGCCAGTTGAGGTATCTTCCATAACAAATAAGTAACCTTCGTCACCGGGTGTTGTAACACTTTTATTAAAGGATGCTTCTGCATGGCTAATGCGTTTTTTTAATAATTTTTCATTGACCGGCAGTGATGTAAAACCGTGTCCTGACTCAACAGCTATTCGATGTAATGAATCGTAATCACTTTGTTGTATAGGGCGTATGATAATCATAAAATATTCTCAGTGAGTAATAAGCTAATTTACTAACACCATCTTTGGTTAGTGATTAAGTCGATGGTCTCATTTATGGTAACCATCTTGATCGACTAAATTAACGGGTTAATTTAGCGATAGCTTTTTCAAAACGCGCTAAACCTTCAGCAATATCTTGTTCAGGTATAACTAAAGACGGCGCAAACCGAATAATACTAGCGCCAGCAACTAACGTCATAACACCTTCAGCCAAAGCGGCCATTAAAAATTCTTTTGCCCTGCCTTTATATTCTTCAGTTAATACCGCACCAATTAATAAACCTTTACCACGAATTTCTGAAAACACATTATATTTAGCGTTAATGGCATTTAAACCGTCAACATAAAGCTTGGCTTTAGTTTTTACGCCGTTAAGAACGGCATCGGTATTAACCGTGTCAAACGCCGCTTCACCGACAGCACAAGCCAATGGATTACCACCGTATGTACTGCCATGTGTACCCACTTTTAAATGTGAAGAAATGTCATTTGTGGTTAGCATGGCACCAATGGGGAAACCTCCACCTAGCGCTTTAGCCGATGTTAAAATATCAGGAGTAACACCTAAGTCCATATAGGCATATAAGGAGCCTAAACGGCCCACACCCGTTTGCACTTCATCAAAGATCAATAATGCCTTGTGCTGATCACAAAGTGCACGAACACCTTTAATAAATTCATCTGTTGGAGAAACCACACCACCTTCGCCTTGCAGAGGTTCAATCATAATGGCACAGGTTTTATCTGAGATTAGTGCTTTAACGCTATCAAGGTTGTTATAGTCAGCATGAACAATATCGCCTGGTTTAGGGCCAAAGCCATCTGAGTATGCTGCTTGGCCACCAACCGTAACTGTGAAGAATGTACGACCATGGAAGCCTTGTTTAAAAGCGATAATTTGTGACTTACCGGCACCATGAACTTCTAATGCCCAACGACGTGCTAATTTTAATGCGGCTTCATTTGCTTCAGCACCAGAGTTAGCGAAATACACTTTATCTGCAAAAGTATTGTCTACTAATTTTTTGGCTAGACGTAACGCCGGCTCATTAGTCATTACATTAGATAAATGCCAAATTTTTTCACTTTGCTCTTTTAAAGCACTAACAAGTGCAGGATGACAATGACCTAAACAGTTAACAGCAATGCCACCAGCAAAATCTATATATTCATTACTTTGTTGATCCCAAACACGAGAACCTTGACCACGAACAGGTATAACAGCAGAAGGGGCATAGTTAGGTACCATTACATCATCAAATAAAGCACGGTCAACAGGGAAATGGTTAGACATTTTTACATCCTTAGAGTTAGGGTATCGGTTTATCAGAGTCTAATAATAGAGCTGTTTGATAAGAAATAGGCGGCTATTATGGCAGGAAAAACTTCAGCTGTCTTGTTTTGAAAGCCTGTAGATCTTATTAAACAAAGGCCTGTAAGGTTTTATTCAGTTAAGGTGAATAACTATTTTTCTTAACCTTGTCTTGAGATGATTGATGACTACGCTAGTGGTTGTTATCGGTAGATTTCTACTTGGAGTGATAAATCTAATAACTACTCAAAAATAATTTAAGAAAATATTTGATAATCTCAGTCTAGGATGGATTCTCGTAGAATTTAAGTTTAATGTGGTCAATATCACTGCATTTTAATAGAGCAATATTGGCAGGTGTTAACCGCACTTTACTCAATAATGCTTTGGCTTCATCGATAGCAATCAAATCTTTTTTGGCTAATGTTCTATAAGCGATATAGGCTTTTGCCTTAGCCACAATTTGAGCAATAGGGTGCATGTCTTTTAGCTTATAAGCATAAGCTAAATCGAATAAAGGCTCAGTGATGGCCAAACGGTCAAAGCCCATTAACTCAACAAGGTCGGCAGATATTTTATTGCTACGTGTTAATAAATGCTCAAGCAGTAAGTCAGGTGGCATATCAATATCAACAAAAAGATTATGTAAGCGTTTATCTTTATTGTCGTAAGCTTCTTGTCGCTGTTTTTTATAAACCTCGTTATAGCTTTCAAATACGCAAGCAGTTATTGTTAAGTTACCTATATTGGTTAACATGCCAGTGGTAAATGCGGTGAAACCATCTAAACCTTCTTGCTCAGCTAAAACTTTTGATGCTAAAGCAATCGATATACTGTTATGCCACAAGTTTCTTTTTAATAAACCAAAAGGTGAGGTTGCTGGAGGTAGCAAGTGCTGAAGGACATAAGTAGGTATTAATAATTGTAAATTATCTAAACCAATATAACTGAGTGCTAAGTTTACTTGAGTGACTTGTACATCTGCACGCTTACGATATTGAGGTTTATTGACTAGGGTCATTAACTTCTTAGAAAGCCAAGGTAAAGATTTAACCAGAGGTGTTATTTTATTAATAGAAGCAGCTCTCAGTGATAGTATTTCTAAAATGGCAGGTGCAGCATTGATAATGTGCAAAATATGATTGTATCGCTTGTCTTTATTGTTAAATTCCTCATTTATGTTTTTGTGGACTTCAGCGTATAACTTAGACATGAGTTGAATTTTAAAGTCACTATGCCCGTTCTCTTTAATTATTGTCTCTTTATTTGCTTTTTTTTCAACGGCTGATAATTCGCGTTGAGAAGAGCCTTGCTGACTCTCTGGTTGAGCCGCAACCATCTGCTTGCCATTACTTTGTTCGGCAAAATCCTGACTGATGGTTAAGCTAATTGCACGCTGGTAAATGCTTGAGACAGCATCATCATCTTTAAATATCTGCATAAATGGCATTTAAGTTAATTAATTTTCTATTAATTAGAGTGTAAAGGTTAATTAAATATTTATCGACAATAATCGCTTAAAATTTAACATCCAATATACATTTCAATAAAGTTACCTAATAAACGCTTGCCTTGCTGAGTTAATATCGCTTCGGGGTGGAATTGAACACTAGCAATCGGCAAGGTCTTATGTTGCAGTGCCATAATCTCTTCAAAGTCGCCTGTTTCATCAACACTCCATGCTGTGATGGTAAGATCGCTCGGCAAAGAAGCTGTTTCAACGATTAATGAATGATAACGAGTAACCTCTAAAGGATTCTTGAGACTTTTAAATAACCCATTATTATCATGTGTTATTTTACTGGTTTTCCCGTGCATTAACTTTTTGGCTTTAATGACTTTTGCCCCAAAATGCTGAGCAATACATTGATGGCCTAAACAAACACCTAAAATAGGAATGATACCGGAAAATTTTTCTATAATAGCTAAAGATAATCCCGCACTTTTTGGCTCGCCAGGCCCAGGAGAAATAACAATAATCTCAGGAGATAATTGTTTAATATCAGCGACAGTGATTTGATCATTACGATGGACAGCCACCTCTTGTCCTAATGCTTGAAAATAATGCACCAGATTAAAGGTAAATGAGTCGTAGTTGTCAATCATTAATAACAAGGCGTTATCTCAGTAAGTGTTGTGTTAGGGGTGAATACAGTCATTAAATCGTCGCTATTGGTTAGAGTATTGCTTTATATTGTTAACGAGTAAGAGTAACGTCAGTTTTTGGAATACAGCTACAAATTAAAATATAACCTTGGGCTATTTCTTCTTTGGTTAAGCCATTAGTGGATTTTTGTTCTACTTCACCTTTAATCAGTTTTGTTTTACAACGTCCACACATACCACCTCTGCAAGAGTAAGGTAAGATCAATCCTGCAGCTTCACTTTGTTCTAATATTGTTTGTTGATTGTCACCTTTGTGCGTTTTATGCCAAGAATCAAAATTAAGCATTATTTTTTTCTTACGTTGACTGGGTTCATTTGGTGTTGATAATGTTTGCCCAATTAAAAACCGTGGAGGTGATTTTTTGTTAATAACAATAACGGGATCTGTAAGTTTGATTTGCCCTTGATTAAGTGGCACCAAGTTTTGGCCAAAAAGAATTTCACCTTTCAATTCGCCATCGGCTGCTTGTCTATAGGTTTTTAAACTGGTTAGGGGTTGCTGATGGATATGCTTTTGAGCTGTTTTTGGATTTATGGTGGTAAATATACAGCGTGAACAGGGTTGTGTTAATTCAAAATCCACCTCACCAATACGTATATGTGACCAAGTATCTTCAGCAAAAGCGTCACAATGCTCGACAACCAGATTAGGGCGGAATTGATTCATGGTAATTGCTGTTGGGCAACGTTTATTTAAATCGTCTAATGAGGCTTGAGAAATTAACAGTAAAGGGTAGCCGTCAGCAAAAGCAAGCTGATTGGTGCGTTTACTATTACTAGGGACTGTGCGCTCAGATAATTCGCCGAAATGTAATAGTTGACATGGTCGGTTTAAATAACGGCTAAACCATAGATGATGTGCACTACTCCCTTGTTGAGCCTTGATATTATCTTGCCAGACAACTACTGTTTGATAAAAATTGGTAAGTTGTGAGTAATTAATCACTAATTTTGGCATATCGGGGGCTGTTAATATTAAACCGGTTGCCGTTAAAGTCGCCTGTATTAAACAAAGTTTTGGTTCAGTGCGTGCGGTAATAAACTGGTATTTATCATCAGTGACAACAAATTTTCGATCAAAGCTCAGACCTAACTCATCAACCCAACTGCTTGATAGTTGAATACCTGTAGTAGATTTTATTGGATAAACACTGATTTGCGATAATTGTATATTATTAACCATATGAATAAGAGCAATTACAATAAGGGTGATTTTCGTATTATATTAACTGATAGCATGACATTAATCAGGTATATTATCGTTATAGATTTTTGATTAGTATAAAGATAGACATCATCGAATGAAACATATTCATATTTTAGGTATTTGCGGCACGTTTATGGGCGGTATTGCTGCCATTGCCAAGCAGTTAGGCTATCGAGTTTCCGGCTGTGATACCCATGTTTATCCACCGATGAGCACTCAACTTGAACAACTCGGTATTGAGTTGATGCAGGGTTATAGTGTTGCGCATTTATCTGATGAGCCCGACATGGTCATTGTCGGCAATGCCATGTCTCGCGGCAATGCAATGGTTGAGCACATCCTTGATCGGAATCTCGCCTATACATCAGGACCACAGTGGCTATTAGAACATGTGTTAAAAGATCGTTGGGTGGTAGCTGTTTCTGGCACCCATGGTAAAACCACTACCAGCTCGATGATCACCTGGATCTTAGAATACGCCGGTATGCAGCCTGGTTATTTAATTGGTGGAGTACCGCAAAACTTTGCAAGCTCGGCTCGGTTAGGTGAGTCACCTTTTTTTGTTATTGAAGCTGATGAATACGACACCGCCTTTTTTGACAAACGTTCTAAGTTTGTGCACTACCACCCACGCACCTTAGTGATTAATAATATGGAATTTGATCACGGCGATATATTCAATGACCTGTCTGATATTCAACTTCAATTTCATCATCTTATACGTATGGTGCCAAGTAATGGCTTAATTCTTTCGCCAAAAAATGAACAAGCGATTAGTGATACGTTAGCCAAGGGCTGTTGGACATCTACCGAGTTTAGTTATGATGCGGTTAATGTAACTGAGCAAAGGTCATTGAGCCTTGATGGCTGGCAAGCAAAAAAATTAATGGCCGATGGCAGCCGCTTCATTGTCAGTTTTAAAGGGGATGTGCAAGGCACTGTTTGCTGGAATTTAATCGGTGACTTTAATATAGACAACGGCCTAATGGCTATTGCCGCCGCGCGCCATGCAGGCATAACAACCGCAGTAGCTATTGACGCGTTAAATGAATTTATTAATACCAAAAGACGATTAGAGCTACGGGGAACGGTTAACGATATTCGGGTGTTTGATGATTTTGCTCATCACCCAACCGCCATTGAAAAAACTTTAGCTGGCATTCGTGCCAATGTCGGTGATAAACGTATTATTGCCGTATTAGAGCCTCGTTCAAATACCATGAAATCTGGTGTGCATAAAGAGCGTTTACCGGTCTCATTAACATTGGCAGATCAGGTGTTTATTTATCAAGGTGAAGAGGTTAAATGGTCGGTAGAGCAGTTAATTGATGATTGTTGTCAGCCTTGTGAGGTTGATGATGATATTGATCAGTTAGTCACTAAAGTTAGCGCTTACACACAAGCAGGTGATACCATAGTGGTGATGAGTAATGGTGGTTTTGGTGGTATTCACCAAAAACTCCTGGATGCGTTAGCCGTTAAATTTAACGGCTAAGCTTACCTGTGATTAACACCTAATGTAAATTATTGAGAGCGAGGAAGTATTTTGTCAACATCGTTAAGAGAGTCAAAAGAGTCATCAACTACCACAGTGTTTAGTCAAAAAATTACCCTTGCCATTACTGGTGCTTCAGGGTCAGCTTATGCATTGCGCCTATTAGAATGTTTAGTGGCAGCAAATTATCAAGTTTATGTATTATGCTCAAGTGCCGCCCGTGTAGTTTTTGATACCGAGGTAGGTTTTAAATTACCCGCCTCTCCAGATGCAGCAACCCAAGCATTAACTGCAAAATTTAACGCTCAAGCCGGACAAATTACTGTCTTTGGCAAAGAGCAATGGTTTTCACCTGTCGCTTCAGGTTCCGCGGCACCCAAGCAAATGATTGTTTGCCCCTGTTCAACCGGCACGTTAGCCGCCATTGCACATGGCATGAGTGATAATTTAATTGAACGTGCCGCTGATGTGGTGATTAAAGAACGCGGCCAGCTAATACTGGTGCCCCGAGAAACTCCTTTTTCCACACTGCATTTGCAAAACATGTTGTCACTATCGCAACAAGGTGTGGTGATCATGCCAGCAGCACCGGGTTTTTATCACCAACCCCAATCAATCAGTGATTTGATCGATTTTATGGTAGGTCGTATGCTCGACCACCTCGGTATTGCACAAAGCATAATGCCGCGCTGGGGCTATCAACTGTAGTTGAGTTTTTGAGCATAGGCACAGTGGTTAATAAACAAAGTTTTGCAGAACAAGAAAGTATACACAGTGAAAGAGTAAGGTGTTAATAGGCTAATTTTTTATGAGGATACCCATTTATTTTTTACCCGGAACTATGTGTGATGCTCGTTTGTGGTCGACGTTATGGGCAGCGCTTGCCGAATTAGATGGTGGTTATGAATTTATCCACCTGAGTATTCCTGTTGAAAAAAATATAGATGAGATTGTGCAAGTTTTGGCGGGGATATTACCTAAGGAGAAAATAAACTTAGTCGGCTTTTCGCAAGGGGCTTATTTAGCCAGTGCTTTTGCTTGCCAATATCCTGAGCGTATTGCTTCGTTAATCAACCTGTCTAATGCGCCCAATAAATTGCCGGATGAAGAGGTAATTACTCGTAAAAAAATTATTTGTTTGGTTGAGGCCCAAGGTTATAGCGGTATTACTTTGGCCAGAATTAAGACCTTTTTGGATGTCAGTAATCACTCAAACACTTTGATTATTGAGTGCATCAAAGCAATGGATAGCGACTTTGGCGGCAATGTTTTACTGCAACAGCTTAACTCGACAACGTTAAGAAAAAATTTATTACCCCAACTATTCAGGCTTAATATTCCGATGTTATTTTGCTTTGGCGATAGTGACTTATTGGTGAATAAAGCGATTATTGAACAGTTAGCAAAAACTAACGCCTGCATTAAACAACAAAGATTTGATCATTGTGGGCATATGCTCCCCCTAGAACAGCCCTTTTTATTAGCTAAAGCCTTGTCATTTTTTATCGATAGTAAGTTGAACTAGGTTTAAAAAAAATAGTTAACCTAACGACACATTTCACCTGTTTATTTAACACTTGGTGTTGTAGCAACATGTGTTTTATTCAGTGAATAACTTGTATATTAACGCGCTTATTATTTACCGTTAATAAAAAACACTTAAAGGATAATATACCTAGGTGTAATCGCTAAGGCTATCAATGTAAAACAACATTAAACGCATTCACTTAATTCACTAGTGTCGTTATTAATTAACGCTTGGAATGAAGAGGTTGGTATAGTTAAACCATTCAATCGGTACTTTTTAGTGATTATGAAAATGTTGATGCGTATTCTCAACCATGGTTATAAAACCCGTTGTGCAGTTAACGCAGTTACCTATACTGAAGGGCCTTGGCAATGGCGCTGTTTCGTCGCTTAAACGATTAGCCAAACAAGAAAAGTTGACATGGCAAAAGTAGGCAAGAGTGGGTTTACTCAACCAACAAACTGAAGATGATGAAGAAAAAGTTTGTCCCACTCAACGATAAAGTCGATAATAGGCAAATTAACTCAATAGGTGCGAGAAAACTGTGGATAGCGTGGGTAAACGATTAAATAAATTTATTTCAGAATCAGGCTATTGTTCTCGCCGAGCGGCGGATAAATTAATTGAAGGCAATCGTGTCACTATCAATGATAAACACCCCGAACTTGGCACCAAAGTTAA
>Ga0307492_10000966_pt1 | contig 12051 bp, 7 predicted proteins | sample SI3LmetaG_FD_202365 | JGI IMG/M metagenome (GOLD analysis project Ga0307492, IMG submission 202365) | Sea-ice brine microbial communities from Beaufort Sea near Barrow, Alaska, United States - SI3L | ecosystem: Environmental > Aquatic > Marine > Coastal | place: USA: Alaska | collected 2017-05-06
CTTGTTCATCATGTTAAACAGTGTGTTACTAAGACGTCTTAGTAACACACTTCAAAATTCATACAGACTTCGATATTAAAGTAAGTTGCAGTCAATAGTGGACTACATTTTAAGTCTGTAATGTTTATATGCTGCTTACGTGTTGCTTTATGATTAATAACCAGTCTTTGAACGGTCTAATATGGCACTCAAAAACTGCCTGTTAGTCGGTAAGCCATTGAGTAATCTTTCGGTAGAGTGCAGGGTTTCATTGTGCAATCTTTTTATTAGAGAGGCTTCTTTTTGACAGAGCTGATCTGATTTTTTTTGTTCTGTATTAAACCCCATACCGTACAACACATATTGCTTACTGGCCGATGAGAAAAGTTCGAACCGCTGATTGGTTTCATAGAGCCCAGGTGCCTGTGTATGCCACAATTGCAAGGCCTCTTGTAAACTATCGGGAATGGAATTTCTTTCCTGATGGGCTCGCCAATACTCACTGTCTGTGCGATTTGACAGTACGTAATGTAATTTAAGGAAGTCGATGATTTCTTGCCATCGATGTAAGGTCATGCTGTTAAACCTCTTCGCCAATACGGCCATGGCGCGTCGATCACGTGGTAGCTGTTGACTGATCCATTCAGCCGACTTTTCAATTAATACCAAGGCGGTTGCTTCTAATGGCTCAACAAAGCCAGCTGAAACACCAATAGCAACACAATTTTTGTGCCAGAAGGTTTCTCTATGACCAGGGTTAAATTTAATTGTCCTGGGCGTCAGATGCTGAGAAGCCAGTAAAGGGTCACTCTTAACGTACTTTAATAGAGCCTCCTCCGCTGACGCGACACTCGTAAAATCACTAGAGAATACATGGCCAATGCCTCGTCTGTTTTGCAGGGATATATCCCAAATCCAACCGTTCTCCTGTGCGGTTGCTACGGTACATGAGCCAATAGGCACTGTATTTGAAGCATGCTCAACCTGAATAGCAAGCGCGGTATCGTTGAATAAAATATCACGTTTTGACTTAAATGGGATCTGGTAATGTTGACCAATTAATAGCGCAGTAAAACCACTGCAGTCGATGAATAAATTGCCCGCTATAGGTTCTCCATTCGATAAAACGATTTTAGCGATATCACCATTGTCAGCATTAAGTACTTGTTCTACATGCCCTTGGATATATTGTACACCAAGGTTATCGACGCAATGCTGATGAAGTAATTTGATGAATTTCCCAGCATTGAGATGATAACCATAGTTTAAACTAAAAGCATATTCAGCCATTTTTGGTGATTTGGGGGCTAGATTTTTATCACAAATAGCCCCTTGGGCACAAACCCAGCTTTCAAAACTCATGTCTTTAGTTGAAGCAGACCACTGTTCAGCCATACTCACTGAACCATAACCAGACGGTGCGGTAAAGGGATGATAATAATGCTTGTTGTTACCGTTAGACCAACCAACAAATTTAGAGGCTTGCTTAAAACTCGCATCGCAGCAAGAAAGAAATGTTCGTTCAGATATACCTATTTGACGCAGAGTATCTCTCATTGTTGGCCAAGTGCCTTCGCCCACGCCTAAATTTTTAACATCAGGCGATTCCACTAGAATAACTTCAGTATTCTCGATGTCTTGTGTTGTTGCATTTTTTGAGCAATGTTTGGCAGCAATAATACCTGCTGTTAACCAACCCGCGGTGCCACCGCCAACAATAATGACTCTATTTTTCATATTTCTCATTTAACTTATCGATAAGTTAGCTATTATTAGCAGGGCAGTATGTTTTAATAAAGTCTGCATGTTCAGGCATTTGAGCGACTGAGTTTTCTACCCTCTTTTTTAAAGCGCGCATCTGTTCTTTCAAGCCTTCTGTAGGTAAAACTTGGCTACCTTTATGATGTTGCTCAGGCATTAAGCCTTGTCCCATCATAACTTGTACCCATGAATCAACTCTAAATAACCCAACATCATCAGGCCAGGCATAACCATTTTCTCTAAAGATAGCCATTCGATGAGCCAGTGACTCAGGAATTTCCATGGTTCGATAATGATCCCAAAACGGGCTGTCATCACGCTCGGTTAAGTGATAATGCAAAATAATAAAATCACGAATAGTTTCCGCTTCTAACTTAACCTCTCGGTTATATTGTTCAGCTAGTAGGGCGGTATTTCCACCAAAAGGGAATAACTTCATTAGTCGAAGCAATGCAGTGGTAATAAGATGAATACTGGTTGACTCTAAGGGTTCTAAAAAACTACTAGCAAGGCCAATAGCTACACAGTTTTTATGCCAAGACTTTTCACGTCTGCCAGTAGTAAATCGAAGTCTTTTGGGTTTGGTAATCGGCTTACCAGTCAAATTGGCCATTAATGTAGTTTCGGCGTCATCATCAGAGAGGAATTTACTACTGTAGACTATGCCATTACCAACACGGCCTTGCAGCGGAATACGCCATTGCCAGCCCGCAGGGTGTGCGATAACTTGAGTATAAGGGCGCGGCGCTTCCACTTTCTCTGTTTGCACCGCAATGGCACTATCGGCGGCTAAAAAGTGACTCCAATCTTCATAACCAACGCCTAGGTGTTCACCAATGAGTAATCCTCTAAATCCAGTACAATCAATAAAAAAATCACCTCGTATGTGTTCACCATTACCCAGTGTGAGTGATGAGATATTTCCGCTTTCATCTTTTTGTACTTGCTCTATCACTCCTTCTTGACGCTTTACCCCTAAAGCCTCACTCTTTGTTCGCAAAAAACCAGCATAGGCAGTAGCGTTTAAGTGATAGGCAAAATTAACCGCTTTGTTACCTACTTGTGTTGTAAATTTATTGGCTTTGGCTGCTGTTAATTCGAGACAATAATCTTCTAGACTGCCACCAAAACCATTGGCTTTAGCTTCCATCCAAAATTCATGAAATTCGGCCATCCAAGAGCGCTGACCAATTTCGCCAAAAGAGTGAAAATAGCTATCGCCTCGCTGCCCCCAATGATCAAACTGAATACCTAATTTAAAGGTAGCTTGCGTTGCAGACATAAACTCCTGCTCATCAATACCAACCAAACGGTGAAAGGTTCGCATAGTGGGAATGGTTGCTTCACCAACGCCTACCGTACCAATGTGATCAGACTCAACTAGGGTGATGTCGAGTACACTACCTAAACGTTTGACCAAGCTATATGCAGAGAGCCATCCAGCCGTTCCTCCTCCGGCTATTACTACTTTAATCTTAGCATCCATATGTATTATTTCGTCTCTTATAGTTAGCGGTTGAGGTTGTTTCTTAACATGGCGCGTATCCGTCTGGTTTGATCATCAGTCATAGTCGCTAACACGCCATGGCTTTGAGGCGGCATATGTTGTCGCACATTTTCAGGATCATCGAAGATGTAGTAATTAAATAAAGCTTTCCATGCCTCTTTTTCTTTGATTGGGCGATCTCTTAAACTCATCATGGCGTGCATCAATACATCCATCGGGTTAGCTAAATAGGGTTCTGCAGCCATCCACCAAAAATTTATCATTGCATTAAAACGAGCAAAGGCTTCTACTTCATGCCACCACATACTTGGGTAATATAAAGCATCACCAGGCTCAAGATCGACAATATAAGCGTTATCTAATGCCTTTTTTAAGCGAGGAAAACGGATGAAATCAGGCTGACTAAGATCTGTAAGAGTAACTACCTGACCACCTGGGGTCGGACTGAGTGGGCCCGGATATAAGTTGTCTACTTGATTGGGCGGAAATAAGGTAAACCGTCGTTTACCTAACAGACAACAAGCAATGTTTTTCGGTTGATCAAAATGAGCTGCCGCAACGGATTCTGTTCCTAGCCAAATTTTTGAAACAGGTTGGTTTTGATCAAACTCGCTATGGTCAAAAGCTAACTGATGGGTCTGATTAAGTGCTGTAAATCCCTCATCAAACTTAAGTGAGTTAATATATAAATAGTCATGTTTGTCTTGAGTTAATTGACTTCGAATAGTATCAAAAACTTCTGTAAGGGTTGTTGTCTTAGCCGTAAAATTGAAACCAGTGCAAGACTTGTTATAGCCGAATCGTGCTTGTATTTCAGGAGCACCTTTGTAAACTAACATCGGTTTTTTATTATAATGGAGCTCGAGTTCTGCCATAACCTTTGCAGCAGATTGCTGGCCAAGCTTAACTAAGGGCCAGTCTTTAACTAACCCTTTTAAAATAACAGGTTGGTTTTGTGAAAAGAGTTGATCAAATGGAATAGACTGAGGCGTTATCCCTTCTAGTATCTGTACTTCGTTCTTAACGGTTGTCACGTTTGCTCTTCCTTATTCAGCAAAGCATTAACACATTGCAGACTTTGCATTTTTTAGCTCAATCAAGGTTTGGAAATTGCCCATTGATGAGAGCGCAAAATACAATAAACTGAGTACGCCATATTGGCTTAATTTCTCAAGATTATCGCCAGTCAATTTTGATAATTTTTCTTGATTAACGGTATAATAATCACTGAAGCTTACTTCTTCTACATTACTGAGCTTAATGTTAATCGACACCGGCTCTAATAAGTCCATTGACTCTACCAGTGAATAAAGTGTTTTATCAAAGTGCATACCAGTATCAATTGTTTGTAGTGCTTTTTTTACATAATGTAAATAAGGTGCTTCGCCACCAAATTGAAGAAAAACATCTTCACCATGCTCTGTGTTTACACGGTCATCGTTCATATCAATACAAATAACCGGGTCTTGTTGTTTGTTGTCTTCTTTATTGGCTTTTTTATAACCCAAACTAAAGGGGCCTCTAGCGAGTAAGGCGGGAACAAATCGGGTTTGCCAACCATTATCACCAATAAAGAGGTTTTCATCCTTTTCTAAACCCAATATCGCGTGTAATTGTGTTTGCCTTGTTGCAGAGTTTTTGTGGAATACCAATGGGAATTCTTTGTGTAATTCGCTTATTTCAGTAGCGTATACTAAAGCGCGATTTACATTTAGATTAACTTCAGATCGAGTATCAACCTTGACATTTTTGTGGTCTACATTATTTAAGACTATTGTCTTACTCATAACCATGCTTCGCTTTATTATTATAAAATGTTCTATTATTTTGCCTAAAAAAATTGTAATAGTTAAGCAAAATTAAGAGTGAAACATTAACATGGTGTTTCACTCTTAAATAGTATCAGTTTCCTCAGTTTAACTGAGGAAGCGCAATATTTAGAATTTGTAATTAGCACTTAAGACATAACGTCTATCGGCTTCTTGAACAAAGAAAACATTATTGCGACTACGACCGAACTGACGTTGGCCTTCTTCCGTTAAGTTGATTACATCTAAGCTCACTGTTAAGTCTTCAAGCGGACTATAACTGACGTTAATATCAATTTGTTCAAATTCATCGATATGTATAGGGTTACGGTTACCAAAGCCTCGGTTCACTTGACTTAAGAACTCATCACGCCAGTTATAGGCAATACGTGATGAAAATTGTTCATTTTCATAAATGAATACTACGTTGGCTGAATCACTTAAACCTTCCAATGCAAATTGGTCAGCATTGATAGACCCGCCATTGTCATAACCAATATCACCGTTAACGGTTGTGTAGTTTAATTGGTAACCAAAACCGGTGTCACCAAAGAAATGCTGCCAAGCAAACTCAAAACCATCAATAACGGCACTGTCGCTGTTGACCGGATTAGTGACTTGAAATTGAAGCGCTGGGTCAGTTGCTTCTGGTGTAACATCATAAACACTGAATATATTATCAGCAAATATTTGGGTGTTTTCAAACGTTGATGCTGCGATATTGTTTTGTAACATAGCGGTCATGGTGAACAAGTTGCGCTCGTTATTATCAAAGCCTAAAGCTGCTAATTCATCTGCTGCTTGACCTGATAACGTACCAGCTGCATCTGAAGAAGCATCAGTCAAACCAAATAATGGTTTAGTCACTTGTGCAATACCAACAAAGTTTTTAACGTCTTTTCTGTAATAGCCTACAGATAGTAAGCTTGAGTCGTTGTAATACCATTCAATAGATAAATCAATGTTCGTTGATTCAAGCGGATTTAGTTTTGCATTACCTGAATTGCCTGTTGGTGTTCCACCTAATGCAGTAGGTCGTGACGGTGCCGATACCGAAGTAGAATTAAATAATTGATTATAAGCAGGTCGAGCTAATGTTTTACTAAAAGAAGCACGGGCTTTTATTTCTGTATTTACATCCAGCGTGAAATCAATACTCGGTAAAAAGTTAGAGTAGTCATGTTCAGCGACTAAAGCCTCGGAATTTGCACTTAGGTCAGTTCTGAAATCGTTATCAGATTCCCAAACGATTGCTAGAGGTACAATTTGATTTGACGTTGAAGTTACATCAGTTTGCTCATAGCGAAGACCCGCAACTATGTTTAAAGGCATGTTGCCAATCTCATAATCCATATTCACTTGTACATAAGCAGAAAGGATATCTTCTTCAATGATATTGTCAGCGGAACCAGCAGCCGTTAACGTTGCTAGGCTAACACCGCCAAGTTGTTGTCCCGTTATGGCTAAAAGCTCAACTGGGTCACCACCGAATGAAACACTACCAAGTGGAATTGTTGTTCCGCCCGCGGCCGCATCTGCGCCTGCTACACCAGAAGTGTCATTATCTTCAAATGCACAAGCGGTACAACTTTGTGAAAACAAACCTTCCTGAATAGCATCAATATCACCTGGATTATCGACACCCCAGCCGCCTAAAGCATCACTGGTAGAGGTATTAGTTTGTGTCATTTCTGTAGCAAGATATCCCACACCAAAATCTACTGTGATGTCATCACCCAGCCAGGTACCATCAAAACTTAGTTGGTCAACAGTGGTTTTTTGATTAGATATATCCGATTGTGTTACTTGGGAGCCAATATCTTCTCTATCAAAGATTCCATTAGCGTTACCTTTTACCATATCATCAATCAGTATACTTGCTTGAGGTATAGATTGAGTAAAGTCAACCGCTTGCCAGCCAGCATTAGCACCAGCTAAGTTGTAGCGGATGTTGTTTTTACCTAATGGTCCATTACCGCCACTTTTAGCTTCTGATGAGGCAATGTCGAAACGTAAATTTAAATCATCACTCACTTCATAGTCGGCATTAAAACCAAAAGATATTAATTCATCTTTAGTGGCTAATGCTAAGTTTTGAAAGAAAAAATCCTTACCGCCTTCAATATCTTCAGAAAATTTAACGGGAGTTGAGACTACTGGATTACCATCAAACTCAACGGTATCGAACTGCTGTGAAAACCAGATACCATCAATGAGTGATCTAGAATTTTGTTCGTTACTTGCGTAAGCAACATCAGCCGTTAATCGTAATTCTTCCATTGGCTCAAATTGTAACGTTAACATAGCATTAGTACGTTCACGATTATCTTGGTTCGTTCCTAAACCTATATTACTAGGAATGGCAACAATTTGACCAACAGTAGGTGGATTCACCGCTACAACACCTGGGTTGGTGAAATCTGACAAATCACCGGCTGACCATTCACGTAACTGAAACTGCTCAACACTCATGTGGCGACTGCCGGAGTCCCGCTCTTGGAATGAACCAAATAATGACACACCAAAATTTGATTCTTCATTTACCCAACTAGCAACGCCACTCACTTCAGGAGTAATGCCATCACCACTATCATCTTTTACCGCTTTAATTCCAACAGAGGCAATATTGTCGCTTTGGTCCAAAGGCTTAAGGGTGTTAATGTTGATTGTTGCACCAATACCACCAGTAGCAATAGCTGCTCTACCTGTTTTGTAAACTTCGATACCGCTCACCCCTTCTGAGGCGATATTTGAAAAATCAAATGAGCGACTAGAGCCTGTTGCCCCTTTATCTTGTGGGTTACCTGTGATGGTTCCTACATTGGCTGCTGGCAGTTGACGGCCATTTAATGTCACTAAGTTATAGTTACCACCAAAGCCACGTACAGTCACTTCAGAACCTTCACCATTAACACGGTTAATCGATACACCGGTAATACGCTGTAAGGATTCTGCAAGGTTAGTATCTGGGAATTTACCCATATCTACCGCAGAGATAGCGTCAACAACACCAGAAGATTGACGCTTAACATTCATTGATTGAGATAAACTACCTCGCATACCGGTAACTTGGATAACTTCAATAGCAGCCTCATCTTTTTTAGTTTCTTCAGCAAGCGCCGGAGCCATCACTGTTGTACCAAGCAGTAAACTTATGCTTTTAGCTATCAGGGATTTATTAAAAATTTTATATGGTTTGTGGTTCATGTTTAATTCCTTTTTAATACATTATTATTATTAAGTTCCAGTAAATATCGAACATTGTGCTTATTTCTACTGAGCCATAAACATTTATGGTTTGGTTGTGATTTATGGTTATGCCTAGTTTTCTTGTTCTTATACATGTAGACCCTTGATCATTATTACCCCCTCGACGGTCTATAATTTTCAATTGACGTTTTAGTTAATCTACTCAATTAAATACAGAGATAATTAAAATAGATGACGGTGTAAGTTAAGTTTATTTATCTAAATATCTCCTAAAGTCAGGTTTAACTATAAAGTTATTGTTGTCTGCAGTGTTAATAGGAAATCGGTTGTTTTTGTAACAAAATCGGCGTTGTAAATTTTATGTTATGCACATACACTATTATTTCATCAGGTATTCAATTTTGGTTTAAGTTGTTACTAAAGCTAAAGGTAAGTATTAAAAGGGGAACAAAAAAGCCATGTCGTCAGTTTGTGTTGATACATTTATTAATAAGTTTGGAATTAAACAAATTATTGAAATGTTTGATCTGATGCCTGATGTGATTTTTTGGGTAAAAGATGAAAGAGGCTGCTTTGTTTATGCAAATCAGTTCTTTTTAGAGCATCTCGGGGTTACGTCACTGGCTCAAATTACCGGACTAAGTGATTTTGATTTTTCTCCCTCTCATATCGCTAAACAGTTTCGTGTCGACGATCAAAAAGTCATGGATGGGGGAGTGGTCAATAACCGCTTAGAGATGAATAACACTAAGTCGGGTGATATCGCTTGGTTTACTACATCAAAACGGTCGTTGCGTGATGAGCAAGGCCAAGCTATTGGCTCTTATGGTATTACACGACATTTAGAAAAAACGTCATTAGGGCTCTTTGCAATGGATGCCTTAAAAGAGCCAGTTCATTTTGTACGAAAAAACTATATGCAGAATATTTGTTTGAAGGAGCTCGCTGATATCACCCATCTATCTATTAGTGCGTTAGAACGCCGCTTTAAAAAGTTTTTAGGCAAAACCCCTAAACAGTTTATTAATGAAGTGCGTTTGGAAAACGCTAGGCGATTATTAATAGAAACAAACCTTGCTATTGCCATTATTGCTAATGATACCGGCTTTACTGATCACAGTTATTTTAGCCGCCAGTTTCTTAAATTATTTAAACAAAGTCCTTCCGCTTTTCGTCAAGAACATTGTGCGAGTGAAACCTTGATGGATAAAAAGGAAGCTTAAACAGAGGTGGGCTTAAATAAAGAGCAGCATCGTTAAAATGGAAAGCCTTGTACGTTCAATTTTGTTGTGTAAATACCTGCTTTTAGACAGGCTTTATCGCCACACTGACGAAGTTTATCACCGTCCATAGGTGCGGTTAGGCCGGTGACAAATAAAGTTTTGCCATCGTGCCCACCAAAAGCAATATTAGTGGCTATATGAATGCCAACCACGTTTAAGCTACCAATCTCTAAGTAGTGCTTATTGAGTATTACCACAACTTGACCATCTTTTCTGTTTGCCGTCTTTCGGGTAGTCGTGATGTAAATGTTACCGCTGCAGTCTTTGCCTAAGCCATCAATGGGTGTATCTAACAATTGCTGAGGGTTGGAAACGTCACCTAAAGTTAAGTCAAACGCCCATAAACCTTGTAACCCACCAACAATAAGTTGTTGTTGGTCTAGAGACAAGATAATGCCATTGGGTTTGTCACGTAGTGCGGGTACGAGCTCTGTAACGGCTGTTACCTTTAGTATGCCGTCAGCTGTAACCCGGTAAATTCGTTGGCCGGGTTGAATTGACCCTGGTTGCCCACCACCTTGCACATTAGCCAAATTAATGTTTGAGGGTATGTTCCAATTAGGGTCAGTAAAATAAATAGTATCGTCATAAGCTATGGTTAGATCATTTGGCGAGTTAAAGCGTTTATTCTGGTAAGTGCTTACAATGGGTGTTATTTTTTTAGTTTGCCAGTCTATGCTCGAAAGAGAGCCATCTAGTTGTCGCCCAACGACTAAATCACCTTTACTGTTTAAAGCTAGGCCATTGGTACCTGCGGTAGTGTCTTTTATCCAAATTTGTGGTTTATTGCCTGGAACCCAACGCCAAATGGTTGCTTGGTTAGTTAATTGAAACCCGTTCTCATCGGGCTGATGTGAACCCATATTTGAATAATATAAAGCACCATTGTGCCAAACAGGGCCTTCAATATTGTTATAACCTCGATACATTAAGGGGATATCTTGTTGACGAGTGAGCTTTACATTTGTTAAATCCAACTGTTTATTCTCTGAACCTATTGGGCAATATAATAAGTTGGCATTGCTAATCGTCGAAGATAGAGAATTAGTGTTATTTTTCACTTGAATTGCAGATTTTTCAGCACACGAAATAACTAATAAACTAGTGAACATGAGCCTGCAAAATACGGTGATTTTGATTTTTGTTTGTTTGAAAATCATAAAAAGCCTATTTAGTTAGTGATGGTAGTGCTTAATAGTACGTTATATTATTTTATATTTAGCTATATATTCAATGAGTTAACATCTTTTCTTTTGCGTTTTAATAGACATACAAGCCCTCCATATTTTAAATTTTATATAACGATGTTCAGCTATCTAGTACTAAAATATTAAACTTAACACCCAGACAATTAAAAAGGCGATGCTCCCCAACAAGGTTTCCATCACAGTCCAGGTTTTTAACGTGGTTTTTTCGTCCATCCCAAGTAAGCGACTCACCAGCCAAAACCCAGAATCGTTAAAATGAGACAACACGGTTGCACCACCTGCAATCGCTATAACAATAAAGCACAAATCAAGGGAAGATAGACCAACTGTTGCGGCCACCACCGGCGATATGAGTGCAGCGGTGGTGGTCAGCGCTACAGTCGCTGAGCCTTGAGCCACTCTAAGACAAGTAGCAATAACAAACGCAGCCACAATCACAGGCATGCCTGTGTCGTTCAGCAAGCCAGCAAGCGCACTGCCAATGCCACTGGAACGTAATACCCCACCATACATTCCTCCAGCGCCAGTAATTAAAATAACACCACAGATGGGGGCAAGCGATTCACTGCATAACCTATCTAATTCTTTCATCCCATAGTCTTTTGCAAAAACAAGCAAACAAACCAACAGCGTTATCAGTAATGCGATAGGGGTTTTACCAATCATTCTTAAGGCCTGGGTGAGAGGATTTGAACCATCGATAATGCCAGAGGCTGTTAGTGTGTTGAGACCAGTATCTAGGAAAATGAGTAACATCGGTAACAGGAGTAATGCCATTACGGTGGTAAACTTGGGTAGTTTGGCCGGTTGTGAATTCAATTCAGTGCTGTAGAGGAGATTTGACAGCGGAATATTGAATTTGTTGCCAGAATATAGACCAAATAAATAAGAGCCCAGATACCATGTCGGCGCAGCAACGAGTAATCCCACCAACAACAAAAGCCCAATATCCGCACCAAGAAAACCTGCGGCGGCAACAGGACCCGGGTGAGGCGGTACAAACGCATGCATTACCGCAAATGCACCCGCAGCGGGTAAGGCATAAATGAGTAAAGAACCACCGAATCGTTTGGCCACACTGAAAATTATTGGCATCATTACAATTAAACCGGCATCGAAAAATATCGGAAATCCAAATATCAATGAGGCTACGCCGAGAGCGAGGGGGGCCTTTTTTGCACCAAACTGACCTATCAAGTTATCAGCCAGAACCTGAGCACCGCCGGAGACTTCTAACAGTTTTCCTATCATGGCGCCAAGTCCAACCAACAAGGCTACCGAGGCAAGCGTCCCGC
>Ga0307492_10000967_pt1 | contig 12043 bp, 8 predicted proteins | sample SI3LmetaG_FD_202365 | JGI IMG/M metagenome (GOLD analysis project Ga0307492, IMG submission 202365) | Sea-ice brine microbial communities from Beaufort Sea near Barrow, Alaska, United States - SI3L | ecosystem: Environmental > Aquatic > Marine > Coastal | place: USA: Alaska | collected 2017-05-06
CAAAAAAAGCGACTACGGCAACAGTTCAGTTGAAAGCACTTACTTTTAACGGATCAATCCCAATTTCGTGGAATTAGCGCTTTATTGTGCCCTATCAATTTGTCGTTGGCAGTTTTTATCTGAAAATTTTTATCTAACAATTCAACCTGAAAACCAAATAAACGCCAATAAACGCAATAATACGCAAAATTTTGTCCCATATAGACCACTTGTTTGCATGAACACCCTTGTACTGTTTGGCTTGCAGGTTATAATCGCGCGCCTTATCCATACCCGATATAAATCATGACTTCTAGTAGCCGCGCGAACCTTCGCAATATTGCCATTATTGCCCATGTTGATCATGGTAAAACCACTCTAGTTGACCAGTTACTCCGACAGTCTGGCACCCTGGATGCGCGCGCCGAATTACAGGAACGCATGATGGACTCTAACGATCTTGAAAAAGAGCGTGGTATTACTATCCTGTCGAAATGCACCGCCATTAACTGGATGCACGTCAAAGAAAACCAAGACTATCGAATTAATATCGTCGACACCCCGGGACACGCCGACTTTGGTGGTGAAGTGGAACGTGTATTGTCAATGGTAGACTCTGTTTTGTTGCTCGTCGATGCAGTTGACGGCCCAATGCCACAGACGCGCTTTGTTACCCAGAAGGCATTTGCAATGGGATTCACGCCCATTGTTGTCGTCAATAAAATTGACCGTCCTGGGTCTCGTCCTGACTGGGTTGTTGACCAGGTTTTTGACCTGTTTGATCAACTTGGCGCCAATGATAAGCAACTCGACTTCCCTATTATTTACGCCTCAGCCCTTAACGGATACGCGTCTACCGATCATGAAACCCGTGATGGTGATATGACACCGCTGTTTGAATCAGTCATCGCAAATGTTGAGGCGCCTCAAGTAGAAGTAGATGGCCCATTCCAAATGCAAGTTTCAAGCCTTGACTACGATAGTTACAAAGGTGTTTTGGGAATTGGCCGAATCACTCGCGGTACAATTAACCGCAACACACCAGTCAAGATCATCGGTGCAGATGAAAAAGTACGTGATGCCCGAATGATGCAGATTTTTGGATTCAAAGGACTTGAGCGTATCGAAACAGAAACAGCCACTGCTGGTGACATTATTGTGTTTTCTGGTATCGAAGAGCTTTATATTTCTGACACTTTATGTGATCGCAATACAGTTGAAGCAATGCCACCGCTCACCGTTGATGAACCAACGGTTAACATGACTTTTAGCATCAACAGTTCGCCTTTCTCAGGACAAGATGGCAAATACCTAACATCACGTCAAATTGACGAACGCCTCCAACGCGAATGCCTACACAACGTGGCATTAAGAGTCGAGCAACTGCCTGATTCAGACAAGTTTCGCGTATCGGGTCGTGGTGAATTGCACCTCGGTATTTTGATTGAAACCATGCGTCGCGAAGGTTTCGAGCTTTCGGTATCGCGTGCCGAAGTTATTATCAAGGAAGTCGATGGCGTTGTTTGCGAACCTTTCGAGCAATTGACAGTAGACACTGAAGACCAGTTCCAGGGTGCCATTATGGAAGCGCTCGGTAGCCGTAAGGGCGAGCTAAAAAACATGATGCCTGATGGAAAAGGCCGTGTCCGACTCGACTATGTCATTCCGTCTCGTGGCTTAATTGGTTTTCAGGCTGAATTTATGACTTTAAGCTCAGGCACCGGTTTGCTATATCATGTATTTGATGAATATGCGCCAAGGGTTTCTGGTGAAATAGCTCAACGTAAAAATGGCGTATTGATTGCTACCGCTACAGGTAAGGCACTTGCCTACGCACTATTCAACTTACAAGAACGCGGTAAGTTAATGATAGGCCACGCTGAAGCGGTTTATGAAGGCATGGTGATTGGTATTCATGCTCGAGCCAACGATTTAGGCGTTAACCCGTTAAAAGGTAAACAACTTAACAATATCCGTGCCGCAGGTACAGATGAGAATTTAATCCTTGTAAAACCGATTCGATATACTCTGGAACAGGCTCTGGAATTTATTGATGACGATGAGCTGGTCGAAGTCACGCCGAAGAACATTCGTATTCGTAAAAAGCACCTGCTCGAAAACGAAAGAAAGCGCGCTTCAAGAGGTTAAAATCCTACCCTAACCTCATACCGATAATGATCCGAATGCAAACTATTTTTCATTGCATTCGGATCGAACATTATTGACTCTTTGCCCCTAAAAAGATTGACTATCGCAACGATAGTTAAGAGCCAAATTTTTTCACCTGTTTATTTAAGAAAATATCAACATAACCTCCCGCTGTAATTCTCTTGGTTTATCAAGGGGATTTATAAATTAAGTTGATTGGGGAAATTGAATTACGACCTCCAGCTAATGATTAGCGTAGGATCGTTATTAATGACAAAGTGCGAAGCGTGAATTAGTGTAAAGCACTGCGGATTTTTTAAAGTCTCGGCTCTAAACCAAGCACCCTCACCTTTCCAGGCATCGACGAATTAAATAAGTGATTATGCCAATAGGTGGCTTGATGCGCTTCGTCTTGTTGGGGTAGTTCGGTGACATCAAAATCAAAGGCATATTCGACGCTGTCTTGCTTAAATTTGAGGTGACATTGACCCGCTTCTAGCAAAGCATCAGCGAGGGCTGAATCCAAAGCAAACAATGCCGTTAACTGGTTAGAGAAGTTAAAGTCATCTTGATAATGACGCTCTGACAAGATCCGCAGGCCATTTTTGAGCCAGTCTTTTGAATCGAGTGTTTTGCGGATGATGTGGGTAAATTCAGCTGTTATTTCTACGGGCTCTTGCTTCACGATTAGGAAACTCATACGACTTTTTTCATCATCTTCATCTCGATCAATCGAATAAACACCCGATGTCATACCAACAGATGGTTGACCACCCATTTCACGTACACACATTTTGCGCACACGACACTGCCATGACATAAAACGTTTAAATAATTCAGCTTGCGACAATGTTTGTTGCATTACATACTCTTAATAGAGCTTGGGCAGTGGTTTCACCACTGCCCAAAACCAAACAAAACTAAGGGCTTAGAATAAGCCTTCAACCTGACCTTTGTCATTGAGACAAATACTGTCTGCAGATGGTACTCGCGGTAAGCCGGGCATCGTCATGATGTCGCCACAAACGACAACAATAAACTCTGCACCCGCTGACAAACGAACTTCACGGACAGGCACTTCGTGACCTGTAGGGGCACCTAGCAGTGAAGGATCAGTTGAGAAGCTGTACTGAGTTTTCGCCATACAAACAGGGAAGTGCCCGTAGCCATCTGCTTCAAATTTAGCAAATTGATCACGTACTTTTTTGTCTGCAATAATATCGTCAGCACCGTATAAAGTACGAGCGATGTGGCGTGCTTTTTCCCATAAAGGCATGTCATCATTATAAAGCGTGGTGAATTTAGCTTCACCAGAATCAGCAACTGCTGCAACATGAGTCGCAAGTTCCTGAACACCAGCACTACCTTCACCCCAATGATTACAATCAAATACTTTAACGCCTAAGCCAGCACAGTAAGCTGAGATAGCGGCCAATTCACCTTCGGTATCAGCAGAGAAACGGTTGATCGCAACAGTAACGGGAACACCAAATTGACCCAAATTACGAATGTGACGCCCAAGGTTTTCGCAACCAGCTGTGATTGCTGCAACATTTTCACCTGAAAGTTGATCCTTGGCAACACCACCGTGCATTTTAAGCGCACGAGCTGTGGCAACGAGTACAACCGCAGAAGGTGTCAGACCAGCTTTACGACATTTGATATCGAAGAATTTTTCAGCGCCTAAATCAGCACCAAAGCCTGCTTCTGTTACAACATAGTCAGCTAGTTTCAATGCCGTCTTAGTGGCAATAACAGAGTTACAACCGTGTGCGATATTGGCGAATGGGCCGCCGTGGATGAATGCAGGATTGTTTTCTAATGTCTGAACCAAGTTAGGCATGAAAGCGTTTTTCAACAGCACTGTCATGGCGCCTTGTGCATTCATTTGCTTCGCTAGAACTGGCTTCAGGTCACGAGTGTAGCCAACAACGATATTACCGATACGACGGCTTAGGTCGTCAAGGTCAGTCGACAGGCAGAAAATAGCCATGATTTCTGATGCAACCGTGATGTCGAATCCACTCTCACGAGGCGTTCCGTTACCTGGTCCACCAAGACCAATCGTCACTTCACGCAGTGTACGGTCATTCATATCGATAACACGCTTCCAGGTGATACGACGTGGATCAAGACCTGAGGCATTGCCCCAATGAATGTGATTGTCGATCAAAGCAGTTAGCAAGTTATGCGCGGCGCCAATTGCGTGGAAGTCGCCGGTAAAATGAAGATTAATATCCTCCATTGGCACAACCTGAGCGTAACCACCGCCAGCAGCACCACCTTTCATACCAAAACAAGGACCAAGACTTGGCTCACGTAGGCACATGATTGTCTTTTTGCCAATGCTGTTTAGGCCATCGCCTAAACCAACAGTTGTTGTTGTCTTTCCTTCACCAGCAGGTGTTGGAGAGATAGCAGTCACCAGAATCAACTTGCCGTCTTTCTTGTCGCTTAAAGACTTAATGTATTCTGCTGACAATTTCCCTTTATCATGACCATAAGGCATTAAGGCGTCAGCAGGAATACCAAGGTTATCAGCAATCTCAAAAATCGGTTTCAGGGTTGCTTCTCGTGCAATTTCAATGTCACTTTTAGCCATGTTTATTCTCCATATAGCGTGGGTTGAATTCGTTATTTAAGTTGTAACAAACCTAATATAAACGACTCGTTGCCCGAAACTCATACCCGCGTATTGATGAAGGTATGAAACAAAATAATCGCAGCTGCCTAGCAGCAAATACGATGCAAATCATAATTTCCAACCGTTAGCGAAGGTATCTCAAAAACGACACTTTCAACCCAAATAATTTCAAATTTGGAATTAACTTTCTTTATTTAACTATTTTGATAGCAAATGTAAAAATCGTTGAGAATAGTGTCAACAACACTTGATTTTCAGCGCGTGCCGTATAATAGCAGCCGACCAACCAGAGGCGCAATATTGCGCCTCTAGCTGGCGACTAACAGGTCTATTTTTATTTACCCACAAACAAAAAACCCCATCGTTACAACAGTACTCGATGGGGTCTTGATGCGCTTAGTTAACCTCAACTAGCCGAATTAGCAATCGAGTGTATGTTGACGCTCCCAGGGACTTAAGTGATGAGTAAACTCATTCCAGTCCGCCATTTTCAACTTAACGAAAGCATCGATGAATTCATCACCCAGTGCTTTACGCATAATTTTGTTATCGTCTAACAAACGAATCGCATCGAGCAAGTTCTCGGGCAAATGACGCGCGTCTTTTGCCAAATGACCTTCTTCATACATGTTGATATTTAATGGATCACCAGGATCACGATTATTTTCAACACCATCAAGACCGGCTGCTAACATGCCCGCTTGCAACAGGTAAGGGTTGACCGCACCGTCCATCAAACGAAGTTCAAACCGCCCTGGATCAGGCACACGAACCATATGCGTGCGGTTGTTGCCGCCATAAGTAACCGCATTCGGTGCCCAGGTTGCGCCAGACAAGGTACGCGGTGCATTGATTCGCTTAAAGCTGTTAACAGTCGGGTTAAAGATCGCTGTCAAGTCAACCGCGCTCTCCATGATGCCGCCGAGGAACTGGTATGCCAACGGTGACAGCCCAAGACCACGTGGATCTTCGCCGTCGGTACTGAAAAGGTTCTTCTTGCCATCTAAATCCCAAATAGACATATGTGCGTGACAACCGTTGCCCGTCAGATTCATGAAAGGCTTCGGCATGAAGGTCGCACGAATGCCGTGCGACTCACAAATTGCTCGAGTCATATATTTGAAGAAGACGTGACGATCGGCTGTTTTCAGCGCGTCATCATAATCCCAGTTCATTTCGAACTGACCATTCGCGTCTTCATGGTCGTTTTGATAAGGATTCCATTCCAGCTCAAGCATTGCATCAGCAATTTTGCTGATAATTGGATATTGACGCATCACCGCTTGCTGGTCATAACAAGGCTTAGCATGAGTATCCATATCGTCAGCCAATGCCGTGCCTTCTTTATTGATCAAGTGGAATTCACATTCAACACCTGTCTTCATTCGATAGCCCAACTTCTCTGCCCGTGCTAGCTGCCGTTTAAGCGCTACTCTAGGAGAAGCTTCAAGCGGCTTACCATCCATCCAAAGATCACAGGCAACCCAGCCAATTTCTTTTTGCCATGGAATCTGAATAAAGCTATCAGGATCAGGCATACCGAACAAGTCGGGGTGCGCCGGCGTCAGATCAAGATAAGCAGCAAATCCAGCAAATCCAGCACCATTCTTTTGCATACCTTTGATGGCACGAGTCGGTACTAACTTAGAACGCAACATACCGAACATATCAACCCAGCTAACCAGGAAATACTTAATGCCTTTCTCTTTTGCAATTTTCTCTAGATCTTTTTCCATTACATGGACTCCTCTCTATTTATTGTGTTAACGATTACCAATCAATGATTGGTAATCACTTATCAACGATACAACGAATACAAAACTGTTTTAGAACGACCCCTTACCGGGATACCAATCGGTGCCAGCCAAAGGCACTTTCGCCATGGCAGCAGCTTCCATCGTCAATGCAACTAAATCCTCTGGCTCCAGATTATGCAAATGTGATTTGCCACAGGCGCGTGCCAGTGTTTGAGCTTCGAGGACCATTGTTTTCAAAAGGTTTTCAACACGACGACCACCCAACTTAACATCAAATCTTTTTGCCAATTCTGGGTCCTGGGTAGTGATACCGGCAGGGCACTGGCCTAAGTGATAAGCGTCATAATAACCAGCCGCAGAACCCATTTTGCGATATTCCGCATCATATTTTGGAGAGTTACAACCCAGTGCATACAAGGCTGCCATACCGATAGAAACAGCATCAGCGCCCAACGCCATACACTTGGCAACATCAGCGCCATTGCGGATACCACCTGAGACAATCAACTGAACCTTACGATGCATACCCATTTCTTGTAGAGCCTCAACTGCAATACGAACTGCTGGCAGTGTCGGCAGACCAACATGCTCCATGAACACATCCTGAGTAGCCGCTGTGCCACCTTGCATGCCGTCAAGAACAATAACGTCAGCGCCCGATTTAACTGCGAGTTGCACGTCATATTTGGTACGAGTTGCACCGACCTTGACATAAATTGGCTTTTCCCAGTCAGTAATTTCGCGGATTTCAGCGATTTTTATTTCCAGATCATCAGGCCCGGTCCAGTCAGGATGACGGCAGGCACTGCGTTGATCGATGCCTTTCGGCAATGTACGCATCATTGCAACACGATCACTAATTTTCTGGCCCAACAACATACCTCCGCCGCCTGGCTTAGCACCCTGACCACAGACAACTTCAATGGCATCCGCCGCACGCAAGTCATCTGGATTCATACCGTAACGTGAAGGCAACATTTGCAGAACGAGTGTCTTGGAAGAAGCACGTTCTTCCTGTGTCATACCACCATCACCTGTAGTGGTCGAGGTATTCATCGCTGCAGCGCCTTTACCCAGCGCATCTTTTGCCTCAGCAGACAAGGCACCAAAACTCATACCCGCAATGGTAATGGGAATATCCAGATGCAATGGTTTCTTAGCGAAGCGCGTGCCCAATTTCACGTCGGTGTCGCATGCTTCACGATAACCTTCAAGCGGGTAACGCGACATACTGGAGCCAAGGAATAACAGATCATCAAAATGAGGGACTTTGCGCTTGGCACCACCACCGCGAATACTGTAAATGCCTTCTGTTGCTGCGCGCTGTATCTCCTTTATGGTCTCCCTGGTCCAAGTAGCAGACTCTTGCAGTTCTGGATGCTCTTCATACGCACCGGGTTGCTCTTTATCAGTAGAATCGCTCATTTTATTACCTCTTCTGGTCTGCAATAGGCCAAGCTCGTTAGATTAGCTATTGGCTATTGATTATTTTCACTATCGATTATGGCTTATTAAATAATATATAAGCCTTATGAAATCTTATAAAACGGCATTATCGACCTTGAAGTTATATAGATTTCTGCCTGGGCCATAGACCCGAAATTTGTTTGGGTCGGCCTTGATTCCAGCCTTATCGAGAAGCTCGGTGAGCAATGCCAATTTCTCAGCATCCATCTCCTTTTCTTCACAATCGGTGCCCAGGCTCTTGACTTCACCCTGCACAAAAAGGTTCAACTCAAAGATTGAGTCACCAAAGGCATCTCCGGCATCACCACAGATCACGACATTTCCTGACTGCCCCAGAAAGGCACACATGTGACCGACGTTGCCGCCAACAACTATGTCAACGCCCTTCATCGATATTCCACAACGCGCAGCGGCATCGCCTTCTACCACTATGAGTCCACCACGACCCGTTGCGCCGGTGTATTGCGATGAATTACCGTTGACTCGAACGACACCGGACATGATATTTTCAGCCAGTCCCGCGCCAGCATTTCCAGTGACGGTAATATTGGCATGTTTGTTCATACCACCCACATAATGACCTGCATGGCCTTCAATGGTGATGTCCAGCTCGCCGTCAACACCAACAGCGATATTGTGCTTACCATTTGGGTTGACGACTTTAAAAGTCTTTTCACCCTGCTTACCGTCAACACTATGCAGTGTTGCATTTAAGTCGCGTAATTCTGATTTATCCAGATCTATCTCAATCATTTTTTGTGACCTCAGATTGAATGTTTAAATGTGTTACTAATTGTGAAAGGGCAATTTTGTGCAACAGCCCCTTAAACTTAGTGTTAGCAATTTTAAGCCCTAAATTTTAATTAATTCGTAAGCCTAGGTTTTGTACCAGCTATAAACACGAGCCGGCTCTGGTTCCCAAATTTTAGCGTTCTCGGCACCCGGCAAAGTAGCAATAGCGCGGAACTCTGAAGCCATAGCAACCCAATCATCCGTCTCGGCTAAAATTGCTGGCTTGGCACCTATCGGATCCTTAACAACAGCAAAACCATCATGTGTGCCTATGGCAAAGGTATAAAAACCATCTAGCTCTTCAAAACCTCTTTCCAGGGCTTCATCGAGCGTGTCACCTTCCTGCAATCTCCAGGTCAAATAGCCTGCAGCGACTTCAGTGTCATTCTCTGTTTGGAATTCAACACCATGGTATTCTAGCTTACGTCGCATACGATTATGGTTGGACATAGAACCGTTATGAACCAGGCAAAGATCTGCACCTGTTGAGAAGGGATGTGAAGCCGAGGTTGTGACAGCACTTTCAGTTGCCATGCGCGTATGGCCCAATGCATGGCTACCGCTCATGCCTCTAATACCAAATTTGGAAACAACATCTACTGGCAGGCCCATATCCTTAAATATAGTGATATTGGTTCCAGAGCTGGTCATATACAACTCAGGATGATTTTGTTTCAACCAGCCCTGCACCGTTTTGGCTTCTGCCTGCAAGATCAAAATAGCATGATTACTGTTCATCACGATTTTTGACAACTCACCGAAAACCGCACGCACTTCCGTTTTAAACCGTTCCCATGAATAATCGGGGTCGGTTGAGAGCACCGTGATTCTGACTTCACCCTCGGTTGCATCACCACTATACATAGCAATACCAGCACTATCCGGGCCACGCTCTGTCATCTCGATCAGCATGTTAGAAAGGAGCTCGCCGAGCGTCTTCTCCATCGCTGGATTTTTTATAAATAGACCTACAATTCCGCACATAACCAACCTCGCCTAAAGAATGCACAATTTATCGTGCTGGCGAGATTACTAGAGCAAATCAGGACTGTCAACTGTTATGAATTAATCATTCACTAGAGGAAACATACGCTATTTAGGCCTCATTTCCCTGAGACACAATAAACGATAAATATCGACAAGGTAGCGCGAGGATTTCTTCTGGGCCATGTGATGCTTCTGCGTCGAAAAACAGCGAGTCACCCGGCTCGAGTTCGTACGTTTTATTGGCATGACGATACGCAACCTTACCCTCGAGCATATATATGAGTTCTGTACCGGCATGTTGAAAAACAGGAAAAATTTCAGACTTATCTAAAATACTGATGACATAAGGCTCTATCGAGTAAGGCTTGCCAATAGTATGACCTAACAGCTGATATTCGTGACCAGCACCAGAACCGCGCCTTTCAATTAGGAGACCTTCACCAGCCTTTATCATCGTTACATCACGCTGCTCTTCATAGCCTCGAAACAATGACGTCACTGGTACGTTAAGCGCATGAGCGAGCGCACTCAAAGTTGCCAAAGATGGTGAGGTAAGGCCGTTCTCAATTTTAGATAACATACCGGACGACAACTGTGCCTGCTTGGCAACATTGGCAACAGTTAAATTAAGTCGTTTTCGAAGGCTCCGCACTTGCTGCCCTATGGCACCTTCCAGCGTAATCCCTGATTCCTGCTTCACCTCAGAGCCATTATTCGTTATTTTGCTGGACTCTACTTTCATATCTTGCTCATAGTCGAATTAGGTCATTATTTTCAGCGCATCAGCATAGCAAACATTATATGACACTGCATATTTCCAGTTTGCTCTTAAACAACGATGTAAAAAAATACTGCCTATTACAATCTATCCGGCAAACTAAACCCAGCTATTATAAAATGCAATGTACCTTCAATAGCTATCCATTTCACTTTTTTGAGAACGTGGATGCCATGTTTTTTTTGGCAGGCGGTGACCAGAAATATCCAGCTCAGTCACAAAAAAAATCGTTCGAACACCATCGATTGGTTTTGCAAATAGAAATAAATGAGCGTTTAAATCATGTATGACAACCATTACCTTGCTAGTCGATTAAGGGCCGTAATACTGGCAATTTCGCAAGGATGACGCCTTGATTCGTCCCTTACAACTTTTTCATATACATGGCTCATTTCGCCTGACTAACATCACTTTGTACACGGGCTCTTCGTTAATATTTTTGCAGCGATTCGATACCAAAGCTATTTTAAAATCGATACCTAGGGCAGCCGTATTAATGGGAGTGCCCACCTTTTAATTGCGTCTACCTGAAACATCCGATTCATCACGGCCGACTATTTCAAATATGCGTTTATTTGTTTTTGGCTCGGTGCCACTGTTGTCAGAGCCCTACAAACAGTGACAAGCCGCTAACGCAATAATAGAACGATATGGCATGACTGAGACCAATATGAACACATCCAATCCATACGATGGAGAGCGACGTGCAGGGGCAGTCGGATTTTCGATACAAAACGTTGAAATTCGCATCATTAGCTCTGCTACAGGCGGAAAGTAAGCTTTAGGAGCGATACGAAAATACTTTTGACCACAACTAGATAATTTTTTATGTTTTTGTTTCGAATACTAAACTGCAATAGTATGGTGACCTCTATTATTAACTCAGCTCAGTGCTAGCGAAGAATATTGTCGAACCAACCATCAACAGATCAACCCGCCGATACCAATCGATTAGAAACGCTTCTAAAAAATTTGCCCGGTATGGCCTATCGCTGTTTTAATGAAGCACACTGGCCAATGGAGTTTGTTAGCGATGGTTGCTTCGAACTTTGCGGATACCATCGTCACGAACTTGAAAGCCAAAGTGTTTTATGGGGCGACTTCACTCACCCAGATATGATTGATGAAGTAGAGGAGAAAGTTCGCAGTGCTACTAACATTGGCCAACCTTTTGAAGTTGAGTATAGAATCATTAGTAAAAGCGGCAACGTCAAATGGGTGTGGGAACGCGGCCGCGTTGTCGATAGCAGAGACGATGGCGTCGCAATACTTGAGGGATTAATAACCGACATTACGAACCGCAAGTTAACTGAAACGGCGCTGATTCAAACAGAAGCATTTGCTCAGGCTGTCGTTGAGTCAGCTGCTGAGGCTGTCATTACGGTCGACAGTCAGTGCAATATAGAGTCGTTCAATCAGTCTGCGCTCACTATGTTTGAGCAACCAGCCGAGTCATTGCGAGCGTCATTGAGCGATACGCATGCCAGAATT
>Ga0307492_10000968_pt1 | contig 12035 bp, 6 predicted proteins | sample SI3LmetaG_FD_202365 | JGI IMG/M metagenome (GOLD analysis project Ga0307492, IMG submission 202365) | Sea-ice brine microbial communities from Beaufort Sea near Barrow, Alaska, United States - SI3L | ecosystem: Environmental > Aquatic > Marine > Coastal | place: USA: Alaska | collected 2017-05-06
GTTATCAGGTGTGGGTAAAGGAATCAAATGGTTGAGTAACATCAATATGGTTCTATCCATGGGCTTGCTATTATTCTTTGCGATCTTTGGCTCTACAATGCTAGCGATGGAATTACTGGGTAAAGGTATCTTTACTTATGTGATTAGCCTGCCTGCATTAACTTTCACTGTATTCCCTGCTGATGGCGCTGGCAGCCCAGGTGAGTGGCAAGGCTGGTGGTCAATTTTCTATTGGGCATGGTGGATTGCTTTCGCACCTTTCGTTGGTATCTTCCTGGCGCGTATCTCTAAGAACCGTACTATCCGCGAGTTCGTCGTTGGCGCGATAATCGCACCATCATTGATGTGTTTCCTTTGGTTCACATTATTGGGCGGCACTGCGATAGACCTTGAGTTGAGTGGTGTGGCAGAAGGCGCAATTTTTGCTAAAAGCCTGACAGCACAGCTCTATGCAGTGATCAACGTCATGCTCGATTCGGGGCAGGGTATTATGTCCTTCCTGATTGTAATCTTGCTATTGACTTACCTTGTAACGTCAGCAGATTCAGCGGTACTCGTTGTTAACACGATTACTGCTGGTGGTTCTGATGAAGCTGCGGGTAGAGCTCATATCATTGTCTGGGGTCTTATCTTAACTGCCGTGATCGGTGCATTGTTACTGGCTGGTGGTTTAAACGCGATTCAGGCTGCGATGATTATCGGTGCGATACCGTTCTCCTTCATGATGATCCTGATGGGAATTGCGTTGATTAAAGCGTTATACAGAGATGGATTAAGAGCAAATGAGTAACATCTGAGAGAAATTTGAGTGATTGAGGCGTATCAATTTTTATACGCCTCAGAGCCAAACCTCTCTAGACATACTGTTACCTGAAGCTGTTTATCGGGTAACAATTGATAAGGTGAAAAAGCCGCCATTTTTTATTGCGGCTTTTTTATTTTCAGGCAAATATATTAAATAAGAACGAACATTGATATTGATGAATACAATCTGTTTGCTGTTATCGTTTTACTTACCAATATCGTTGAAATATTTTAAACAATGTGACTAATAAACCTCCTGGCCCGTCTATGGACTAGGTGCCCCTGAATGAATCTGTGACGATATCTTGTTCTCGCGATGTACTTCTATTTCGTTATTATATCGATCTTGTTTTTTGGGTGGGGCCAACTACCGAGGTTTGAGCGCAACCAGGATGAAAACCCATTGCTCATTCGAATTATTTAAAGATGTGATACAGAATAAAACAACGCATCGATACAGACCTGGCGGTATAAAAGCAGTCTCTGATTAGTGTTCGAAGGTATACATCAAATCAGCACCATGACTTTCGCCACTTTCAGCTTTTAACAGCCATTGGTCTGATATTTTGTAACGTAGGTTGAGGGTATTATACAAACCGATCAAACCGACGCCGTAGCTGACATATAATTGAGGTGATAGATAGCGCCCAACCACTAGCGAAGTCTGGTCACCACCGTCATTACTTTCGATACGCATTTCGTCTAGCCCAAAGCGATCACCTATGCGCCGTGCGAGTTGATCACCACCCGACAGGCCCAGTGCTAGAGCCGCTTTGGCCATCATCGCACCATCTTCGTCAGAAGCTGATTCCATCGGCCGACCCAGCAGTAAATAGGACAGAGTGTCGGTATCACCCATGGCAGGAATTGAAAATAACGTTAATTGGGGTTTTTTTAGCCTGCCATTGACCTGGATACCAGAGGTTACGTTGCCAGTCTTTCGCACGGCACGGATATCCAGCCCTGGATTGGTAAGTGGTCCACCAGTAAATAATAGTCGGCCACTTTCGATATCGAGACGCTGACCATAAGCTCGATAGCGACCTTGTGGTATTTTAATTTCACCGGTACCGCGGGTAAGCTGTCCCACTTCCTCTTCAATTAACAGCATTCCGCCCAATCGGCCTTCAAAACCGAAACCAAAAAAATTAACACGATCACCCAGAATCAAATTGACTTGACTAGTAACCTGCCACTCGGGCTGCGCAGTCTCGGTGCTGTCGATAATCACGACATCACTGGATACCTGTGCCGCAGTGGTGATATCTTTAGGTTGCAGCTTGGCATAGGGTATTGTTATGTCTCCTTGAACATGTATCGACCGATCCTTCAGTTCAATGATCAGGTCGGGTGAAACCACCACTGTCGCTTCGGGTATGTTTGATATTTCCAAATTGTCTCCTTTAATGCTTAACCGTGTTGGCCAGCCGGTCGCAGCATTGAGTTGACTGCTACCATCGATTTTCACCCTACCGTCGCCTGAGCGGGCTTCGATCAAAAATTTAAACTGGTTGTCGTTATCGGACACGCCTAATAGACTAATTTGGTTTATGTCCAAGCCAAGCCTCGGAATAATAGCCGAGGCTTCGGTAATTTCGGCGCTGGCCTCCAGCCTAGGTTTGGCAAGTGTTCCCTCGGCGCTGAGATTTAAAGCTAAAGAGCCTTTTAACTGCTGGATATCTAGCACTAATGCTTCGATGATGGCCAATTCATTAAAATTCAGTTTGGCTTTTGCTTCGACTGGCTGGCTATCCCAGTTCAGCGTTAGTAACTTTGCCTTTGGCAGGCTAAATTGAGCGTCAATATTGTTGCCATCACCGATCAGTATTTCAGAAAAGCCACTGATACCTTGCTCGTCGATTAACAGGTTTAATTTAGAATCACGATACGGCCAGTGTTCAAACTCACCTTCTAGCAATGGGTAACTGATGGAGCCAGACGGCGCAAAGAGCTGAACCCCTCCGATCAGACTATGCGGTGCCTTATAGTTTAATGTAGCAGTGGCATTAAGCTCTCCGCCGATTTTGGTATCGTGTGGTAACGAGCGCCGGAGCAGACTTGCGATGTCGAGCGATTTAGCCTCAAGGCTGACCTGACTGGGCCACCCCTCAGCCTCATTCAAACTTGTGTCACCCTGCAAAGTGATACTACCCCCACTAGTTCTGGCGTCAGCATGAAAGTTTATTTTTCCATGATTTTCACTGTGAGCATCGATATTGAGCTCGCTTAAGCTGAGCTTGATAGCAGGGATGTTGAGGCTACCATCGAGCAATGTTGCGTTACCTTTTAGCCTTGGATTAACCAGGGTTCCAGATGCTGCCATGTCGAGCTCGAGACTACCTTGCAACCCATCGATCTGTTTAACCATTGCATCAATTGGGCCTAATTCACCGGCACTGAGTCTGGCGTTTGCCTGTAGGGTTTGCGTCTTGAGATCGAGAGCAAGAATATTCGCGCCCGGTAGCAGGAGTTGAGCCTCGAAATGATCGCCATTGATTAATTCGAGGGTAGTGGTGGCTCGAATGTCCGTCTCTTGGAGGTCTATTTCAAGCCGGGCAAAACGGTATTTAAACTGCTCAATTTTGTCGGTTGTGAGGGTATAAGTTGCTACTCCTGGTGGTAATTTCAGGTTAACGTTGCCCTGTAATTGTTCTGGAGGATGATATTCAAGATTAGCACTGGCGTCCGCCAACCCCTTAATTTTCAGACCGCGTGGCAATAAATCTGCTAATAGCTTCAATGGTAACTGGCTGACATCAAGGCCGATTTTCCAAATGTCGTCTTTTGCCTCAATCTGGTTGCAGATTTTTCTTTCCTGGCCATTTACCATGCCACCTTCATGACTATTGTCATGTTCGCTGACCAGGCAAGTATTGTCGATTAGCACTGAATTTGTGGATAGATCTATATCAGAGGGGCGCTTCAATTTCCAGTTTAAATAATCGCGGGTTTGGATATTGGCCTGCATCAACTTTCCTCGCCAATGCTTATCTTGCAGGGTTCCATTAAGGCTGAGTTGGACATTTGCTTGAGGCGCGACTGCATTAGCGTTAATGCGAGTCGAATCTGCAAAAACTCCAAAGGAGTCTATTCTGTGGCCCCGAATATCAGCCCCGTGGCCAGCAAGTTCGAAGTTGAAATCATCGGGCTTTAACCAATCGAGTGCCAGTTTACCTTGCAATTGCTCGAGTCCGTAGTCTTGCAGTTGCAGAGAGTCAGCCTGGAAACTAGCTTTAATAGTCGGTGATTCCCGCACACCTGATAGTTTACCATTGGCTGTAAGCTTGCCTTGTGCCTGAGGATAAAGTTCAGCCAGGTTATCGCTATCGAGAGACCATCGCAGATTCAGTGTTTTACTCACTCGACCCTCGACGTTGAGCCTGGTATCCCCAGAATTGAATTCAAACTGTGAAATGTTGAGTCCATTATTTTTCCACAACAGTTGGCTCTTCAGCGATATTGGATATCCCCTGAGTTGGCCCTGCAACTGAGAAATATTAGCGCTCGCAATTAATTTACCATTTTTGATTTCACCCTGGCTGATCAATTGCGCTTCTATATCACCTGGCCATTGAGGTAGCAGTGTCACTGGGTTGCCCCCAGCCACCGAGATGTCAGCGTTCCAGCTGAGCGCGGGCAACCAGCCGAACTCACCAATTGCTGACAATTGACCCTGTGCGGCGTTAATGGTTAGCGCTTCAACGCTAATACCTTTAAACATGCGCTCACCCTGCAGACTACTGAGTTTGAAGTCAGCTTTGAAGGGGCCAAATTCGGGGGCATTAGCCTGCAGTTGGCCGGATATCCTGGCCGATCTGATATCACCGTTGGCGGTTAGCCTTAACCGATCCATTAGAGGCGGGAATTTATTATCGATCAGAATACTAGCAATCAGAGCACTATCAATATGGGTCACTTCGAGCTCTGACTGCCAGCTCAGTTGAGTCAGCAGTTCCTGAAGTTCGAGGCCCAGTGTCATTTGCACCGCACCCGTTAAATTTTGGCTTAATTGTGTCGATTTGATATCTCCAGTGATATTACCCTGGCCTTGGATCTGCGCACCCGAAGCTAGGGTGGCGTCCCAGCTTAAATCGATATCATGTGGGTAATTTTCCACAGGGTCTATTTTACCTGTCATGTTGATGTTCAGATTCTCACTGTTGACCATCAGTTGTTTTATCAACAGGCCCTTCGTTTGTAGCGTTGCAGCGACCGAAATTTGATCTATTTTGTATAAATCGTTGGCACGTCTAATGTTGATATCATTGATTTTTACGCCATCTAGACCAAAATCAAAAGGCAGTGATATTGAAGGGGATGATGGTGGTTCGGCGGCAGAGCCGGTACTTTCCAATATTATGATATCTAGTGACTCTATTTGTAAGTCTGAGACATCAACACTGGTATGTAATAAAGCCCAGGGGTTCCAGCTTAGACTGATTTTCCGAGCATTCACGAGCTGGCTTTGAAGCTCGTACTTAATTTCCTGAATAGTGAGCGGACCGATTATTTTACCGGATAAGCCTGTTACTGATAGCGAGTTCGGCAGATGAGGCTGGGCTTTTTGGTAAGCCCAGTACAATCCGCTTTCAGTTGCGACCAGCCAGAAGCTGACAGATAAAACAGACGTAATTAAAAGCGTTAGTCCGATTAAAAGCCGACGTTTCATAAATCGGGGCCAATGTTGATATGGATTCGCCAGGGGTTACCATCCCTGCTGACGGCGCTGGCGAGATCGATACGCACCGGCCCAATCGGTGATTTCCAGCGCAGACCAAAGCCAGCACCCTTTTCCAGATCATCATTTAAGTCATCTATCGCGTTACCGACATCGATGAACACGGCAGCTCCCCATCTGTCATTTAAATAATGTTCAAATTCGATACTACCTAGTACCAAATTACTCGCACCAACGACTTCTCCATTGTTGTCAGTTGGACCGAGTGACTGAAATCTAAAGCCACGAACACTTTGAGCACCACCACTGAAAAAACGCACGGAGGAGGGCAATTGCTCAAAACTGGGTGTTATTGTCGTGCCGAACACACCACGGGTAATGACTCGATTACGTGAATTTAACGAATTGATAAATTTTAGGCCGACTTGAAATTGCTCAAAATCAGTATCAGATTGCAGGCTCTCGTTGGCGCCGCTTAAACTCAGGTCAAAGCGTATGCCGTCGAAAACATTGATGAAATTACTACCCCAGGTTCTACTCCAGCTGATTCCAGGTATCAGCAGTGTTGAATTTCCCTGATCGTCACCAGATACAAAGTCTTCCTGCTGATAATTGATTGCCAGAGTCTCTCTCCATTTGCCGCGACTATGTTTTAGACTAACACCTAGGCTAATCAAAGTGCTGTCGGTATCTTCAAATTTCTCCCTGGTTTCACTGATGCTATAGATGACCTGATCAGTTCGGGGGTTAAATACTGGAACCCGATAACTAGCGATCGCACTATGTCCCAGTTCTGATACTTCTAGGTCGGCATTGAAACGATGACCACTTTTGTTAACGCGAGGCATCAACCAGCGGAATCGAGCACGAGCACCGGTATCGGTTCCAAAACCAAGGCCTGTTTCGTAACGATGTTTTTTTCTTGGTTTGAGAGAAACAGTAATCGGTACCTCATTGTTCGTCGGCTTAGTTTTACGAGCAGAGACATCGGCAGTTTGAAAATAATCGGTATCGTTGAGTGCCTGCTGGAAATCAATTAATTTATCCAGACTGTAATAATCTCCTCTATTAAAAGGTATGAAACGTTGCAGCAATTCATCATTCAATACATCTTGTTGCATTGATACCTCGCCAAAATAGTAGCGAGATCCACCAGCATAATTTAAATAAACACGAGCAGTGTAACTATCCAGGTCTATTTCAACCCGATGTTCGGTAAATTTAGCATTGAAATAGCCAAGTTCGATGGACAACTTTGCGAGGTCAGCCTTGAATTCTTCGTATTTAAGGTGGTTGAAGCTGCTGCCGGTTTGTAGTCTATTGTTTTTCAATAGCTTCACAAACTCAGGGTCCTCAGACATCTCGGAACTAATAAGGAAATTGAACTCCGAGATCGGTAAGGGAGGGCCGGCCGCGATAATATAGCTTGCCTGCCAGATGCCAGAATTGGATTTAATCAGACTGGATTCTATTTTGGGTCGATAATATCCAAAAGGTTGCAGTGCGCTGGAAATTTCCTGAAGCGCTTTTTGGTGTAGGCGCTGCAGGCGACCAGTGGTTATTAATGGGTGGTTTTTTTGTTGTTCGATACTCAAGAGCAGCCGCACATTCGTCTCAAGTTCTGTGCTGATACCTTTGATTTCGACCGTCACTTGAGTTTGTGCGACGACCGGCAAGCAGGAAAGGTATAGCGCTAATGCTAACATGAGCAAAAATAGCTTCGATCTGATTGAGTTAAAACCGGAAGAGGTGAGCAAGATTAAAGTTTTCGAAGGAATATCAATGTTGTGTCTGTCAGGAAGTAATCGGCAACTCATGCACGCGTGGCATCAATTATCTTTTTTAAGACCCAAAAAGAGCAAGGCTATCGAGTTTAGTAGTAAAAAAAAGCTGGGTAAAGACAAACCGACCCATACCTGAGGTTAATACCATTTTTCAGTTTATAAATAGTGGCCTGACAGGCCACTATTTCAGTATCCACAATGGTCAGTTCCGAACCGTCTTCGTAAATTATGGTTATCTTCACTACTTCATCCTATTAGATAAGGTTCCTCTATCTCATAGGTCACAAATTTAAAAATCATGTAAGGCTCCGGCGCTTATCAATTATCGAAAATAGCCAGCATTAATCGAAATCAGGGGCATAGTGACAGACTTATTGAGGGCTTCCTTAGGGAACTGATCGCCATCGATGTATCATCTTAAATTGCTCAGTTGATTGACGAAAGTATGCACATTTTTTTTCGCGTTCAACCGAGGATTCTTAGATCATTATTTTTTCAATTGAGTGGAACATGGTTTGATTAAACCCGATAGCAATGGCAGGGCAAAGCACTGGGAAAATGTCAGGCGACGTCTGTCTAATTGGTGCTCGCATTTAATTGTTTTAACGATTAAGCAACATAATTTCCGTGCACTATTAAAATTCGTGCTTATCCTCGCTGGCCTGTCGACAGGCTTTGCCACCATATTTCAAATACTAATGGCTTACGAAGGCCAGCAGCACTCGTGGATAGCTGGTTTTTACTGGACTATGTCGACCATGTCGACGCTTGGTTATGGCGACATTACCTTCACCTCGGACCTGGGACGACTGTTTTCGATTCTGGTGCTGCTATCGGGCATGATATTCCTACTGGTTTTATTGCCGGTTACTTTCATTCAGCTGTTCTACGAGCCCTGGCTTGCATCTCGCGCGGTCGACAATATTCCACGGTCCGTAGCTGCCGATATGAAAGGGCATGTGATTCTGACCTTTTACGATAATGTCGCTAGTGTGCTCATCGAAAAACTAACGCTCTTCAACTACCCCTATGTTGTTATTCTGCCCGAGCTAGACCAAGTAATGCGACTGGAAGAGAAAGGTATTAGAGCAATCTATGGTGAGTTAAACGACCCTGAAACCTTTCGCAATGCACGGGTAGAGCGGGCCGAACTAGTCGCAACGACCCGCCCCGATGTGGTTAATACATCGGTCGCGTTTACGGTTCGTGGTATTACCGATAAGACTCGGGTCATTGCGACAGCACGAGAGCATGAAGCGACCGAAGTGCTTAAGCTCGCGGGCTGCACACGTGTGCTAGATCTTAGTCGTTTAATGGCTGAAGGGCTCGCTCGCAGGGCTATTGGTGGTGGCCAGTTCACCCATGTTGTTGGGCAAATTGACGATTTACTGGTTGCTGAGGTTGTCGCCAGCCGCACGACCCTGGTCGGTCAGCCTTATTTGGCGGCACAGCGAGAAACCAGTGTCAGTATTGTTGGTTTCTGGGAGCGCGGGAGTTTTCAAATAGGCCAACCGGAAAATACTGTTGAGGCTAATGCTGTTCTGGTTCTGGTCGGTTCTCGTCAACAGCTCGATGAGTTCGATAGCCTTTACCAGCTTGAAACCATGGCTAAGCCTTCCACTCCCGTTATTATTATTGGTGGTGGTCGGGTTGGGCGCGCTACTGCAGCTGCGCTCAAACGACGAGGGATCTCCTACCGAATTATCGAGCAGATGCAGGAACGGATATTTGACGAGGAACATTATATCTGTGGATCGGCTGCGGATAAATCCATACTACAACACGCAGGTATCGAAACTGCATCCTCGATCATCATCACCACTGGCGATGATGAAACTAATATCTACCTGACTATTTTTTGTCGGCTGCTGCACCCGGACATTCAGATAATTGGCCGTGCAACCCTCGAGCGAAATCTGGCAGCGTTGCATCGGGCTGGATCTGATATCGTCATGTCTTACGCATCTATGGGCTCGAACGCTTTATTTAATTTGCTTCAGCGTAGTGATTTGCTGATGATCGCTGAGGGCCTCGATGTATTTAAAGTACCAGTACCTAAAGAGCTGGCAGGTAAGACGCTGATCGAAGCAAATATTCGACGACGTACCAACTGTAGCGTTATCGGAATTGATTCGCAGGACAAAACTATGACTAATCCAGAGCCCAGCTCGGTGCTGCCTGAGGTGGGTGAGATAGTGCTGATTGGCACGCCGGCTGGCGAAGCCGAATTTCTAAGGCTTTATTCTCCTGGGTAAACTGATTTGTTATTTGTCTGGAGTTATAAGTTCTATGATTGAGGCATTCTAATTGACTGAAAACTGCGCAGATATATAACAATATAGGCTATCGATTAGCTGCGACTCAGCAGGAATATTGCTTACTGGATTGAGACGACGTAGAGTTGCAGCCAGCCATTCGGTAAAATTTATAATATCGCTTCAATCAGAGAAATCTCAAAAAATGAATTGCCCCAAATGTTCTTCAAAGTTTGAAAAAATAGGTTTCGGTGTGGTTGACTTAGAGCGTTGCCTGGGTTGCCGGGGTCTGTGGTTCGATATGCTTGAAAAGGAAGACCTGGTAAAAATTGCAGGTTCCGAAGCGATTGATATTGGCAACGATCAGGTAGGCAAAGAATACAATCACCTTGATGACGTTCATTGTCCTCAATGTAAGGTAGAAATGCTACCGATGGTAAATAAGGATCAATCACATATAAAATATGAGTCCTGTCCAATGTGTTACGGCACATTTTTCGATGCCGGCGAATTTCGTGACCTCAAGGAATATACCGTTGTCGATTGCTTTGTTGAAATGTTTCGAACGCTGCGATCTAATCTTTAAAACGAACATTCTAATCCGACACGGGCTCTTCGCATCATAACTGGGTTTCAGCCAATCTGTGTTTTTGATGAATCTATGAATGGCGGCTCTACTAAGGAGCTTGCCCATGAAATTAGCGTTTCTATTGCCTCTGGCAGGTTAAGGCCTGGAAAATTAAGCGCCTAAATCATCACCGACAAACCACATAATGGACCTACGTTAGTTTTTTTAGTTAACAAACATCTGGCGTAATCGGCTTTGGTAGTGCACGGTTAACCCATTTATATGCAGTTATTATTGCTGTGCTTAATTGGGGTTTGAAAAATGAAATCGACCCCCATTTACATACTTCAAAATTAATAAGCAAACTATCGATTAAATTCAAGGTGAAAGGCATGAAAGACTACCCTCAACTAACGAAAATGGGTATCAATAATCCGGGACAAATAGTGAAATATATAGTCAATGGGATTTTGACCTATGATGTTTTAAGAATTACGTATTCGCGCAAAAAAGGATCGTTTCTGCCTTCAAGTCGTACTTATAAATTCCCCCGAGTTCAAAAAGAGATTCCTGCAAAAGATTCTAATGGTAAAAGTACTACTGTTATGGAAACTGACCCAAGTCTTCGCACCGCGATTGCTGAATTGACGGTGCTTCTTGAAGAAAAAAGGCAGGAACAGGATGTTAAAAATGATCTTCTCGAACAGGTTGCATTGTTAGAAGAAGATATCGCACTGCGGTCAGAATATATCAAGGAATTAATAGAACGTTTATAACGGCATATACCATTCAGACCAAGTTGAAGAGATAATGTAAGTTAAGTCTGATAGCGTTCATTAAAGAACGCTGAATTAATCGCTGTTAATGCTGGCCATGTTTATTCTAATCACTGAAGCGTTGAAAGAAAGCGGAAAATGGGCTTTCCTTCGAGGAATCGATTGAAGGTCCCAGGCCATCAGCTTTCAAGCCAGCGTAATTCCGTGTCGCCTTTGATTGGTCTGTTTGTAATATCACCCCTTTAAGATAGGAATCAACATAAAAGTATGCGGATACGATGTTGTCTTTATTGGCCTGCAATAAGCAAATCTGAGTAATAAAGGAAACTGAATACTCATACCGACTTCAAAATTATTGACTGGCCCGATGACTTTGATTAAACCGGGCTAGATTGATCAGGCACTGTTTTCATAAGGACTTAGATACTTCTAGACTTCAGGCCTAATCAAATCAATGAGGTAGGTTATTTTCACCCAGGTAAAACTGGATTGAAATGGGCGTTAAATTTAGATTTACAATATTAATCCATATTAAAAAGTAGATTTGCTGAACGGCTCCTTTTGTTAAGGGTTGTCAGATGCCTGCCCACATAGCAATGCACTCGCACAATGGCACGAAGATCAGAGGGCAGGCGTCGGACAGGCCACCAGGGACGAAACCGCGGGGCGTAGCCAAGGTAGTGCAAAGTGCCAGAGTGCTATGGGGATTTGAATGAGGCTAGGTGCGTATCTGTCAGTCGAGGGTTGACTGTTTTCACTCTGACACCACTTTTCATCGCTATTCGGCGATCGCGTAAACCAATATTGTGTGCCGATACCAGTCATAAAATAGCCATTTTGATGGTGACGATCAAAGCGATCCATTACCGGTTTTCGCCAGTAATAAAATTGACTGAACACTGAGTCACGATTGACTTTAATCATGCCGCAATAGTCCTTGTTGGTGGGGCACGTGGCAACTGACCACGTTCGAAGCGCTCGATGATGACCATAGGGTTACCACAGTCCGTGCAGGTGTAGGTGGCTTGAGGCTGTTCAGCTACCTCATCCTGCGATGACTTCGTATGCTCACTGGCGACTTTATCCTCACGATTTTCTAGATCAATTAACAACGCTCGAGCCCGCTTGATGTTTTCTGCCCGCCGCGCGTTCGCCAGTAATCCATAATGT
>Ga0307492_10000969_pt1 | contig 12031 bp, 7 predicted proteins | sample SI3LmetaG_FD_202365 | JGI IMG/M metagenome (GOLD analysis project Ga0307492, IMG submission 202365) | Sea-ice brine microbial communities from Beaufort Sea near Barrow, Alaska, United States - SI3L | ecosystem: Environmental > Aquatic > Marine > Coastal | place: USA: Alaska | collected 2017-05-06
TTTCGGCGGCAGGCATCAGAGAAATAAAACGGGGATCGTCTTGCAAACGTTTTAAATCGGGATCCAAAGCAATGAATTGCTGGAAATATTGCTCAAGCGCGATTGTCTCTTCTAGTAATGAAATAGCTTGCTCTGTATCGTTTTCTTGGAGCACTGCTAAGGCTTTAAAATAGAGAATTTCAGGATCCCGTCGAGATTGATTAATAGCGGCGTCGAGCAAATTCATTCCCTCTGCTTGTTCACCTAAATGGACTAAATACAAGCCCAACATTGCTCGGGTATACCAATCCTCTTTGTTAATTTGTAGATTATCACGCGCTAGTTCAGCGGCGCGGTTATAAGCATATTGTGACTCCGACTCTTGCTCTGGAATAAACCGATAACTCTCGGCCAAACGTCCCCAAATTCGGTGGTCTGTTTCTGCAAATTTCAAGGCTTTCCTCTGCATATCTATGGCCTGTTGAAATTGACTTGCGTAGTAGTAAGACGTGCCTAAATTGGTGTATGCTTTCCGAGAAGGATTCAATTCTAGTGAATATTCGTATGACTGTAGCGCTTGTTTAATATCACCCAACATCCAATAGGCTGCGCCTTTACCCAGATAACCTACAGAAGAATCTGGAGTAAGACGTGTCACAATTTCATAAGTGTTGGCTGAGTCAGCATACTGCGCTTTGGTGTAATAAAAATTAGCTAATACTTCATAGGCTTTCCAATAGTTGCGTTTTAAATCGATTGCACGAAAAAATAACGCCTTAGCTTTATCAAATTCTTTTTGTGCTAAGTGCACTTCTCCAAGCTCGATGTATGCATCAACTTCGGTAGGCGAAATGGCGATGGCTTTACGCAAGATATCTTCTGATTTTTGATATAAACCACGCACGCGATATAAACGGCCCAAGGCAACTTTAACTTCACCGTTGCTATCAATATTGAGGCTTTGGGCTTTTTCGCAAGCTATTTCGGCATTGCTAAAATCATCAACACTATTTGTGATTTGATACAGTCCCAAATTAGCTTCACATATTCCCGCATAAGCGCGTGAAAAATTAGAATCTATAATTAATGCTCGACTAAAGAGCTTGTTAGCTGTTTTGAAATGTTCTGCATCTTGTGAACTGCGCAACTTTTCTAGTCCTTGCAGATAAAAAATGTAGGCATTGATATTTTCTGATTGTGTCTGCTGTAATCGATTTTGTGAAACAACCGACAACGCAATCTTTGTTTCATTGACAACCGCAAATGCTATTTCTCTTTGAATTGCAAAAATATCATCAAGATTACGATCGTAAGATTTACTCCAAGCATTAAATCCTTTTTTACCATGTATCAATTGAGCGCTAATACGCACACGATTGCCCTCTCGTCTCACGCTGCCCTCTAGGACATACCTGACGTTTAATAATTTTGCAACCTCACGTACATCAAGCCGCTCTCCACGAAATCTAAATGAAGAGGAACGAGCTGCAACATTAAGCTCCTTGATACTGGATAAATGGTTTAAGATTTCTTCAGCAAGTCCATCAGCAAAGTAGTTAGACTCTTTTTGTCCATCAAAATTTTCAAAGGCCAAAACTGCAATTGAGTTGGTAGGAAAATCCACGACTGCGGCATACGATTTAGGCTTAGATTGAGACGTTGCGATTTCGGTTTCTACAGCCTGAATTCTGTCATCCAAGAAAATCACTAAGCTCCAGGTGCCTGTAATAACCAGTAAACATAAAAATAGTGCTAAAGGTCGACTCGCTTTTTTCTGTTGTCCAGTAGCCTTGCCTTTAACCTTCCATAAAGGTAAGTCGAACATCACTCCTTGGGATTTAATATCGAGTACCCAAGTTAAGAAAATTACCCCTGGGAATCCAGCAATAATGATAATAATGAGTAAACGTATGCCACCCTCTGGCAGTCCTAGAGGTTCAAACGTTAACTCCGCCACCTGCAGCACTAACCAGCCAACAACAGCGTAGGTGATTACGACAGGCATTATCTCTCGGCGACGAATTTCAGAAATAAACTGACTTATAAAACGCGATAAGATAGGTGTTACTCCTTGTTTTTATTGAAATATTCGAGGTTTCATAAATTGACAGGATAATATAGCGTTTTCTATGGTAGGAGTATATACTGAATTTTCCATATAATCATAAAGTGAGATTGATAATGTTAAATTCAATGCATAACAATGATAATAAAGCTGAAAATACTGAGCAGCCCGATACACGCGTAGGCAAACCTGATACCCGCGTAGGCAAACCTGATACCCGCGTAGGCAAACCTGATACCCGCGTAGGCAAACCCGATACCCGCGTAGGCAAACCCGATACCCGCGTAGGCAAACCCGATACCCGCGTAGGCAAACCCGATACCCGTTCAAATTAGACCCGATACTCGTCCTTAAGGTCAAACTACCAATGTATAAAGTAAACATGCGTTAATATCGCACGTTTACGTATTCCGTGGTGAGTAATCGTCTTAGTTAATAGCGATTTAATTTATTTAACCGCTTATATGTGCGATGAATTTTACTTGTCAGAAGGCTAGCTGAATGATTTCTGAGACCATCGAAAGCCGTTTCGACCGAAGCGTTGCTATCATCATCGGTATCGACAAGTACGAGAACAGCATTCCGCCACTCAAGACTGCAGCCAATGACGCCCGCCGGCTAACCACAACACTGAAAGATCTGCACAACTTCGAAGTGCGACTTTTTCTCGACGAGGACGCTTCGAAGCAACGCCTAAGCAAGCTGCTCAATGACGAGCTCCCGAATGAACTCGGTCCCGACGATCGCTTGATATTTTATTTTGCGGGGCATGGTGTAGCCCTGGACGGTGATGATGGACCGAACGGCTACCTGCTACCTCAAGATGCACGCCGTGGTGAGGAAGATTCGTACTTATTCATGCCGTTTGTGCACGACGCACTCCTGTCACTGCCAGTTCGCCATGCATTGATCATCATGGACAGTTGTTTCTCTGGGGCGTTCCGCTGGGCCGCGACCCTCAATATCATAGGCTTACCTTTCGTGGCCCACGAGGATCGTTTCGTGAAGGATCCAGCGTGGCAGGTTATTACCTCAACTGCACACGATCAAAAAGCGATGGAAATCGCAAGGTTCTTGTTTACGACTCGAATGGGCTGCTCACTGCAAAGTTCGACGGCAAAGATCCTGTACTCTCACACGATGATAAACGGCTCGCATTCGAGAATGTTGGCGAGGTAACGGGCAGCACGGTTGTCAATCTGGTGTCGGAAGAAACAATTGGCGAGACACATACATTGAGAAACGAAAAACAAGCGAGTATCCGAATGAGCCATGGTCGATTCAAAATGGTTGGAGTGAGGCCGCAATTCTCCGCTGACGGTAGGCTTCTGATGACCATCAAGGGAGGCAGACATGACGGTGGACGAGAGGGCTCAAGTGCAGAAAAGACTTGGGTGACAGACGCAGCATCGGGGAGACACCTGTTTGAAGTGGCAGGTGAAGGCGTAGCTTTCGCGTGGAACAGACCGGTACTCATGACCGTCGATAGCGCCAACATTCACCTCTGGGACATGCGCCGCTTTCCGACAACGATGCCACTGAGGTGCATGACACGTGGCCAGACGTTGACCTAGATACTTACTTGGCTTTGCATCCTAATAGTGAGTACGAATGCGATGAGTGGGCCGAGATCTGCTTGTCGCCAGACGACTCACGCTCCGAATACATCGTAACACACGTTCTGGCTGAGCCGTTACCCGAACCAGCTTATTTTGCCCCTGAACTGATCGTAGAATTAGATTGCCGATGGACAAAAGGAATTCGTTTTTCGCGTTTAGAACCCTGGGTGTTGTTGGCGTGTGACAGCGGTGTGCAGCTTACGCATCTGAATGGCGATGTCCTTCAATCGTGGAAGGCTTGTAGTGAAGAGTCGAATGAGTCTTGCCCACAAGTGGATGAGGCACGCTTCAGCTATGATGGAAGAACAGTATTCGATATTCGAAAAGACCGCTATGTTTGGGTGCATACGCCCGACCAGCCACAGTCCAAGTCTATTAAACTCGGACCACATGAGTCTTTCATTAGCGCCGTTGAACGGCATGCTTCGGGTACGATAGCTATTGCTACGGGTAACGGAACGATCCAAGTTTACAACGCCGCTGGAGAGCTAATGCAAAGATTGTATGTCGACGTAAAAGTTTCCCCTGTCAGTCAACTGATATTTTCGGCGGACGGAAACGTATTGTTTGCACGGGATCATCTCGATGTGATCCACCAGTGGAGCGTATCCACTAAATACGGGCTTGAGGTGTACAAGTGGATCGACCCGATAAACGACGCAGATTGGAACCAACTTACGCAGTAAATGCCAAGGACAAAATCATATGATTTGGTTTATAGGAGTAAATAAGTAATTGCACTAAAGCCTATTGCATCAATAAGATAGATGTATTAATCTAAATATATTGCTAAGCCAAGAGAGCGATCCAAGCTTGCCCAAATAGCGTTTAGTCTCATTTAGGACAACTTAAATGGTACTACTCGCCAACTAACTTTATTTAATGCACATTATTTAACGCAGTATGTTTTCTAATTTTGCCTGCTTAACCGCCCTTTGACTAGGGTGAAATGGAGTTCTACTATGTCTAAAACTATGCCTGAAACCACGCCTAAAAAATACGCTTTGCTGATTGGAATCGACCGTTATAGTCATATGGAAGAGCAATATCAGCTCAAAGGCTGCGTTAATGATGCAAAGTTAATGAAAAGCGTCTTGATCGATCATTTTAAATTCAGCGAATCAAATATAGCCGAACTACACAATGCAGAAGCAAGCCAGCAGCGTATTCTCGACGCAATGGAAAATCTAGTAGATCAGATCGAGCAAGATGACATAGTTGTATTCCATTTCAGCGGACACGGATCACAGCGAAGATCAGCCTACAGCGATGAGGGAACTGGCATGAATAGCACGATTTCGCCCACCGATACTGGATGCGAGGATCCGTTCCCTAACTTAGATATTATTGACGATGTGATTAACGAGTGGTTAACACGACTGGCCAGCAAAACCCGCTACATATCTTTGACGTTTGATTGCTGTCATTCAGGCACTATCACCCGAGATGCACTAAGCGCCAGAGCAAGAGGTCTACCTGCGGACACACGATCTCTAAGTGCAATGGGAGTGGACAAAACAAAACTACCGCCAGTAACTCGTTCAAGAGGCGATGCAGCAAAGCCAAGTGGATGGTTAGCGCTTAACGACAACTACGTAGTAATTTCAGGTTGTCGAGACGACGAATTATCCTATGAATACAAATTAGAAGGAGGCGGTGAACCTATCAATTATGGCGCTTTGACATATTTTCTGACTAATGCTTTATTGAGTGCTAAGCCTGGTTCAACCTACCGTGATGTCTTCGAATTAGCAAGAAACGGAGTCAACTCAGAATACAAGAATCAGCATCCTCAAATTGAAGGCGTTCAGGATCGTGAAATTTTCGGTGTTAAGGATATCGAACCACTGCGCTTTATCTCAGTAGACTCGGTGGATGAAAACAAAGTAACTCTAGCCGGTGGCGCGGCACATGGTTTATGCGTTGATTCCCTTTGGACAGCTTACCCTCAGGGCACTAAGCAAACTGAGGGCGTAACGCCCTTAGCATCAATTGAAATAACGGAGGTAGGTTCACTAACGGCGAAAGGCATAATCCTAGAGGGTAAAGGCGAACTGACTATAGGAGCGCGGTGTGTAGAATCTGCGGAATCTGCGGGGCAGTTACTGCTCAGTGTCGATATGAGTCAGATTGATGAAGACTCTGGCAAGGAGTTTGCTGAGAAGGTCAATGCATCCAGCTTGCTTACTCTTTCCAAGACGCCCGGCACGGCTGACGTTTGTGCCTATATCTTGCTACCGGAGGATGAGGTTCGCGAAGGTTTAACTTTGCCATCAACAATAAATATTGATGTGCCAACTTGGGCGTTTGTTGATCGCACGCGGGTACTGGCCATGCCCCTGCATACTGTTAGCAGTGAAAAATCTATCGACACGGTAATCGGCAACCTCGAAACAATGGCCCGCTATCGTAATGCACTCCAATTGAATAATCCCGATAGCAATCTTAACGTTGAATTCAATATATTTCACTCAGACTCAGCTGGTGAATTGCACAACATCAATGACAAAGATTTTGTATTTGAGGAAGGTCAAAACTTAGCGTTTGAAGTAATTAATCATGAGCCAAATAATGTTTTTGTTACCTTATTAGATTTTGGGCTGACTGGTAAAATCTCAGTGTTCTATCCTCAAAGAACCAGTAGCGAAATGATTGCCTCTGGAAAGAGGATTAAAATTGGCGCCGATAACAATAAAATAAATCTCAGCATACTTAAAGGTTTCGTTGGTAACCAGGGTACAGAAAAGGTCAAGGCTATTATCACCAGCGAAGAGTCGGATTTCCGCTGGTTACAACAAGAGGGGACTCGATCTGTTGGTACCAAGCGCTCTTCTCTGCGGCAGCAATTTGAAGCTGCATATAACGGTCCGCCCACGCGCCACATGTCTTTCGAGTCTGAAGCCGATGAAGATGAGGATTGGAAGGCTATAACACGCTCTTTCGAATTGAAGCGGCGAATAATTTAATCACTTATTTAACGATTTAACATAGGAGATATAGAATGGGACGTTCCATCATTACGAGTGTACCTACGCCTAGCGTTTCGGCGCGTGGAGGTCCAGGAAGTGAGATCCAAACTGCACCAGAGCTTGACGGCTATTCAGACGCGATGATGAAGCTTATTCCAGCAGAAGTAATCGGTGTTTATATGGCGATGCAATCGATTCTGATTAACGCAACGCCCAAAGCAGACTTGCTCGCATTTCTGTTCGTTTTTCTGTTCGGCATTTTAGCAACCTATTTCTATCTGCGTTTTAGCCTGAAAGTTACCAACCAACTGCATTTGGGGCTTTCTGTCGGTGCTTTTTGTGTTTGGGCTTATTCGATGGCACCGCCGAATTTCTTCTTGTATAACGGCACTTACGCCGGTTTGCTATTAATTGCATACACATTTATTGCGCCAAAAATTTCTTTAGACATAAAAAGCAAACAAAAATAGCTGGGCGAATATTGGATATTCCTTATTTTCGAGAACACAACGATAGTTTAATTTAAACGGCTAAAAGGTGTCTCATGATGAAACTAAAATTTCCATAAGGTTTCAAACAAGAAGCAGCCACACAAATAATAAAAAGAGGTTACTCGTTGTATGTTTCGAAACGACTGGGTGTTTCAATACAAAGTTTATAAGTGGGTACCAATGCAAATTGTCAGATCTTGTTATTTTCTTTTTAAGATTATTTGTCCCTGAATTCAGATAATATCAATTTGTTTTACTACATACTGTTCAAACTGACCGGCAATGAAAAAGTAAAAGTAGCACCTTGATTAATTTCAGATGTGACACTGATAGTACCAGCGTGCAGTTCGATTAATTTTTTTGATATAGATAAGCCTAATCCTAAACCTTCATACTCTCTAGTGCTCGAGCTGTCGAGCTGTCTAAACGATTCAAATATTGCTCTTTGTTTATTAACCGGTATACCGATCCCACTATCGATGACCTGTATTTTAACAAACGAATTGTTTAATGTGGCGGTCACTTTCACCTTTCCAGACGCTGTAAACTTAATTGCATTACCAATCAAATTAAATAATATTTGCTGCAAGCGTGCATCGTCGGCTTCAACCGGCGGTAAATTTAATGGCACCTGATTTAGCAACGTTATTGGTTTATCTTTGGCTAGAGGCATGGACATCGCTATCGTCATATCAACAGCAGAGCGAATATCGATAGCTTGGGTATGTAATTTAATAGCGTTAGATTTTACTTGGTGTAAATCCAGAATATCATTGACCAAATGAGATAAGCGTAAGCTGCAACTTACGACAAGCTCTAAATTACCTTTAACCTCTTCAGATAAATCGCCATCAACTCCCTGTAACATTGATTCAGAAATTCCTAAAATACCGTTGAGGGGCGTTTTTAATTCATGCGAAGTATTTGTGAGTATATCGTCCTTGAGTCGGTCTAATCGTTTTAGTCGTTGAACAAGCTCATTTTCTTGCTTTAATAGAAATTGTGCATGGGTAACTTTCTGTCGCTGTGACCGAATAAACAGTATTAGTCCGCTGAGCAGCAATAAAACATAAAGACTATAAGCCCACCAGGTTAGCCACATAGGCGGCAAAATTATAAGCTTGATGGAACGTCCGTTCTTGTTCCACTGACCTTCATTATTGCTCGCATTCACTCTAAAGGTGTAGTCTCCAGGTGACAAATTGGTAAAAGTTGCGCGCCGATTATCTGACGTTGTCTCAATCCAGTTCGTATTAAAATTTTCTAATTTGTAGCGAAATCTATTTTTTTTTGGTGCCGCATAATGCAGTGCTGCAAATTCGAAAGATAATACATTATCGCTATAATTAAGCGTGATAGTTTCGGTTTGATCGAGCACCTCTGTCAAAGGTGAGCTAGGGTTCTTATCCTTGACCTGCATGCTTTTATTAAGTAAACGAAAATCGGTTAAAACGACATTAGGTGGGACACTTTGTTGAATAGCCTTTTGTGGGTAAAAAGCACAATAACCGTGGCTGCCAAAAAACATCTGCCCATCTTTTGCTTTAAAAAAAGCGCCCTGATTGACTCCAACGCAACCGGCTTCTTCACCGATATGGTTTTTGAAAACTTCTGTCTCTGGATCAAAATGAGAGATCCCATTCTCTCCTATCCAGAGTTTGTTATTATCATCAAGTAAAACAGCAAACACTCTATCGCTGGCCATCCCCTCTTTTACACGGTAGTGTTTAAAACTTTTTGTTTTTATATTAAATTTATTGAGGCCTCCGCTAGTGGCTAGCCATAGAATACCTTGGGCGTCTTGAACAATAGCATTAACTGAGTTATGGCTTAAACTATTGGGATTGCTCGCCTCACGTTGGTAATGGGTAAAACTCTGTGTTTCGTGCTCAAACTTGTTCAGCCCGCCAAGCGTACCCACCCAAAGTGAACCATCTTGAGTTGTGTATAAAGCATTTATATCATTTTGGCTAAGACTGTTGGCAGAATTAGTGGAATGTCTAAAACGAGTAAATTGTTTTGTTTGCGGGTTAAATCGATTAAGCCCGTTTTGAGTACCAACCCATAGATCACCTACATTATCTTGATGAATAACAGAAACGTGATTATCACTTAAGCTATTTGCATCACCGACCTTGTAACGATAATGGTTAAAAAGTAATGGCTGTGCGATGTTATTTTTATCGACAAGATCGTGTTTAATTACCTGATTAAGGCCTCCTCCGCTGGTACCGATCCAAAGGTTTCCTGAAGCGTCTTCAAATAAGGAGCGTACATCACTGTTACTTAGACTCTGAGGTTTTTTTGGATCATGCTGGTAAAGCTGATACTGATCCAGTATTGGATCGTAACGGTTAAGCCCGGTCTCAGTACCAATCCAAAGAATGCCCGCCTTGTCTTTCAAAATAGCCCAAACTACACCTTTGCTCAATCCGTTTGCCTTAGTTACACTATTCACTAAACCAAAACGCGCACTTTCTGGGTCAAATTTAGAAATGCCTCCACCCAACGTGCCAATCCAAATTAAACCGGTTTGATCTTGGGTAATACTGTACACATCATCATCCGCTAAGCTGTTTTTATCTTGCGGATTATATTGATAACGTTCAAAAGAATTATTAGTTTTATCCAGACGATTTAATCCACTTTTATCGGTACCGACCCAAAGCGACCCAGCTTTATCAGAAAAAATAGCGAAAACCGTATCACTACTTAAACTGTTCGGGTTATCAGAGTCATGCCTAAAATGCTGAAACAAACCTGTTTCTCGATCAAAGCGATTCAACCCACCACCGCGAGTACCTACCCAAAAGCTCCCTCGTGCATCTTCGAGTAACGCATAGACTTTATTATGACTAAGGCTACTCGGATTGTCTGGGTTGTGTTGATAACGTTTAAAAGTGCCTGTCTTTTTATTAAAGCGGTTAAGGCCCGCATTTCTAGTCCCCACCCATAAAACCCCTTCAGAATCAGTCATGACAGAATATAAATTGTCAGAGCTGATACTTCTCGGATTGTCCTGATTGTAACGAAAGTGAGTAAAAATATTTTTATCCCGATCAAATCGATTTAACCCACCACCGAGGGTTGCGACCCAAAGCGCTCCAGCGTGGTCTTCCACAATAGACATAACGATGTTATTGCTTATACTATTAGGGTTATCCGCTTGGTGAGAATAATTGATAAAAGATTCTTTAGCAGCGTTATATTGAGCAAGCCCTGCATCAGTACCGATCCAAAGTACGCCTTTTGCATCCACATAAATTGAATTAATATAAATATCCGCCAACGAATCTGGATCATTAGGATCGTGTTTAAATCGTTTAAATTGATATCCATTGTAGCGATACAGGCTATGCTGAGTTGCCACCCAAATATAGCCCTGTTTATCTTGCAAAACCTTTAACACATTAGGCGTGTCCAGCCCCTGCTCTGTGGATAGATTAGTAAATTGAAAAGCCGCTTTTTGGGCAGAAAGTTGCAAAGGAAATGATAAACTGAAGCTTAGACCTATCCAGGTCATCCATATTAACCACTTTGAAGTCATCGCTGGTTTCATCCTTTTATTCAGCCTACGTTTTTTCAGATTAATGACTTTCACATTCTCAGCTTCAAATATAACCGTTTAGGTAAAAAGTCAGACATATAGTATATAATTAATATCATTTAAAACAAAGTCTAGCTTTGTTAAACCACTACAACATAACGATTTCCAGATTCAATAAAAATTGAAGGAAGGCTGAGGCACTACAGTTTATTCCAAGACAATGGTATCTATTTTACCACTATGGCCTTCTTGTCCCACCTCATCTCATACAATCAGTTTTCGATAAATAATTCTGCAATGAAATAGCTGTTTTACGGTAAAAACATTGTTTGCAGCGTCAATTTAATTTTATGCTATGCTGGCAAGTTGTTTTTCCACTCAATTAAAAATAATAGGTGTATTCATGAAGCGTCAGAGCTTAGTAAAAACAATTTTTTCCATATTTTTTTCTTTATGTTTATTCCACACTTATAGTTTTGCTGGTATAAAAATGACACCAACGCCAGTTGTCGGGTTGAAATACCAAAAAACTTTGCTGCTTGATAACTATGCACCTAACATCCCAACGCCTGAGTCCATCCTAGGCTTCGCCGTAGGTCAACGGACAGCAACACCCGCTCAAATAGTTAAAGCGGTGAATGTTTGGGCTGATTCTAGCGAACAAATGCAACTGGTGGAGTATGCGCGAACCCATGAAAATCGGCCGCTTTATTATGCCATTATTTCTACTTCAAAAAATCTAAAGAATATTGAATCAGTTAAACAGGATCTCGCTCTACTAGCAAATCCTAAAGGATTAAGTTCTGCCAGTGCGAAGGAAATTATCGACCGTATTCCCGCAGTTTCTTGGATGGCTTACTCCATACATGGAAACGAGTCTTCTGGTTCTGATGCATCTTTGGCCGCTATTTATCATTTAATTGCTTCAAAAGAACAGGATATTAAAGATCTACTTTCGAAAAGTATTGTGATCATTGACCCGTCGCAAAACCCTGATGGTCGAGCGCGATTTACAAAAATGTTGGAGCAGTCACGTGGCGTTGCACCAAACATAGATGATCAATCATCGCTACATGCAGGGGTTTGGCCTTGGGGAAGAACCAATCATTATTTATTTGACTTGAATAGAGATTTTATTCTTGGCGTGCATCCTGAAACCATCGGTCGAGTTAAGGCAATCAATCAATGGCATCCTCAGTTGGTTATTGACGGTCATGAAATGGGATCGCAGGGAACCTATCTATTTGCGCCAGCCAGAGAACCCATCAATAAAAACCTATCAATGGCATCCAAAAAATGGGGTAATGTGTTCGCTAATGATCAAGCAGCTTCCTTTGATCAAAACAATTGGCCTTACTACA
>Ga0307492_10000970_pt1 | contig 12030 bp, 15 predicted proteins | sample SI3LmetaG_FD_202365 | JGI IMG/M metagenome (GOLD analysis project Ga0307492, IMG submission 202365) | Sea-ice brine microbial communities from Beaufort Sea near Barrow, Alaska, United States - SI3L | ecosystem: Environmental > Aquatic > Marine > Coastal | place: USA: Alaska | collected 2017-05-06
ATCACTCGGCCACGAATATCCCGGATAGGAAACATGATGCGGTCGCGAAATCGGTCGTAGGTCTTATCCTCGTCCTCATTGCGAATGACCATCCCTGACTCAATTAACAGGTCGTGTTCAAGATTGGTTTTAGCTTGGTCACGGTACAAATTGTCCCAACCAGGTGGCGCATAGCCCAGGCCAAAATCCCTGGCAATGGCCCCAGACAGCCCGCGGCCCTTAAGATAGTCGATGGCCTGCGGCTTTTGCGCGTGCTCCTTGAGCTGACGCTGGAAAAATTCAGCGGCCTGATCGAGAATCTGGTAGATCGACTTGCGATGCTCACTACGTTCGGGGGTCTCCTGCGAGGCAGTTTGAGGCACCGCAAGGCCGGCCATGCCTGCCAACAATTCAACGGCCGCGACAAAATCCAACCGGTCATATTCCATGACAAACTTGAGGGCACTGCCCGAGGCCTGACATCCAAAGCAATAGTAAAATTGCTTGTCCTGGCTGACGCTGAATGAAGGGGATTTTTCTTGATGAAATGGGCATAACCCGGAAAAATTTTGGCCTGTTTTCTTTAAGACCACGCGCGGCTGTATCACCTCGACAATATCTGTCCGGGCGAGCAACTCATCAATAAATTCCTGGGCGATCACTACGCGACAAAATCCAAGCGTTGCATGGGAGGCATTACAGTAGCAGGATGTCGCTGACGGCGCACTTGAGATTCACGTGCAGCAACCTTAAAGGATGTGCTGCTTGACCAGCGCGCTAACCTTGCCCATATCTGCTCGGCCCTGCATTTGGGGCCGCAGAATGGCCATTACCTGACCCATGGCCTGCATGGAGTCTGCACCTGTCGACGCAATGGCCGCGATCACCAGCGATTCGATGTCGCTGTCGGTGAGCGCCTCAGGCAGAAACTCTTTGATCAAGTCGATCTCCAATGCTTCTTGGGCAGCGAGATCATCACGGCCCGCATTCTGATACTGCGTTAATGAGTCGTGTCGCTGCTTCAACATCTTGTCGAGAATAGCGAGCACTCGCTCATCGTCCAGCTCAATGCGCTCATCAACCTCAATACGCTTGATCTCAGCCATGATCAAGCGCAATGCACCCAGGCGCGGCTTTTCTCTGGCACGCATAGCATCTTTGACAGCTGACTCGACGCGCGGCTTGATTTCTGACGTTGGCATATCACTCTTCTCGGCAAAAGGCTGAAAAATACTCGCGAGCAAACTCACGCGCAGTCAACCGCGCCGAGCCCACCATAACTATCATCGCTGACTATCGCCGCTACATATTGTCTCTACCACCCCGCGGCGCTCGACCGAGAAATAACTGTAGTCAATCGTCGGAATCAACAAAGCAGACACCACACGGCGTCTGCTGGGTCGTACCAATAGCAGGCGAGACAGGCAAATATCTAGCAGGGAGGAAAGCTTGTACTTAACGTACCCTCAATAGAGGGGCTGTCTGTTACCCTGATACAGGTATCAGGGTATAGCACATCGCGCTTCCTAGCAGAGAATCTGTCTTAAAGAATCCCTGATAAGCGGGACCCTAGTAGAGACGTTCCATTCTTCTAGATTCACGCTGTACTTTTTTGGCGTGGCGCTTCACTGCCGCAGCCGCTTTACGCTTGCGTACAGCTGTTGGCTTTTCATAAAACTCTCGACGTCGTACTTCAGCCAGAACACCAGCTTTTTCGCAGGATCGCTTGAAACGACGCAACGCGACATCAAATGGTTCGTTTTCTTTCACTTTAACATTTGGCATGCAGAAATTTTCACTCCTCTTCGCAGGGTGCGCATTCTAGCTGCAACCAAAACCAAAAGCAAAACACAAAAACGGCTATTACAGGTATTTGTGCCATCCGATGCCAAATTTGCAGGTTATGTTCCCACCGGCATCGAAGGATGTCTGGGCACCGGCACTATATAGTACTCAGAGAGGGCACGAAGACACGTGCCAATGCTAAAGGAAAGACGAATGCAAGCGGCACTGCCTACTCTGGCGCCACGACCTCAGCGCCCGAATTTCAAACATTTACTGAGATTTTCGCGCAAGGAATCAGTAACATACACGTCCCGCTGAAGACTATAAGGACTATTTCCCATGCGTGTTCTTGGTATCGAAACCTCCTGCGATGAAACTGGCGTGGCCGTGTATGACGATTCACGCGGGTTGCTGGCCGATTTATTGTACAGCCAGGTCGAGTTGCATGCTGAATATGGTGGCGTTGTCCCAGAACTGGCGTCCAGAGATCATATCCGCAAAACTTTGCCCATGATTCATGAGGCTATGGACTTAAGTCAGTCTAAACCCACTGATATCGACGCCATAGCCTATACCGCAGGCCCTGGTCTCGTTGGCGCCTTGTTGGTGGGCGCCAGCATTGCGAAATCCCTGGCCTTTGCCTGGCAGGTACCCGCTATTGGCATCCATCACATGGAGGGCCACCTGCTAGCGCCGATGTTAGACACAGAGCCTAACGGCGACCCGACTGAACGTCCCAACTATCCGTTTCTTGCGTTACTCATCTCAGGCGGCCATACCCAGTTGATGAGTTGCCAGGGGCTGGGTCAGTATCAGCTGCTTGGCGAATCCCTGGATGATGCAGCCGGTGAAGCATTCGATAAAGTCGCCAAAATGCTCGGCCTACCCTATCCAGGCGGACCCGCTATAGAGCGCCTCGCACGTCAAGGTACGCCCAAACGCTTCAGATTCCCCCGACCCATGACTGACCGGCCTGGTCTAGATTTCAGTTTTAGCGGCCTCAAAACATTCACCATGAACACACTCAAGGCTATGCCAGACCCAACCTTGCAGGACAAGGCAGATGTTGCCCTGGCGTTTCAAACTGCCGTGGCAGACACCCTACGCATCAAGTGTAAGCGAGCCGCGGAACAAACAGGGCTCACACAGATGGTTATTGCTGGCGGCGTCAGCGCAAACCAGGCCCTACGCAAGGCATTGCAGTCTGTGACCCAAAGCACTGGCTGCAAGATCTACTATCCACCGCTCAAGCTGTGCACCGATAACGGTGCTATGATTGCCTATGCCGGCCTGCAGCATCTTGCCCAAGGCCATTCGGAGCCGCTCGATATTATCGTTCGCCCCCGTTGGCCAATGACCGAATTGGCGTGAATCGATGAATATTGTTTATATTAGCGAATTGCGCATCAACACCGTCATCGGTGTCTACGACTGGGAACGCGATATTAAGCAAACCGTTGTTGTCGACCTCGAGATGAGCACCGACAACCGACGTGCCGCGCTCGAGGATAGTTTAGTCTTCACCCTAGACTACGGCGCCATCGCAGCAGGCATCACCGCATTCGTCGAAGCCAGCAGCTACCAACTACTTGAGGCACTGGCCGAGGCTATTGCCGACTTAGTGATGACTGACTTCGGTGTCCAGCAACTGAAACTGAAACTTGGCAAGCCAGGCGCCGTAGAGAATGCACGGGATGTGGGCGTCATCATCCATCGGTCAGCGGCGGCGTTAGGCACCCCGTCAGGAGCCGATTGATGACAGCCCACAAGGTCTATCTCGGTCTTGGGAGTAATATCCAACCAGCACACTTTATCGAACAGGGCCTCACCGAGCTGAACAAGATGTTGGGGCCACTGGATATTTCGTGCGTCTATAAAGGGGAAGCGATAGGCTTTGATGGCCCGGCTTTCTACAACCTTGTTGTTGGCCTAACGACGACACTAACACTCGAGAGCTTGGCGACAACGTTGCGAGACATGGAGCACAAATACGGGCGCCCAATAGAATGTAGCAAACTCTCATCAAGGTCTTTGGATATAGACATCCTGACCTTTGATGATGACGTTAGGAACAATGCAGGTATTGAGCTACCACGAGGAGAAATTACCCAACACGCATTTGTCTTATGTCCTTTCGCTGAAATCGCGCCTACGTTAAACATCCCCGGCCAAACCTTGAGCCTTGCACATCTCTGGCAGCAATTTGACCAGACGGCCGAGCCCCTACAAATTGTCCCATTCCGGTGGCAAGACACCGACCTACCCCAGCACGGATGTGATTGAAAATCCGTATCGGCGCATGACATGAGCGCGTCGACTAACCCGCTAAAGACCAATAAGGCTGGCCATTCTCATCTATCGGTCCAGAACTGGCGCAGCGCGATTGGCTCAATATCGCCGATCTGTTCATCAGCCAAGGATTTGCTATAATAGTGACCTGAAACATAACCCGCCACTGATACCTCGCGATTGCCCACCTCATGTGAGTCACGAACGAAATACGGCGGCAGCACTGGTAGCCTCACTGGTAGCCTCACTGGATACGAATGGAAAAACATGAGCTGGACATCATTCACCGCCTATCACCCTTCGATGAGATGGAAGATCAAACGCGTGCGGACTTACTTGCCAAGGCAAGTATTATTACGATGCCCGCCGGTAAAATTCTGTTCAAAAGAGGTGATGCGCCGGAAGATATCTATTGGTTGTTGACTGGCACCTTAGATCTGCTCGACGAATCTTTTGAGGCACGCATCAGAGATGCGACAGACGATGCCTCACGTTTTCCGATAGACAATCACAACCCCCATCAACTGACGGCCATTACCACGTTAGCTAGCACCCTGTTGGTGATGAAAGCTGACACGAAGGGTCTAGAACAGCCGGCGAAGCCTAAAGACGATGTTGTACAACCCGCCAAGGATGGTGCCGACTGGATGTCAACCCTCCTCAGCTCGCCCCTGTTCGAGTTTATTCCACCAGTCAACATTCAAAGCCTGTTTGGCAAGTTCGAGAAAGTCAGATACGCAGAGGGCGAAGCCGTCATACGTCAGGGCGAGACAGGCGACTATTATTATGTCTTGCAGTCTGGCAGAGCCAAAGTCGAACGAACCAGCGGCACAAACACCACACTTCTTGCCGAATTTCACGTTGGCGACAACTTTGGTCAGGACGCATTGATCAGCAGTATCGCTAGAAACGCAACGGTGACGATGTTGACCTCTGGCACGCTGATGCGCCTGTCGAAACCAGACTTTGAGAGCCTAATCATGGAACCAGTCATTGAGATTGTGTCACTGAAAGAAACACAGGAAATGATTAACTTGGGCGCACCCAAGACCTACTTGCTGGATGTGCGCAACCCTAAAGAGCTGGGATCAGGCACGCTTGAAAATAGTCAGAATTTGCCCTTACTGATGCTTCGCAAAAATCTCGGAAAATTGAAGCAAGACGCCATCTACGTCACTACTTGCGACAATGGCAAACGTTCAACCCTCGCTTCGTACATACTCAACGAGAATGGCTTCACAGCCTTTGTCCTCGCCAACCAATAAACAGGTGTTAAATGACGCAAGACTGTCTGTTTTGTAAAATTGCCAACAAAGATATCCCCGCTGATATCGTCTTTGAAGACGATATCGTCATTGCCTTTCGGGATATCAGCCCTCAGGCACCCGTTCACCTATTGATCGTTCCGCAACGCCACATTACCACCCTCAACGATGTAGCAACGGATGACCAGGCGTTGCTCGGGCATATGATTTTGACCGCCAGCCGATTGGCGGAGCAAGAGATGTTGAGCGCGCCCGGATATCGCCTCATCATGAACTGTAACCAGGATGGCGGACAGACTGTATTCCATATTCACCTGCACCTTCTGGGCGGGCGACAACTCACACACTTTGGTTAGCATTGGGGCTAGCGTTGCACTTAATGATGAGCCCAAGCTGATCCTGAGACCAGCATCGACCGTAAAAAGCAGTAGACATTAGAACAGTGGAGATACGACCGGTGGCAACAAAGACCGTAAATAACCGCCTAGGCACTCGGCAGACAGCTGCGGACCATTTCATCACAGGTCTAGATACGGCGTTGCGCACCATCAGCGGCGCTGTTGGTCAAACACAACGCCCATCCCCAGCGGTGCGTATCGTAGAGCCTAAATTAACAGCGGAACAACGTCAGACTTCAGCCCGCCTGATGCGCGTTAATCACTGCGGCGAGGTGTGCGCCCAAGCCTTGTACCATGGCCAGGCACTGACGGCGCGAAATGCCTCGGCGTTCAACGCCCTGCAAGCTGCAGCCGAAGAGGAAGAAGATCATCTAGCCTGGTGTCAAACGCGCCTACGAGAACTCGACACCCATGTCAGCTACTTAAATCCCTTCTGGTATGCCGCCTCCTTCAGTATGGGCGCTATTACCGGATTGTTAGGCGACAAGATTAATCTTGGTTTCGTTGCGGCCACCGAAGAGGAGGTTTGCAAACATCTCGACAAGCACCTAGAGGCGCTGCCCGCAGAGGACAACAAATCCCGACAGATACTCACCCAGATGCGGGAGGACGAGCGCAAGCACCAAAATAGCGCGCTGGATCTCGGCGGCGCCATATTTCCTGCGCCAGTGAAAGCGATGATGCAGCGCGTATCAGCACTGATGACGCGCTCAACTCACTGGATATAGACGGCATCCAACAGGAGCGGCCAGAGGCCCTAGCGCAAGTCGCCGCTTACATCCGCCTCAACAACTTCGTAGTCATGAGTAATCTCAACACCCGCCCGACCCAGCATAATCGATGCAGAGCAGTACTTTTCCGCGGATAGCTCAATCGCTCGCTTTACTTGTGACTCTTTCAGCTGACGGCCTGTGACGACGAAATGAATATGAATGCGCGTAAAGACACTCGGCACGTCCTCTGCTCGCTCTGCTGAGAGCTCCGCGACGCAGTCGGTCACCTGCTGACGCGCCTTGCCCAATATACTCATCACATCAAAGCTTGTGCATCCACCCATACCCATCAGCATCATCTCCATCGGTCTTATACCCATGTTTCGGCCCCCAGATGCCGCCGGACCATCAACCACTACGGCATGGCCGCTCTCTGACTCAGCAACAAACATCACATCCTGAACCCATCGAATACTGGCTTTCATCTTCTTTTACTCAACTACAGACTAGAATCTGCCGCATAGTAGCGAGAAACCTCTAGCCACACCACCGATGAGGCCAATATGGAGGGACCAGGGGTCGGAGTGCATTAATTATGTACAGCAAGGACTGCAGCACCGCTTAGTCGACAAAACCCACCTCCGGGTTGTTATAACCGACCCGCCACCGAAACTAATGCCACATTTATCTTGTAACGTTAGCAACGACGGATTGATATGGAAAGCCTCACGCTTAAGACCCCCGACTTCGGCAACATGGATGATTTCCTCAGCATTGCCCACAAGCGCAAGTATCCCCGCGGCAGCACCATCATCTACGCAGGCGAGCAAAGTGATTCCATTTTCTATATCACCCAAGGCTCCGTCACCGTTCTGGTAGAGGACGACACTGGCCGAGAAATCATTGTCGCCTATCTCAACGTGGGTGATTTCGTTGGCGAGATGGCCATGTTTGGTGAGAAAGGTACACGCACAGCCTGGGTTAAGGCGAAAATCGAATGTGAGGTCGCTGAACTCAGCTACGCGAAATTCTCTGAACTCAGCAGGAAGGACTCCGGCATGCTGTATCAACTAGCGAGCCAGCTTGCGGAACGATTAGGCAGAACAACACAGAAGGTTGGTGATTTAGCATTTCTGGACGTGACAGGTCGTGTAGCGCACACGTTGTTGGATCTATGCAAAGAACCTGACGCCATGACCCACCCAGACGGCATGCAAATCAAAATTACCCGCCAGGAGATTGGCCGTATCGTTGGCTGCTCCAGGGAAATGGTGGGGAGAGTACTCAAAACCTTGGAAGAACAAGGCCTAGCGTCAGTCAAAGGCAAGACCATGGTGGTATTTGGGACGCGCTGATCGGGCCGTCACGACCGGCAAGAAAACTCATGCAGCGGCCGCTCACTAAAGTTCATAACCCTAGCGATAAAACAACGCTTTGAGTCTCTCGCCTGGGTTTTCGTCTCGCATAAACGCCTCGCCCACCAGGAAACCATAAACATTATGCGCCAGCATCGCCTCCACATCGGCACGCTGACCAATGCCACTCTCGGTAATAATATGCACGCCTGCGGGTATCTGCGCCAGCAGATCAAAAGTGGTGTCGAGACTCACAGAGAAATCGCGTAAATCACGGTTATTGATACCAACCAGTGCTGGTGATACTTGCAGCGCTTGGCCCAACTCAGCTTCGTCATGCACCTCAATAAGCACGTCCATACCAAGCGCCACGGCCAAGGCATAAAACTCTGCCAATTGTACGGGGGTTAATATCGCGACAATCAGCAAGATGCAGTCAGCGCCAAGACTACGGGCCTCATAAACTTGATAGGCATCAACAATAAAATCTTTGCGCAGCACCGGCAAGCTGACAGCCTCACGGGCCTGCCTCAGGTAGTCATCAGCGCCTTGGAAAAAATCGACATCGGTGAGCACTGACAAACAGGCAGCGCCAGCATCCGCATAGCTGACCGCAATCTCCGCTGGCAAAAAATGCTCACGGATGACTCCTTTCGACGGTGACGCCTTCTTGATCTCCGCAATAATTGCCGGCGTGTATTGCTCGATGCGTCGACTCAAAGCAGTAACAAACCCTCGTGTTGGCCCCTGACTGGCAATGCGTAACTCCAGCGCCCTCAGCGATACCTTGGCGGCGCGCTCAGGTACTTCCTGCCATTTCCTGGCAACAATTTTTTGTAAGATATCCGCTGTTCCCATATCTACTCTTGCTCCCATTAGAGGCTACTTATCTGGCACGTGAAATCGACAAAGTCTTTCATTTTCTCTGTAGCCAGCCCACCACCGATAGCATCCTGCGCCATTTCTACGCCAGCCGTCAGACTGCTACACAAACCCGACACATAAATTGCCGCTCCCGCATTCAAGGCGACAATATCCGTGGCCGCCTCATGCTTGCCATTCAGAGCCAGCTCAAGCAACACCAAACTACTGGCGCTATCGTCAACGATAAGCGTATCGATGCCTTGACGTTGGACGTTGAAATCCTCCGGTTTTATTGTGTATTCAGTAATCTCGCCATCTTTCAACTCCGCGACATAGGTCTCGGCAGCGATGCTGATCTCATCCAGACCATCCGCGGAATGGACCACCATAACGTGAGTACTGCCAAGCATCTTTAAGACCTCAGCCATGGGCCGCAGCCACTGGTGATCATAGACGCCGAGCACCTGACGCTTGGCACCGGCTGGGTTGGTTAATGGCCCCAGTACGTTAAAGATCGTGCGAGTCACCATTTCACGTCGGGGCCCGATGGCATGCTTCATGGCCGAGTGATGATTTAAGGCGAACAAAAATCCAGCACCCACCGTCTCAATACAACGTGCTACTTGGGGGGGGGATAACATGATGTTGGCACCCGCTGCTTCAAGCACATCAGCGCTACCACTGTTGCTCGACGCACCCCGATTGCCATGTTTTGCAATATGCACACCCGCCGCCGCCGCAACAAACACGGCCGCCGTTGATACATTAAATTTGTTCGAGCCACTACCGCCGGTGCCACACGTGTCGACAATGTCATCAATCGTTGTCGTGACAGGCGTCGACAGCTCACGCATCACAGTTGCTGCCGCCACTATCTCATCGATAGTCTCGCCTTTCATGCGCAGGCCGACTAAAAACCCACCTATCTGCGCACCGGTGGCCTCACCTGACATAATCAGATGCATGACCGCCAGCATATCGCCAGAGGACAGATCAATGCGGCGCACAACCTGGTCGATAGCAGTTGGCATATCTATCAAAGACGGCAGAGAAGACGGTATAGAAAACGGTATAGGAGACGGCATTATCAAAAATCCTCCATGAGCTTCGCGGGGGCCTGCGTTGTCTGCGCAGACGGTGAGCTGTCACTTTGCGCACAGGTATCGACAAAGCTCTGCAGCAGGTCATGACCATGTTCAGTCAGAATTGATTCAGGATGAAACTGCACGCCCTCGATCAACAAGCTTTTGTGCCTGACACCCATGATCTCGTCGATGACGCCATCGACCAGCGTCCAAGCCGTGACTTCGAGACAAGCAGGCAGCGAGTCACTCTCAACAACCAGCGAGTGATAACGCGTCGCGGTGAACGGGTTAGGTAATCCAGCAAACACGCCAAGGCCCGTGTGATGAATTGCCGAGGTTTTACCATGCATCACTTTTTTAGCACGCCCCACAACACCGCCATAGACCTGACCAATACTCTGGTGACCTAGGCAGATACCGAGAATCGGTATCTTGCCGGCAAATGTGCGAATGACCTCCATCGAGATACCTGCCTCGTTGGGCGTGCAGGGACCGGGTGAAATCACAATGCCCTGAGGCGCCATCGCATCGATCTCTGCCAGAGATATTTCGTCGTTACGAAAGACCTCAACCAACTCGCCTAGCTCGCCAAGATACTGGACAATGTTGTAGGTAAATGAATCATAATTATCTATCATCAGTATCATTAAGAACGCAACCTATTGTTTTATATAAACACTTTTTATAAATGACTTTCTTGATACCCGCTTGGATACCCGCTAACTTGGTTAGCGCCCACGTTAACGACACCAGAGCGATTGATTGAAGTCCGCTATTGTCACCCATATCGGGCTCTCGATACACCACCGCCGTTGAATTGCATCCCCTGAGGCCTAGTATCCTAGGTCCGGGGATGAATGGTGCTGTCGTGATGAAACCGAACGGTGCCAATATCAGCTCGATTTTGACCAAAACTTCATCAAAAGCAGTGACCTCCCTCTCAAGGTCTAATTATGCTGTAGGAAAGCGGCTGTAACGATCAAGCCTTACTAGATGATGTTTCTGAAAAGGGCGTTGAAATTACCTATGCTCCGGCAGCTTAGTTTCCATGCTTGCGCTGTGCAGCTGTTGAATGCGCCAGACACTCCACCCCCTGAAACAGCCAGTAGTGATGGGATTGTTAGCGATGCTACTAGCTCTTGCTTGGTACGACTTCGATCTAATGTACGACATCAGCACAGCAGCCGGCTAGAGAGTGGAGGGAGCGGCATCTCGCGCAATAGCGACAGACAACACTCAAGGTGCAAGGCTGACGCACCATCAGGCAGATATCTCACAGTCTGGGGGAAATGTACTGAAATACTACAAAAGCTTTGTTGGTGCTCAGGGACGGGCAGCACCACATCAAATCCAGCCACCCTGGTACTGGTAGCAATCCAGCCCCGCTATAGGCCAATGGCAGGGCTATACCGGAAATGACGCATCAATATCTGCCACCTGCATACCTAATTCAGACGCTGCTTCGGTGATGGTACGAACGATGGTGTACTCGGCCCCTGATCCGTAAAGTTCAGCGGCCAGCAATCGATTTAGCCCGAAAATAATGTCCGTCGGTGCAACGGTTACGCGTTTGCCTTTAGGGTGGAGGGGGAGTTTTTTCGGCGACTTCCCTACTGATCTCTGTCGAGCTGCTTCCCGCAGTAGATCTGCAGATACTGTGTATTGCGCATGCTCATGATATATCTGCAGCGCGCGATAGTGTTCCCCAAAAGGCCCCATACTATCCACGGCAGTCAACTCTTCTTCAAACCCGCTTGCATCCAGTAGCCCCCAAAACTTGACGATAACTAGATTATGCTTCTGATCTACATCTATTGAGTACGCCAGGATAGTCTCGCCGACAATTAAAGGAGTATCGTACACAAGTAGGTACAGATAGTGTACCTACTTTTCTGCTAATGGTTAGAGTTTAGGCTGCTGCAGGAGCGTACGGTCGACTGGGGGCCCTGTTCCTTTATCCACGTTAAGGCTTCCTCTAACGGGTCGAAGACCTTGCCGGACGTGGAGTGTGGAGCGTGGAGTGAAATAGCACGCCGCCGTGTAAGACTGGGCGCATATTCGTTGGGCTTCTGTATTCACAAGAATGGCAATGCACTTAGATGAGGCAGGCTGGCTGGGCTTTTTGGCAACTACGATGAAGTCACTGTGAGACAAATAGCTAACATCTACCTCCCCCTGTGTCAGGCTAGTTGTCGCCTCTAAATTTCATTAGAGGCAGTAGAAATGAGAGCGAAATTTAACCAATCGTTTAAAGTGCAAGCAGTAGAAAAGGTGTTGAATCGCAGTAGTACAACCAG
>Ga0307492_10000971_pt1 | contig 12025 bp, 16 predicted proteins | sample SI3LmetaG_FD_202365 | JGI IMG/M metagenome (GOLD analysis project Ga0307492, IMG submission 202365) | Sea-ice brine microbial communities from Beaufort Sea near Barrow, Alaska, United States - SI3L | ecosystem: Environmental > Aquatic > Marine > Coastal | place: USA: Alaska | collected 2017-05-06
GAATTCCCCTATATCTTTAGTGGTTTATATCGTGCGATGGTCGCTGCAGGTGAAAAATCTGGCTTTCTAGATACGGTATTAAACCGTTTAGCTGACTATACCGAGCAACGTGAACAGTTACGCTCGCAAATAATTCAGGCGCTTATTTACCCTGTAATTATGACGGTAGTGGCGGTTGGTGTTATTTCAATACTATTAACGGCGGTAGTACCAAAAATTGTTGGTCAGTTCGACCATATGGGTGCAAGTTTGCCTGCGTCTACTCAGTTCTTGATCAGTGCCAGTGATTTTTTAAGAGATTATGGTCTGTATATTCTTGTTCTTATCATACTGCTCATCGCTGGATTCAATCACTTAATGAAAAAAGCAACATTCAAGTTCGAATTTCATCGTAAAGTGATTAGCTTTCCTGGAGTGGGTAAAATTATTCGAGGTATTAACACAGCCCGATTTGCACGGACCCTAAGTATTCTTACCGCCAGTGCTGTACCTCTTCTTGAAAGTATGAAAATATCGGGTGAAGTTTTAGAAAACTTATACATAAAGCAATGTGTAAAAGAGTCAGCTGACAAAGTGCGAGAGGGGGCAAGTTTACGCGTTTCTTTAGAGCAAACGAAATTATTTCCGCCGATGATGCTTCATATGATAGCGAGTGGTGAAAAAAGCGGCAAGTTAGAACATATGCTTGGCCGCTCAGCAGACAACCAAGACAGAGAGTTTGAAGCGTTGATGAACATTTCGCTAAAAGCTTTTGAACCTGCACTGATGGTAGTGATGGCAGGTGTTGTTCTTTTTATTGTTATGGCTATTTTACAGCCAATTCTTCAGTTAAATACCTTAGTAGGAGGTTAGTATGAACAAAATAAATCAACCGATTAAAGCAAAAAATAAACAACGAGGTTTTACCTTGTTAGAAGTGATGGTGGTGGTGGTTGTCATCGGTTTACTCGGCAGTGTGGTTGTCCAAAACTTAATGGGCAACATGGACACAGCTAAACTGCAAAAAGCCGTACAAGATATTAATGGCTTGGAAACATCGCTAAGTATGTACAAAATGGATAATTATAAGTATCCAAATACGGAGCAAGGGCTAGAAGCATTGGTTGAAGAAACTGATATTGAACCTTTACCGCGTCGTTTTCCAAATGGCGGTTACGTTAAACGTTTACCTGCTGACCCTTGGGGTAATGAATATCAATTATTAAACCCAGGCGAAAATGGTGATATTGATATTTTCAGCTTAGGACCTGATGGAGAACAAGGTACTGAAGACGACATTGGTAACTGGAATCTTGGCGACTACCAGTAGGGATAACCAAAAACAATATGAACCATTATCCGAAAAACAAAACATGTAAAAACGGTTTTACTTTAATTGAAGTGATGCTGGTTATTGTGCTTGTTGGCTTAATGGTTTCTGTTATTCAGTTTAGTGCTACGGGTGATAAAGCCGAAGAAACGCTCGAACTATCAAGTAAACGTTTTGCCGGTATTTTCAATATCGCCGCTGAATACGGCATGTTGAACAATATTGAATTAGGCTTAATGATTGATAAAAATGGTTATCAATTTCTTGGTTATGATGGTGATAAATGGTCTGATGTTTCTGAAAATGAATTGTTCAGTCGCTATAAATTACCTGAGGGTGTTGAGTTGGTATTGGAGCTTGATGATTTACCTATAGAAGAACCTCAATTGTTTGACACAAAGGTATTTAATGAGTTGCAAGAGGCTAATAAAGACCCAGACGATGAATTAACTGAAGATGTTGATTCAAAAAATAATATAGAAGAAAAAAAACTCATACCACAAATTTATATGCTCTCTGGTGGTGAAATAACACCGTTTAGCCTACGCTTCCAATTTTTAAAAAATGATTATACTGAACCCAAATTATATTTTAAAGTTACGGGTTTGTACACAACACCATTAACCGTCAAAGGCCCTCTTTTTGATGAGTAATAAGGTGAAAAAATCCAGTGAAAAATATTCATTAGGCTTCACCTTAATCGAAGTGATGCTAGCGATGGCTATCTTTTCAATTGCTGGAATTGCATTATTAAGCGCAGCCGACAATAACTTCAAAAATTTAAGTCATTTAGAAAATAAAGTTTTAGCAAATTGGGTTGCCTCTAATCAATTGGTTGCAGTGACATTAAACCCTAAATGGCCACCTAAAAACAATAAGAAAGGTAAAGTTGAAATGGCTGGCCAAGAATGGTTTTGGCTACAAAAAGTGATTAAAACAGAAAACAAAAATATGCGTTCTGTTGTTATCGAAATTCGTAATGAAGAAGATCAAAAATTGGCAATTTCGAGTATGGTTACCTTTGTTTCGAAGAGTCAGAAGTAATGCTGACATCGTTGAAAAATTCAAAGGATAAAGGCTTTACTTTATTAGAGGTATTGATTGCCATTGCTATCTTTTCAATGATCAGCATGAGCAGTTTCAGCATTTTTAATACCGTATTAAAAAGTAATGAATCATCTAAAATTCGTACCGATCGTGTGAATGAATTACAACGAGGCTTTTTATTAATCGAGCGAGATTTACTGCAAATCGCTAAACGTAGCATTCGATTCAATGGAGAAGAGCCGCAGGAAGATTTTTTATATACCGACACTAATAGTTTTTCAGATAGTGACAGTACATTAGCATTTGTGCGGCACGGTTGGACAAATCCAGGTTTATTATTGCCTCGTAGTAACATGCAGTCAGTGGCTTATCAGTTGAATAATGGGGTTTTTGAAAGGCTTCATTTTAATTTTGTTGATGCTATACAAGGACAAGAACCTAAAGTAAGAAAACTGATAACCGAAATAGAAGAATTAAATTTCGAGTTTTCTTATGATAAAAAATGGCAAAAAACAATTATCAAAAAAAGTTTACCACAAGCAATAGCTGTGGAGTTCATCACTAAAGATTACGGTTTGATCCGAAGAGAATTCTTAGTGGCAGGTAGTAATAATGACAAGTAATGATAAAGTAGAATATCAGGGAGAATGGAATGAGTAATTATCAGTTCCCTTCCTATACGCATAAAACATACACTAAAAAAGCGAAAGGTGTAGCTCTGATCACCGTTTTGTTGATCGTTGCATTAGCAGCGGTACTTGCAACAAAAATGACTGGACGATTACAGTTACAAATGCAGCGTACAAACAATATTACCTTAAATCAGCAAGCTTATTGGTATGCCATGGGGGCTGAAGCTTTTGCAAAAAGAATATTAATCTCTGCCTTTGAAGACGAGAATAATGTGACTCATTTAGAGCAAATATGGGCGCAGGGTGAAACAAGTTATCCCGTAGATTTTGGACAAATTACCGGTGAAATTTTTGATATGCAAGCATGCTTTAATTTAAATGCTTTAAGGCCCGATTCAAGTGTAAGGCCAACAGGACATCAAAGACTTCCGATACAAGAAGCCTTTAAAGAATTAATTATTTCACTAGATGTTGAAGGAATTGATTCGTTCCAAGCAGACTACATGACCGATGCACTCGTTGACTGGCTTGATAAAGACAGTGCAATAGCCAGTGCAGGTGGTGCAGAAGATAATGACTACTCAGCAAAAGAGTTTCCTTATTTACCTGCAAATAACTACCTGGCTAGTATTACAGAGTTGCGGTTGGTTGAGCATTTTACGATACCTGTCATAAACCAATTAAAAAAGTTTGTATGCGTATTGCCGAATGAAGAATTACATAAAATAAACCTAAATACGATTCGTAGTGATCAAGCTAAACTATTAAAGGTCTTATTGAGTATTCCTTTAGCCGATGCAGAAAAAGTATTAGCTGATCGTAAGGGTGATGGTTTTAAAACGAAAGGCGAATTTTTTAGCCTGCCAGATATATCAAAACATAACCAAATAACCAAAGTTCAAAAGGAACAGTTTGTTGTTGATAGTCAATACTTTAGATTGAAAAGCATCGCGAGTTTTAATAACAGTTATTTCGCATTGAGTTCTTTAATGAAAGTTGAAAGTAATAATAATATCTCTGTAGTTAGTCGTACCATAGGGCGAGAGTAATGACCGAAAAGTTATACATCCGATTAGGTAGTAACGCGAAAGATGCGGTGCACTGGTTAATTTTTAGTGACGATAAAGAAGGCATCATTGCGAGTGGTGAACTTCCTCATGCAAGTGCATTAGATCAATTAGCTGAAAAGTCTAAACAACGTGAAGTGATTACGTTTGTGCCTGCGAGTGATGTTAGCTTAAAGTGTTTAAAGGTACCCAGTAAATCGACGAAAGCAATGCGTTTAGCTGTACCCTATATGCTTGAAGATGAATTAGCACAAGACGTTGAAGATTTATTTTTTGCTTATAATGATATCAATATTGCTGATAGTGAACATAACTGCTTTGTTGCAGTAGTTGAATATGCTCAACTTGAACTATGGCAAGGGTGGTTAGAAAACGCTGATATTACTTGTAAGAAAATGATCCCCGATGTATTGGCGATGCCACTGGTAAACCAGGCTAATACGGGAAGTGCTATTGTTCTCGGTGAACAGATATTAGTGCGCCAAGGACAATGGCAAGGGATCGCAATAGATATCAATACTTGGCCATTAATTAGTCAGTCACTTTGTGATAATCAAACAGAAAAGTCAGATAACACTGAAAATGAAAGTTTAGCGAGTGATACTGACAACAGAGGGCCAACCAGATTCTCTTTGAACGCTTATTCAGCATTACCTGAATCAGATGCTGAACTTACCATTAATCCAATGCCAGAAGAGCTTCCTTTAGCGCTGTTAGCTTCAACATTTAATAGTGATAAAGCGGCAAGGTTTAACTTATTGCAAGGTGATTTTAAAGCGCAAGAACAGAGATCTCCCGCGTTAACGAGTTGGTTTTGGGCTGCTGGTATTGCTGCGTTTGCCTTGTTCCTCAATGTTGGCATTAAAGGTGCTGAATTAATGCAACTTAATAGTCAGCAGGCACAACTCGAACAACAAACGATTAGTACTTACAAAAAAGCTTTTCCAAAAACTCAACGCGTTCGAATATCAACTATTCGCTCTCAACTGAAACAAAAACTGAAAGAAGTCGGTGGATCTAACGACGAAGGTAGTTTTTTAACAATGCTAACAAAAGTTCAGCCAGCACTCACTTTAGTACCAGAAATCAAACCCCAAAATTTGAGGTTTGATGGTAAACGTAATGAAATCCGTATGCAGGCACTTGCCAGTGAATATCAGTATTTTGACAAGTTTAAAATAGCACTTGAAGATATTAATTTAACAGTCTCTCTTGGTGCACAAAATGATCAAGGTGAACAAATTTCCGGTTCATTTAGTATTAGCAATACTAAAAAATCAACGAATAATAAGGGACGATAATGAAAAGCTGGTGGCAACAATTAAAAATCTCTGAGCAACGAATCGTTGTTGTTATGAGCATTGTTGTGGTGTTCTTTTTATTTTACAGCTTGGTTTGGCAACCACTGGAAAATAACATCATAACGACTCAAAAAAAACTAGTCCGACAACAAGCTCTTCACACTTGGGTTCAAGAAAACACACAGCGATACCAACAATCTCAAAAGAGAATGGCATCATCAGGCAGTAATGCTAGCCTTTCTAGTATTGTTAACGGTAGTGCAGGTCGCAATAATATTTCTATCGCTCGTTTACAACCCCAAGGTGAAGATTTACAAGTGTGGATTGACGAAGTGCCATTTACACAATTACTCAGTTGGCTTGAATTCTTAGCAAACAATGAAGGTTTATTAGTGAAAAGTATTGATTTAAGTAAAGCAGATCGTAACGGTGTAGTGAGAGTTCGTCGCTTACAATTAGGAAAAGGTTAATGAAAAAGTGGATTACTTATGGAGCAATTTTTTTTAGTGCTTATCTAGGTTTTTTGATTGTTACTATGCCAGTAGCGTGGGTAGTCAGTTTTATTAATTTCCCCAATAATAGTCAAGTGTCTGAACTTTCAGGCACGGTATGGCATAGTTATGCAAAACAAGTACGGTTTGATAATGTTGAAATTAATAATGTAAGTAGTGAGTTAAGCTTCTTATCATTACTGACGTTTGATCCAAAAATCATGTTAACTTTTGGTGGTGCCTTAGTCGGTGGTCCAGAAGGAAAGCTAACCGCGACCCAATTACTTGGTCAAATGAAAATAACGGATGTAGATATAAGTTTAGCGGCGAATCAAATTGCTGAAAAACTCAGTTTATCAATCCCCATAGAAGCTCATAATTTTATTGATATAAAAATTGATGAATTTATTATAGGCAAGCCTATTTGTGAGCAAATAAAGGGCTCTATTAAATGGAAAAAAGCATCAGTAACGGCATTGTCCGAAAAAGTTCAGTTAGGTGCCTTATCCGCTGATTTGGCCTGCGAAAAAGGTGCATTGACTTTTATAATGTCACCTAAAAACGATCTAGGATTAACGTTCACGGCTTACTTACGTAGCATGAAAAATGCTTCAGGAAATGGCTTTTTAAAACCAGGTGCTAATTTTCCTGAAAAAATAAAACCTATTTTACCGTTTATTGGAAAGGCTGATAACCAAGGGCGTTATAGATTGAGTTTTTAATCTTAGTGCTCACACTCGTTAATCCAGCAAAGGTAAATAGCGCTCATCCTGATTGTAATCAGGATGAGTAACACTTGGGTATTATCTAACGGGGTGCTTCTTTATTTCATCAATTAACGTTCTAAAATCTGACGTCGATGGGAAGTTAGTAATATTACGTATTGATTTTTGACTATCAGGGTTTTCTACCGCTAATAAATGTTCAATACCGTATCGTTCAGCCGACTCTAAAATATTAATACTGTCATCAACAAACAAGGTGTTCTCTAGAACAAATCTTTGTTTTTTTTGTAAACGCTCCCATAATAATTGTGACTCTTTAGTAACGCCAAATTCATGAGTAGAGTATAAAACATCAAAATACTTGTCGAGTTGAGTTATTTCGATTTTAAGCGATAAACTATCAGGATGAGCATTTGTAACGAGAATTATTTCTCGGCCACTCTCACGCAATGCCAACATAAAGTCATGTGCATCACTACGTAAACTTATTAAGTGCTGCACTTCACGTTTCAATGCCTGAATGGGTAATTTTGTTTGCTCAGCCCAATAATCTAAACAATACCAATCAATTGTACCTGCTACTTTTTCATAATGTATTGCTAAGTTTTCTTTTGCTTTTTCAAGCGAAATCTTTGCGGCTTCACTATAACGTAAAGGCAAATGATGTAGCCAAAAATGGTTATCAAAATGTAAATCGAGAATCGTGCCGTCCATATCCAAAAGAACGGTAGAAATTTTTGGCCAATTGAGCATCTTTATTTTCCTTTGAGTAATTATTTATTAATTATATCTAAAGTTAACGTGCTATTCTAAAACTATATTATCAATATTTAACTCTTAGGTTTTAGACCCCATGAGCAATATTCTAACACTCCCCGAAATAACCCACCGTAAACAAGTTGCCAAAAGTCGCTTGTTTGCAATTGAACAAATAGATCTCACCTTTAGCAATGGCGTAAAACGTGAGTATGAGCGTATGCAAGGTTATAGTCGAGGTGCTGTGTTAATTGTACCTATGTTGAACCATGAAACACTATTACTTGTTAGAGAGTATTGTGCCGGTACACATACCTATGAGCTTGGCTTTCCCAAAGGGCTTATTGACGCAGGTGAAACTGCAGAGCACGCCGCTAATCGTGAATTAAAAGAAGAGGTGGGTTATGGCGCAGAAAAACTCACTCATGTTCATCGAGTAGCAATGGCTCCTGCTTTTTTTGCTGCCACAATGGAAATATATTTAGCGCAACATTTGTATACTGAAAAATTACCCGGTGATGAACCTGAAGAGCTAGAGATTGTTAGTTGGAAAATGGCTGACTATCAATCTTTACTCGCTCAACCTGACTTTAATGAAGCAAGAAGTATCGCGGCATTAATGTTAGTGAAAGATTTGATGAACAATACATCCATTGACAATTCGACAGAAAAATTAAGTGAACACCCATGAACAGTGACAAATTACTCGCAATTGCGATAGAAAGTGCGAAAAAAGCAGGCATTGAAGTGACTAAACACTACAAAACTGGGGACTACACTTCAGAAATGAAAGAAGATAATAGCCCTGTTACTAGTGCTGATTTGGCATCTAACGATGTATTAATGCAAGAGCTTTCACGCTTAACACCAGATATTCCTGTTATTTCTGAAGAGGTTGGCACCTTAGCCCTTATTGAACGAAAAAAGTGGTCGCGTTATTGGTTACTTGACCCCATTGATGGCACGGGTGAGTTTATTATGGGTAGCGGAGACTTTGCTGTGAATATTGCCTTGGTTGAAAATGGCTGGCCTAGTATTGGTGTTATCCATGCGCCAGATCACCAACTGACCTATTACGGACAAAATAATCTGGGCGCTTTTAAAGAAAATGATCGCGGTAGCAGACAAATTCATGTCGCTGAGTACGATGGTCGCAGAAAAATTAAAGTAGCAATTAGCCGTCGACAAGAGCTCAGTTTGATGGGGAAATATCTAAACACTGAAGACTTTTCTTTTGAATATGTTGCGTTGGGCAGTTGTTCACTTAAAAACTGTTTAATTGCAGAAGGCGGCGTAGATTGTTATTTACGTGTTGGGCCAACAGGGGAGTGGGATACTGGTGCGAGTCATTGTATAATAGAGCAAGCCGGTGGTTCTATTATTGATAGTGAATTCTTACCGTTAACCTACAACCAGCGAGAAGGGTTAATGAATCCAGACTTTATGACTTTAGGTTCAAGTAATATCCCATGGCAAAGCATAGTTAAACCACACAGGGCTCGACGCTCTTAACTTTTATATCTTATTTTATCAGGACGTTTTATGCGTATTTTATCAATTTTTATTTTAAGTCTTTCAATTTTAATAGCCTCTCCAGCTTATAGTGCTTGGAAACTTGATTCGAGCCAATCCTCTTTAACCTTTGTTTCAATTAAAAAAGGTACTGTTGCTGAAAATCATCGTTTTAAAACGTTCTCCGGTGATATCAATAGTAATGGTTCTGCAAGTATTACCATTGATTTGAACAGTGTTGATACTAATATTGCTATACGAGATCAGCGGATGACTGAGTATTTATTTGAAGCAGCTAAATTTACAGAAGCAAATTTTAGTGTGCAGCTCAATAACAATGATATTGATGCAATCACTATCGGTTCAAGCAAAAAAATATCAGTTACGGGTCGTCTTGATTTACATGGGCAACAGCAAGAAATCATGTTGAATGTAATGGTAGCGAAGTTATCAGAAAAAAATATGATGGTAACTACATTGCAACCAGTTATTATTAAAGCAGAAGACTTTGCTTTAGTGGCAGGTATTAACAAATTAAAGTCATTAGCCAGTTTACCAAGTATCGCTTATACGGTACCTGTTAGCTTTGTTTTAACTTTCACCCAATAAAAATTAAGAGAACAAGCACTGATTAGGTATTTGTTCTTCTATCAATTTTAATGTATTTACTCTTGCTCATTTTCTTGTTGATCAAACTGGTCAATAGGCAAAATATTTACAGTATCATGAAGTTCAGAATAAACTAAAAATGCGCTACCATTGGCGAGTTGCTGTTTTACCTGAGCAACCTTATTGGCTAATGGTACATCATCTTCACCATACTCAGTTCCTTCGCGTAAAACGAACTCTCTTATAATACTGGTTAACGTATCTGATTCTAGGTCTTTATATGGAATGATCATAAGTGATTCTCTAAAAAAATTGGTACACGATATTCTAGCCAAAATTTAGGTTTTAAAGGGTTATTGCCATTAATAAATCCAACATGGCCACCTTTTTTACTGACTTCAAAACAAATATTATTTGGGATACTGGTAATATCACGGGTATTTTCATCACATAAAAATGGATCGTCATTCGAATGAATAATTAAACAGGGCAGTTTAATTTTATCTAGAATAAAGCGCCCACTTGCTTTGTGATAATAATCTTCAGCACTGTCAAAGCCGTTAATAGGGGCTGTAATTTGTTGATCAAACTGCCAGATGGTTTTAATTTCATTTAACTTATGAGAAATTTTTTTTGATAAAGGAGCAGAAAGTAAGTTGCTGGCCATTTTATCTTTAATACTATCTTTAAGCATTCCCACTAAATACTTTTGATATATACGTGAAAACCCTTGGTTGATCCGCTTACTACAGCTTGCTAAATGTAAGGGCGCGCAAACGATGGTTGCTGCTTTATAAGGATTATTAGGCTCTTCTGCCAAATAACGTGCTAATACATTTCCACCTAAAGAAAAACCAATTATCGTCATTGGTAATTGTGGGTATTTTTGTTTTAAAAATTGAGTTAAGTAGCTAACGTCTTCAGTGTCACCACTGTGATAAGAACGGGCTTTTCTATTAATTCTACCGCTACAGCCTCTAAAGTGCATTAACACACCGAGCCAATTTTTCTCTTTTATTGCGGCCAACATCCCTTTAGCGTAATGACTATTAACAGAACCTTCTAAACCGTGAAGAACGACAACGAGAGGACGAGTTTCATTTTGTTTAGGTATGTCAGTCCATGCTAAATCAATAAAGTCACCATCGGGCAATTCTACTGTTTCATTACTCGTTTTTAAGCGTTTTTTAGATCTTAAAAATTTAGCAAGAATAGTTTGGCAATGGGCATTTTTTAGCCACCAAGCTGGAATGAATTGACTTTGAGTAAACATTTTAAAGTATTAGAGATCTGAGATAGTTTATGAATAAGATGATTGTATGTGAATTGAAAATAAATAGATATTACCCGATAAAAATAAAGACTAACCCCGTGAAATTTATCAGAGAATCCTGTTTAAATTACTTGAATAATGAGTATCCCTTTACGAGGCTCGTCATCATTAAAGATAATTAGTTATTTTCATTAATATTTTTAAGAAAATAATAAATATAAAAAACACCAATACCTAAACCGCCAAAAGAATAAATGACAACAGGATCATTCATAATCATATCAAAAAAGGTTATAACAGACTCCATAAAGTAAATGAGTTACAACAAAAATGGCTATAACTTAATGTTATAGCCATTTTATATGGGGAGTCATATCATGGTTGTGATATAGATCAATGATTTTATATTTAAACGAAGTAGCTTTAAATATTTCTTTAAAGTGCCCTTTTATTGTTTAGCTTTTAATTCTTCTTGTTCAATAAATTGCTTATAGAGTCTGTCTGCTTTTTCTCTTGCTTGACTTATTTCTACATTATTGAGTTTCAACGCATCCATATCGCGACTTTTCCCTGCCTGCTCATAACCATTACTTGCTGCAATAATATTCCAAACATAAGACATTTTTATGCTCTTCTCGACACCTAATCCTTCAAAATACATAAGTGCTAAATTAAACTGTGCTAATGCGTAATTTTGCTTCGCTGCAGTCTTATACCAACGGGCAGCTTTTTTGTAGTCAGTATGGGTACCTTGCCCATTGAAGTACATTACGCCTAGATTAAATTGCGCAGTGACTAAATTTCTTATTGCTGATCTTTCCATGAGTGCAAAAGCGGTTTTTAAATCTTTTTCAACGACCTTACCTTCAGAATACATTAAAGATAAGCTAAATAATGCCCCAGGGTGATTTTGTGAAGCAGAAAGGGATAACAATTCAAATGCTTTGTTGGGGTCTTTTTTAACACCATAGCCATTTAAATAAATGATTGCCATTTGATACTGCGCAGGTGAGTATTCTTGAGCCACCAAGGGTTCCAACTCATTAATAGCCGCTTTAAAATTACCGCGGTTTAATTCATAAATGCCTTGGTCCAGATCACCTTGAAAGGCAAAACTTGAAAAACTAGTAAGTATAAATAAACAAAAAAGGACAAATGCAGTTTTTTTCATAATTCTCTCATTATTTTAATAGTATTATTTATAAGTGTAGCAAGTAATTGAAAATTTATGACTAAATTTTTATATTGAAACTTGTGACATAATATCTTCAATTTTTTCTTCTATTTCAAGCCAATGCATTTC
>Ga0307492_10000972_pt1 | contig 12025 bp, 12 predicted proteins | sample SI3LmetaG_FD_202365 | JGI IMG/M metagenome (GOLD analysis project Ga0307492, IMG submission 202365) | Sea-ice brine microbial communities from Beaufort Sea near Barrow, Alaska, United States - SI3L | ecosystem: Environmental > Aquatic > Marine > Coastal | place: USA: Alaska | collected 2017-05-06
ACCAAATAAAGGGATAAAGTGATCACACGTTTTATTAAAAACTTCTGCACCTTTCTTTATGGTAACCCCTTCTACTTTCCTTTCTCCCACGACACCAACGATATCTGCAGGTGTGATTAATTCTATCTTACCAGCATCTTTTAATTCTTGTACTTTATCAACAGAATCTAAGGCACCTCTAAACTCATTACGTCTATGAACAAGGCTCACACTCTGAGCAACATCTGTCAAAAAGATCGCCCAGTCTAAAGCACTATCTCCACCTCCAGCTATTACAACCTTTTTGTCTCGATAAAGTTCTGGGTCGCGAATGATATACTCTACACCAAGTCCTTCATAATCTGCAATCCCCGTGATGGGTGGTTTGCGAGGCTCAAAGCTACCGAGTCCCCCAGCAATAGCGATCACGGGTGCGTGATGCTGTGTTCCTTTATTTGTAGTCACAATAAAGGTTTCGTCTTCTAGTTTTTCAATGGTTTGTGCTCTTTCGCCTAAAGTAAATCCAGGTTGAAAAGGTTCAATCTGCTTCATTAAATTATCTACTAGATCTCCCGCAAGAATCTCTGGAAAAGCTGGAACGTCATAAATAGGCTTTTTTGGATATATCTCACTACACTGTCCTCCTGGTTGTGGTAATGCATCAATAAGGTGACACTTTAATTTAAGTAGTCCCGCTTCAAACACTGTAAAAAGTCCCGTAGGACCTGCTCCAATAATAAGTATATCGGTTTTAATCATAAATAGTAATAATTTGAGACAAATGTATTTAGCGTACGGTATACACTAAATGACAAAAATCATCCTTCCACATTAATTACAGTTTCTATCTGTGGTGCGTGTTTTTTTATTGTCAACTCCACCCCACTCTTTAAGGTCATCTGATTTACAGAACAATCTACACAAGCGCCTTGCAGCTGTACTCTTACAATAGATTCATTTTCGATTCCCAACAAGAGAATATCACCACCATCTGCTTGTAAAAACGGACGAATCTCGTCTAATGCAAGCTCAACCTTTGCTGTTAATTCTTCTGCTGTCATATTAATTTTTTACGGCGCTACAACCTGCCATTGTGGTTATTTTAATTGCCTCTGTTGCTGGCAAGTCTGTGTTACGCTTTACTGTTTCTTCAACTACATTTCTAGTTATGGCCGTAAATGCTTCTGCGATAGGACTGCCTTCTTGCAATGCTGCTGGATGACCTACATCTCCTGCTTCACGAATACTCTGCACCAATGGAATTTCTCCCAAGAACGGAATTTCAAGATCTTCTGCAAGGTTTTTTGCACCGCCATTTCCGAAGATATAATACTTGTTATCTGGAAGTTCTTCTGGTGTGAAGTAAGACATATTCTCTACGATCCCTAAGACAGGAACATCTATATTTTCTTGACGGAACATAGCCACACCTTTACGTGCATCTGCTAAAGCCACTGTCTGTGGTGTACTTACTACTACCGCTCCTGTGATAGGTAATGATTGCATAATGCTTAAATGGATATCTCCTGTTCCCGGCGGAAGGTCTAATAACATGAAATCAAGTTCTCCCCAATCAGCGTCAAAAATTAATTGGTTTAAAGCTTTTGAGGCCATAGGTCCACGCCAGATGACAGCTTGATTTGGCTTTGTGAAAAAGCCGATAGATAGTACTTTTACTCCATAATTCTCAACAGGCTTCATTTTACTTTTCCCATCTACGGTAATAGAAAGCGGGCGTTCATTAAAAACATCAAACATTATTGGAATAGAAGGCCCATAAATATCAGCATCTAAAACACCAACCTTAAAGCCCATCTTAGTTAAAGAGATCGCAAGGTTTGCAGTTACTGTAGATTTTCCTACACCTCCTTTTCCCGAAGCTACGGCTACTATATTTTTTATTCCTGGCAGCGCCTTTCCTTTTATCAGGTTTGGATTCTCCGCCTTTACGGGAGCCTCTACACGTATATTTACAAGTACTTTAGCATCTGCAAACACCTTTTCTTTAATGGTAGAAATTACATCTGCTTCAGCTCTTTTTTTAATGTGCATTGCCGGTGAGGCAATTTTAAGATCAACGACCACTTCATCTGCAAAAGTCATCACATTTGTCACCGCGCCACTATCCACCATATTTGTACCTTCTCCCGCTACTGTAATGGTTTTAAGCGCATCGAGCACTGACTGTTTTTCAATTTTCATATTGCTTATTTAGACTATTTCTAAAGTACAAAGATACTCCTTAGACTTCAAAAAATAAAGAGGGTGCAATGAAGTTTTTTGATGGTACTATAAGTCAATACCAAGTTCTAAGAAGGGATCCCAAAAAAGGGTTTCAAAATTTTGTATTTGGTTTTCAATCACAGTGACTCCTTCAGATTCTAGGAGTTGCTGCATTAAGTTTGTGCCATCAAAATGGTGCTTTCCGGTAAGTAGTCCTTTTCTATTCACGACTCTATGTGCAGGAACATCTGGCATATTATGAGAAGCATTCATTGCCCATCCCACCATACGGGCGCTTCCTGGGGCGCCAAGATATTTAGCAATAGCACCATAACTGGTCACACGACCATAGGGAACTAATTGTGCTACTTGGTGTACTTTTTTAAAAAAGCCGGTATCTGCCATTACACAGAAGTGAAGATTTTAAAAGCGGTAATTACCGCAATGACAGCTGTTATCAAGCCTATAACTAGATTCATATTTGCTTGCACACGGGGTTTATCATCCTTCCGTTTAAAAAACTGAATATACAAACCTAACATTGCGAGCGTACCAAGAGCGCTGCCCATTGTTGCTGCTAGAAGACCAGATTGCTCAAAAGAGAACCAACCAAAACCAGCAAAAGTAACTCCTATATATACCCAATAAGGCAAGGGCAAGAGGTTTAATGCGGCGATCATCATTCCTTTAAAAAAACGGTTTGTTTTTGATTTAGCTGTTTCTTCAGGAATTTCTCTTCTTGTGTCTTTTGCGATAAATAAAAAATAGAGCGTGAGGCAGATGAAAATTCCTAATCCTACCTTTTGTAAGATCTTGATAACATCTGGATGGCTATCCAAGTACCTTGCCCCAATAAGGGCAATGTAGGTTTGTAACAACACTGTGCAACTTACTCCTATACTAAAAAGGAATGCTTTTTTACGGCCTTCTTTAATGCTTATTTTTACAGCAGACATATTAAGCAATCCCGGAGGGATCACACCAATAAGCGCGGCAATAAAGCCAATAATAAAATTCAAGATTAAGGACATCAAAAAAGTTGGTTAGGGGAAGATACCTAAAATTTACGAGTCTAAAGAAAACCGAATGTAGGTAATTTTTTTATTCACCTCAAGGTATTGACTTTCATAAAAGGTTTGGATTCCCACAACCTCAGCTGGAGCTTCATCTCCTATCCCGTAGACATCGTGATGCGCAAAATGAATAGGTAATTTTAACCCTTGAAGTAATCCTAAAGTGTAGCCATGCATAAACTCACTATCTGTTTTGAGATGCATAATGCCTTTTGGTTTTAAAATTTTTCTGTAGGTATCAAAGAAAGCTTCGTTAGTAAGACGGTGCTTTGTACGCTTATATTTTATTTGCGGATCTGGAAAGGTGATCCATATTTCGTCTACTTCATCCTCAGCAAACATATTCTCAATGAGCTCAATTTGAGTACGCAGAAAACCTACGTTTCCCATACCTTCTTCTAAGGCAGTTTTTGCACCTCTCCAAAAACGAGCTCCTTTAATATCTATACCTAAGAAGTTTTTCTCTGGGTACTTTTTTGCCAAACCAACAGAATATTCTCCTTTACCGCACCCCAACTCAAGAACTATAGGGTTATCATTTTTGAAGAAATTTTTATTCCAGTTCCCTTTTAATCTTAGATCGTCATTAACAGCCTCTTCTCTTGTTGGCTGAATCACGTTTGTAAACGTTTCGTTCTCTCTAAATCGCTTAAGCTTATTCTTACTTCCCACAGGTGAAATTTTGGCACAAAAATAAACATTTATTCGAGGTGGACACTTGTTAATGCCTTGATTCCTTTTAAGCATCCCTTCGGAAATATGAATTGAATTATTAATGGTTATTTTTACCTCATAATTATCCAATCATTGAAATTTCCAAATAAAAAAACCATATTAGTTGCTCCATTAAACTGGGGTTTAGGGCACGCCACGCGCTGTATCCCTATCATCAATGGTTTGCTCGAGAACGGCTATGATGTAATATTAGGAGGTGATGGTGCGGCCCTAAGATTACTTGAACAGGAATTTCCAGCGTTAAAAAGTATTGCCTTGCCTTCATATAACATATCATATCCTGAAGATTGGCGCGATTTTAAAAAAAGCATGTTCCTTAAGTTACCGCAGATGTACACCGCTGCCAAGAAAGAAAAAAAGGTGGTCAAACAACTCGTGGCAGAAGGTCGCATTCACGGCGTCATAAGTGACAACAGGCTTGGCGTGCGCAACATAAATATACCCAGCGTTTACATGACGCATCAACTGCGTGTTTTGAGTGGCTCCACCACTTTTTTAAGCAGTAAAACGCATCAAAAATTTATTAAAAAATTTGATGCCTGTTGGGTGCCAGATTATAAAGAAGAACCATCATTGAGTGGACAACTTGGGCACTTAAAAAAGATGAATCCAAGAGTAAGATATATCGGGCCACTTTCTAGAATGGAACGTAAAGAAGCTGAATTAGAAAATGATATTTTGATATTGCTTTCAGGACCAGAGCCACAACGAAGCTTGTTAGAGAAGAAACTTATCTCACAATTTTATGGGACAAATAAAAAAGTGTTATTAGTTCAAGGTAACGTAGAAGACACTCAAAAACGGGCTACAATCGGCAACATAGCGCTGGTCAATTATCTGACCACTTCCGCTTTAGAAAAAGCAATTAACAAAAGTGATCTTGTGATTTGTCGCTCTGGTTATACGTCTCTTATGGATATGGCGACTATGAATAAGAATGTATTTTTTATCCCTACTCCAGGACAATTCGAGCAGGAATATGTAGCTAAGCGCCTCTTTGACATGAAGATGATCGCAAGCTGTACTCAGGATGATTTTAGTGTAGACAAGTTGAAACTAATTGACCACTTTTCTGGATGGCTGCCGCTAAGAACGGAGCAGCGAGACTATTCAAAACTATTCAGCATTTTCGAGGGTGAATGAAAATTCACTCCCCACACCTAACTGACTTTCTACATAGATTTTTTCGCCGTGGGCATCTATAATATGCTTTACAATAGCGAGCCCTAGTCCACTTCCTCCCTCTTTTCGAGACCCACTTTTATCTACTCTAAAAAAACGTTCGAAAATACGTGTGAGATATTCCCTCTCGATCCCGAGTCCGTTATCTGTTATTCTAATAATAACTTTGTTTTTTATAAGCTTCTCAATACTTACCTCCGTAGTCCCATCACTTTCGCCGTATTTAATAGAGTTTTCTATTAAGTTAGTCAACACTTGTTGAACACGTTCTTCATCTATTCGCACAAGTATTGGGGTTTTATACTTCTTATCAAATATTAATGAGATGTTCTTTTTTAACGCTTTCATCTCCAGCAAATCAAAAACATTATGAACCATTTTTACAACATCCACATTTTCTTTCTCTAAAACTAGACCCCCCACTTCAAGTCTTGAGATCATATCTAGATCTTTCACGATATAAGTAAGTCTTTCTACGCCCTTACTTGCTCGTTTAAGATATTTCTCGCGAACAGACTTATCGTCTATCGCACCATCAAGTAAAGTGAGTATGTAGCTCTCAACGGTGAACAAAGGCGTTTTAAGCTCGTGTGAGACATTCCCTAAAAATTCTTTCCTGTAGGATTCCCTAATTTTTAAAGCCTCAATCTCTAGTTTTTTGTGTTGTGCAAAACGTCTTACTTGACTCGTAAGCGTTGCCATATTTGTCGTGATTTGTTCTCTCCCAAAACTTGTTGCATCGAGAATCGTTAACTCTTTATATAGGTTATTAATTTTTCTATAGATAAATTTTTCAACCCTTCGCTGGATTACAAAGAAAGAAAACAAAAATGAAAACAACGCAAACACAATAAGATACCAGTAGGAGACTGGCTCTAGAAAATAAACAAAAACACCCATAGCGAGCGTCAAGAATAGGGAAATGTAAAGAGCCGTAACAGCCGCAAACTTGTATGTTTTTCTAAAATCGCCCACAATTAAATCACAAATTTATACCCAACACCTTTTACTGTTTTAAAACGGTCATCTCCTATTTTTTCTCGGAGCTTTCTAATGTGCACATCAATCGTTCTTCCTCCTACAACGACATCATTTCCCCAAACGCTATCTAAAATAACTTCTCTTTTAAAAACTTTACCAGGCTTAGAGGCTAATAAAGACAGGAGCTCAAATTCTTTACGTGGCAGTACCATTTCTTCTTTACCAACAATCACTTTATATTCTTCCCTGTTGATTACAACGTTCCCTAACTTTATTATCTGCTCAATAGGTTCGGGCGTTTTAAATCTACGAAGTAATGCCTTTACCTTACTTAGAAGTAATTTAGGTTTTATTGGTTTTGTAATATAATCATCTGCTCCAGCATCAAAACCCGCTACTTGAGAATAATCTTCTCCCCTTGCTGTTAAAAAAGTGATCACCGTTTCTGATAATTCTGGAATAGCTCTTAACTTCTCACATGCCTCAATACCATCCATTTCTGGCATCATCACATCTAGGATGATCAGCTGAGGCTTATGCTTTATAGCTTTCTCTACCCCAATAAGACCATTCTCTGCGGTGATTACTTGGTATCCTTCAGAGGACAGATTATAACCCACGATTTCTAAGATATCTGGCTCATCATCAACAAGTAATATTTTTATGTCTTTTTTCTTCATTTTTGATCTTTGGTAGCGTCAATAAAGATACTCTTTTTTAAAAAGGTCTTGTTTCCATTTTACATTATTAACCTTAACTTAATATTGAAAGTTCTAAGATGTAAAAGACTTGTAATCTCGGATAAACAAATGATAAATAGAATAGTGAGAGGGAAAATAACTCCTAATATTCATTATGTTTGTTCCCAATCAAACTCTCAAAATATGAAAAATATTACCTTATTTTTTACTTTATTAGTGGCAGGCGTTATGTTTGCTCAAAATGGTATGTCTGTTAGAAACTCCAGTGGTGTTCTTATTGTAATCAACGAAATTGATGCAGATCAAGCTTCTGTAGACACCTTAGAGTTTATAGAAATATATTCAGACGGAACAAGTGCGAGCCTTAATGGGTTAGTAGTTGTCCTATTTAATGGTAGTGACGACGCGTCGTACAATGCGATTGACTTAGATGGTTTTGCTACAGATAGTAATGGTTACTTCATAATAGGTGGTGATGCAGTTCCTGGTGTAGACATTGCTCTAGGGGCAGATAATGTGATACAAAACGGAGCAGATGCTGTGGGAATTTTTGTAGGGGACGCAATAGATTATCCTACTGATACTCCAGCGACTGAAGTAAATTTACAAACAGCTATTGTCTACGGAACAAGTGACTCTGACGATGTAGATTTATTAGCTGCCTTAGGAGAAACGGTACAATATGACGAAAACATCAATGGTATGAAAGATGTCGAGTCTATACAAAGAGGTGCAGACGGAAGCTATTGCGTAGGCGCTCCCACACCTAGAGCTGCAAATATAGACTGTACTGTCACTTGTGACTTATCTGTTTTTGTAACAAGTGTAGTATGTGACGCAGTAACTGCTGGAACAGACACGTACACAACAACTTTAGGATTTTCTGGCGGTAATACAGGAGCAACCTATACTATTATGTCTACAGAAGGTGCGATCTCTGGAGATAACCCTAACACAACCGCAGATGGCTCTATCATCATTTCTAATGTTGATGAAGGAGTAGACTTTACATACACCGTAACAAGCACAAATTGCGACATCAGTAATGCCATAAGCGCAGTAACGTGCGAGCCAGCATCTGTAGTAAACAATCTTGCAGAATTAAGAGCAGGCGTTATTGGTCAAGAATATACTGTTAGTGGTGAAGTGATTATCACCTTCCTCCAAGACTTTAGAAATCAAAAATTTATTGAAGATGCAACTGCAGCCATCTTGATTGATGACAACGCTGGTAATCTTACAACTACCTACGCAATAGGTGACGGACTTACTAATGTTTCTGGTGTATTAGGCGAGTTTAACGGCATGATGCAGTTTGTAGTAAACGCAGATGCAGGGGCGGCGACTTCAACAAATAACCCAACTCTTAGTCAAAATATATTAGTTTCTGAGTTAGTAGCAAACCCAAATGACTATGAGTCTGAACTTGTAACACTTGATATTTTTGACATTGACACGAGCGTAAATACAGAATGGGTAACGGGTGCAGAATACCTTATGCTAGAAAATGGTTCTGGTGATGAGTTCAGCTTTAGAACTACTTTCTTTGATGCAGATTATATTGGTCTAGCCGTAACTACAGAAACTATAATTACTGGTATTATTACAGAAAGAGACAATGGTAGTTACTACATAACATCGCGTTCTATGGGAGATTTTGCTACGGCAGGTATTTCAGAAAACAACATTGAAGGATTTACAATAACACCTAATCCGGCTTCTTCACAAGCGACTTTCAGTACTATTGCTTCTGAAATTTTAAACGTTGCAATTTATGACGTAGCAGGAAAACAAGTGATGAACATTGTAAATGCTCAAGGAACAATTAATGTGTCAGACCTTGCTACCGGTTTATACATTGTAAGAGCAACAGAAAATGGACAAGCCTCTATCGCAAAATTAGTGATTAAGTAATTTTCATTCTGATACTTATTCTAAAGCCTCTACTCTGGTAGGGGCTTTTTTTATGCTTATTTTTGTATGGTACTCTTTACTATGAAGCCACCTATTTCGTCCATTTTTTCCATCAAAAATTCTTCAGAGTTTGAGGACTTGGCGCTTAATGTTTTTAGATATCAACATGAATATTGCACAGTATATCGCAACTTTTGCGACCTCCTTTCTATAGCCGTTTCAGGAGTAGACACCATTGAAAAAATACCATTTCTACCCATTACGTTTTTTAAACAAAAAGAAATTATCTCACGTGATAAAATTTCAGAAGTTACCTTTACAAGTAGCGGTACCACGGACAGTATCACAAGTAAGCATCAGGTGGCAGACATTGCTATCTATGAAGAAAGTTTTAAGAAAGGCTTCGCTCATTACTACGGAAATGTGCAAGATTATACCATTTTAGCCTTGTTACCGTCCTACTTAGAACGCCAAGGTTCGTCGCTAGTTTATATGGTGGACCAACTTATAAAAGACAGTCATTCTCTGGACAGTGGTTTTTATCTAAACGATCTTGACGGTCTTATAAAAAAGCTTGACCAGCTAGAATCGCAGGGTAAAAAAACCATCTTGATAGGCGTCTCCTATGCCTTGCTAGATCTTATTGAAAAGAGAACATTTCAACTTAAAAACACCATTGTCATGGAAACCGGCGGTATGAAAGGCCGCAGAAAAGAACTTATAAAACCTGCGTTACACGCATTACTTAAAGAAGGTTTTGGCACACATAAAATACATAGTGAATATGGAATGACCGAACTTTTATCACAAGCATACAGTAAAAAAGAAGGCGTTTTTACCTGTCCTCCTTGGATGAAAATTCTCACTCGGGATACTGAAGATCCACTAAGTCTATTACAAAACAAAACGGGCGGCATCAATGTTATAGATCTTGCTAATGTTTATTCTTGCTCGTTTATCGCTACACAAGATCTCGGGATTGTAAAGCCTGATGGAAGTTTTAATATTATGGGTAGATTTGACGATAGCGATATTCGTGGTTGTAACTTAATGGTATTGTAATAGTGACGAAGAATAAAAATAACACAAGCGGTTGCTTTTTTGTGGGAATCGGGTTGTTTCTCATCATCGGGATTTTCTTATTCTTGAGCATTGTTTTTCCTTTTCCAGAAGGAGCTGCATTAATTATTGCTGTGGTTGCCGCGGGGTTTCTAACAATAAAATGGCTCGGGCTTCCTTCAAGAAAGTCATTGCTTCAGGTTGCCGTATTATTAATTTTTGGGTTCATTGTATTAAAAGCTGGTCACTCTTTTCTTACTAGCTTAGACGTAAATACAGCGCATCAATTTATCCCAGAAGAAGGGGTTACAAAAACAATGAAGCGTATAGAGAACGACTCTGTTCTTGTGTATGAAAGCCATAGAGATTGGCAGGACAATTATGGGAGTTCTTATAGTGCTTCACTAATTGTGAGAGCGAGAGATTATTCTACATTACACAACCACATAAATACGTATCCATATGCAGACGTCCCAAACTTCTGGGGGAAACTTTACCAGTATATTGACAAAAAAGACGGTCCAGCTTTAGATCTCGTGATTGCAGAATTTGCTCGTATTAATAGGGAGCGAAACCTCAACCAGATGGAGTTTGCAGAGATGGTGGTTACCTGCGTGCAAGACATTCCGTATTCACTTGTTTTTTCTGAAGCTTGCCTGCAAGCAGAAAACTATGAAGACAGCATCAAGCAAGTACTTACAGATTGTCCAGACTGTTGTTTAGGCAATGTTGCCTATGGCATACAAAATCCAGTTTCTTTTTTACAAAACTTAAAAGGAGACTGCGACACACGAACGGTTTTAATTTATAGTATTTTAAAACAGTTTGATTATGATGTCGCCATTTTAAACAGTGATTTTTATCGCCATTCAATCATTGGGATTAACCTCCCGGCTAAAGGAGATCACAAAATTTACAAAGGAAAGAAATACAAGGTTTGGGAAACGACGACAAAGTATTTTGAGGCGGGAGAATTACCTTATTCATTTGATGACATTACCCATTGGAATGTGGTATTGACGAGCAAGTAAAGTAAAATGCAAAACCCGGGACTAAGAGTTTTCAAACTAAATATTAAACATCACTAAGGAGATTTCAATCTTTACAATTTACTGACCTAATAAAATTAAACTATGAACACTTCATTATTTTTCTTAGCCTTATTTGAGATTATCCTCTCTATTGTAGTTACCGTAATAGTTGTATATATTTCTTTCGGAATTCTTAAAAAACTCTTCTTTAAAAACCAAGAAGTGGAAAGCAACAATATGGCATTCACCATATTCATGTCTGGAATTATTATATCTCTTGGAATCATTTTAAGCGAGATTTTACCATCGATTACAAATGTAGTTCGCCTATCTGTCACGCAACAAGAAAGTATAGACTTTATGACTGTCGCGAAGTATTCAGGCCTCTACCTCATCATTGGTTTTATAATGTCGCTATTTATCAATACAGCAGTTTTTGTCTTATTTAGTTTCTTGACCAAAGGCGTTAACGAGTTTAAAGAAATACAACAGAACAATCTTGCCGTTTCTATCATGGTAGTCGCGTTATTGTTAAGCATTACGCTTATTTCAAAAGATAGTATTGCACTTCTTATTAGCTCATTAGTGCCGTATCCAGAAGTTGTAAATTTTTTATAAAAATGTAAGGAAGTGGACAAACCTCCGACTTAATTATTAATTCATGATTGATGTTGCAGTTTGCAACAATTTTTCATAATTGGTTGGTTAGTTAGTATGAAAAACCCTCTCATTTCAGTTTTGAAATGGAGGGTTTTTCTGTGAATGATATGTATTGGTAATAAAGCAGCTTTGTAATTAAATTTTTTTAAACCACAGAAATAATAAAGTAATTTTTCTTTCCACGCTGTAGTAATACAAAACGATCGTTTAATAGATCTGCTTCGGAAATACTATACCCCTCCTGTACTTTCTCTTTATTTACAGATATGCTATTCTCCTTAAGCGCGCGTCTTGCTTCGCCATTAGATTTTAAGAATCCAGTTTGTTCTGCTAATGCTCCTATAATATCTAAACCTTCTGTCAATTGTTTTCTTGAAACTTCGGCTTGTGGCACTCCTTCAAAAATATCTAAAAAGGTGTCTGCATCAATTTTCTTTAAATCATCTGAGGTCGATTTCCCAAATAATATTTCCGAAGCAGAAACAGC
>Ga0307492_10000973_pt1 | contig 12022 bp, 20 predicted proteins | sample SI3LmetaG_FD_202365 | JGI IMG/M metagenome (GOLD analysis project Ga0307492, IMG submission 202365) | Sea-ice brine microbial communities from Beaufort Sea near Barrow, Alaska, United States - SI3L | ecosystem: Environmental > Aquatic > Marine > Coastal | place: USA: Alaska | collected 2017-05-06
CCCTTTAAAGGATACTGGAGTGTGCCATTAGTCACAGCAACTTTGGTCAAGTTTGCCCTTGCCTTTTCCATTGCCTTTTGTATAGCTAAAGGAACTTCACGCGCCTTGCCATAACCAAAACCGACTCTGCCATTGCCATCACCAACTACTGTTAGAGCGGTAAAACCGAATTGACGGCCACCCTTAACAACTTTAGCTACGCGATTAACTGCAACCAATTTTTCGAGTAGATCGTCACCAGAATTTTGATTTCTAGGATCTGCCATTTGAATCTCCTACTAGTGCCGAACTAAAACTTTAAACCATGTTCACGGGCTGCTTCAGCTAATGCTTTAACTCTACCGTGATACTTGAAACCGGAACGGTCAAACGCAACAGATTCAATACCTGCTGCTTTTGCCTTTTCCGCGATAATCTTGCCAACTGTAGCAGCAGCATCTGAATTACCAGAATACTTAATCAATGCTTTCACATCGGCTGCCAATGTCGAAGCCGAAGCTACCACATTTCCAGTTTCACTAGAGAAAACCTGTGCATAAGTATGTCGCGGCGTGCGATGTACCGATAAACGGTGCACACCAAGGGACGCAATTTTTGCACGTGTACGACGCGAACGTCTAATACGTGATGATTTTTTATCCATGACTACCTACTTCTTCTTAGCTTCTTTTCTGATGATGGTTTCATCAGAATATTTAACACCCTTGCCCTTGTAAGGCTCAGGTGGCCGGAATGCACGAATTTCTGCACATACTTGACCCACTTGTTGCTTATCACAACCACGAACAATGATTTCAGTTTGAGTAGGTGTTTCTATTTCAAGACCTTCAGGTACTGGATAATCAATAGGATGTGAAAAACCTAAAGACAAGGTCAACTTTTTACCTTGAGCCTGTGCACGATAACCGACACCGACTAATATCAACTTCTTCTCGAAGCCTGTTGCAACACCATTAACAATGTTATTAACAACAGAGCGAGTAGTACCCGTAATAGCGGTTGCACTTTTACTGTTATTAGCTGGCGCGAATGTTAACACATTGTCTTCATGCGACACATCAACATTGGCATGAAGCGTGAATGTCAATGACCCTTTAGGACCCTTGGCAGCAAGCTCGCGACCTGTAATACTCAGCTCAACTCCACTAGGAATGTTGATTGGCTGTTTTGCGATTCTAGACATTCTAATTAACCTAAACGACTGAACAGATGACTTCGCCACCGTGTCCTGCTGCTCTGGCTTTCTTATCAGTCATCAAACCGTGTGAGGTTGAGATGATCGATATACCGAGCCCAGCATTCACTGTGGGTAGTTCGTCTTTCGATTTAAAAATTCGCAGACCTGGGCGGCTTATTCGCTTGATAGTCTCGATAACTGGTTGACCTTGATAATACTTTAACTCAATCGTGAGGGTCTTCTTAATATCGTCTGATACTGAGAATAAACCAATAAAGCCTTCTTCTTGAAGCACAGTTGCAATACCAACCTTTTGCTTTGACGACGGCATCTTCACGTTAACTTTACGCGCCTTTTGGGCATTACGTACGCGAGTCAACATATCTGAAATAGGATCTTGTAAGCTCATTATATTCTCTCTTACCAGCTAGCCATAACTAGACCAGGAATATCACCGCGCATAGCTGCTTCGCGGATCTTATTACGGCATAGTCCAAATTTACGGTACACACCATGAGGTCTACCAGTAATACGACAACGATTTTGCTGTCGAACAGGTGACGAATCTCTAGGTAATCTTGCCAACTGATCAGAGGCCGCCATCTTTTCTTCAAAGCTAACTGTGGTGCTCTTAATAATATCTTTAAGAGCTTTTCTCTTATCAGCGAATCGAGCAACCAACTTGGTACGCTTCAATTCACGTTGAATCATGGAATTCTTAGCCATTTTTTAAAATCTACCTATAACTCGATTATTTCTTGAAAGGAAACTGGAAAGCAGCAAGTAGAGCCTGGCCTTCTTCGTTAGTCTTCGCCGTGGTCGTGAAACAAATGTTCATGCCACGTAATTTGTCAATCTTGTCATAATCAATTTCTGGGAAAGCTATTTGCTCGGTAATACCAAGGTTATAGTTACCACGCCCATCAAAAGATTTTGCACTCAGGCCGCGAAAGTCACGGATCCGCGGAATAGCAAAGTTAACCAACCTATCCATGAATTCCCACATGTTGTCACGGCGTAAAGTTACTTTACAACCAATCGGCATGCCTTCACGTAATTTGAAACCAGCAATAGCTTTCTTAGCAATTGTAATAACAGGCTTTTGGCCAGCAATTAAGGTTAAATCGTTAACGGCATAATCGACAACTTTCTTATCCTGAGAGCCTTCGCCTACACCCATATTAATACTAATCTTACTAATACGCGGAATCTGCATCGAAGAACTGTATGAAAACTGTTCCTGCAAGCTCTTAGTTACAGTATCGCGATAATATTGTTCTAATCTAGTCATCTCTAATATCCTAGCTGTCGATCACTTCGCCGTTCGACTTAAAATAGCGAACTTTACGATTGTCTTCCAACGTCTTAATACCGACTCGGTCACCCTTTTGAGTAACTGGGTTAAACAGCATAACGTTAGATTGCTGAATTGGCGCTTCTTGCTCAACAATACCACCAGCCTCACCTGAACGCGGGTTGCCTTTAACATGCTTTTTAACCATGTTGACATTTTCCACTAACAGACGGTTCTCGTCGAGTCTCTTTAATACGTTGCCACGCTTGCCCTTACTGCGACCAGCGATAACGATGACTTCGTCACCTTTCTTAATATTTTGCATCACTTTAATTCTCAGGTCTGGTTCTTTCTATCCAATAACTCAGTGCTACAGCACTTCAGGCGCTAAGGAGATAATTTTCATAAATTTCTCTCCACGAAGTTCACGTGTTACTGGGCCAAAAATGCGCGTACCGATTGGCTGTAAGTTATTATTTAAAATAACCGCTGCATTACCATCGAAACGAATTAAAGATCCATCAGGACGACGAACGCCGTTAGCCGTCCTTACAACAACTGCGTTGTAAACTTCACCTTTCTTTACCTTTCCACGAGGTATGGCATCTTTGATACTTACCTTGATGATATCTCCGATTGCCGCATAACGACGATGAGAACCACCCAAAACCTTAATGCACTGCATTCTACGAGCACCACTATTGTCTGCCGCACTCAAAACTGTTTGCATCTGTATCATGACTTATTCCTGCCTCGTGACTATTTGGCTGCTTTACTAACAACTTTCACCAATGTCCAAGACTTAGTCTTAGACATTGGGCGACATTCCGAAATTTGAACCGTATCGCCTATACCACAATCATTATTCTCATCGTGGATATGCAATTTGGTAGACTTTCTCATGAACTTACCGTAAATGGGATGCTTCACCTTGCGCTCAATCAAAACGGTCGCTGACTTGTCCATTTTGTCGCTTACAATCAAACCCATCTGGATTCTTAAAACTTTAGTTTCATTCACCTTGGTATCATCCACGATTACTTCGCTCATGATTGCTCACCCTTACGATTGGCGCTCATTACTGTCTTAACTCGCGCGATATTTCGGCGAACTTCCTTAAACTGATTAGGACGAACCCCTTCAGGGTTAACGCCTCGCTGCATGCGCAAGTTGAATTGCTCACGAAACAATGCAGTCAATTCGTCACGGAGCTCTTTTTCCGTTTTTGAACGTAACTCAGATGCTTTCATTACATAACCTGCCTGGAAACAAATGTTGTCTTAAATGGCAGTTTTGCAGAAGCAAGCTTGAAAGCTTCACGAGCAATCACTTCAGTAACACCTTCCATTTCATATAAAACGCGACCAGGTTGAATCTTACAAACCCAGTATTCGACGTTACCCTTACCCTTACCCATACGAACTTCAAGCGGCTTCTTTGATACCGGAACGTCTGGGAAAACACGGATCCAAATTTTACCACCACGCTTGATATGACGAGTCATAGCACGACGAGCGGCTTCGATTTGACGGGCAGTAATCATTCCGCGCTCGATCGCTTTAAGACCAAATTCTCCAAAACTGACTTTACTACCAGTTGAAGCTAGGCCACGGTTACGACCTTTAAACTGCTTTCTAAATTTTGTTCTTTTAGGCTGTAACATAACTTAATCTCTACTTACCTGATTTCCGGCCTTTGCCCGAGTCTTTGTCTTTAGTCTCTAGGTCAAAAACTTCACCTTTGTAAATCCAAACCTTCACACCCAAAATGCCATAAGTAGTTAGCGCTTCAGCGAAACCATAATCAACATCAGCACGTAAAGTATGAAGCGGTACACGACCTTCTCGATACCATTCGTTTCTTGCTATTTCTGCGCCGTTTAAACGGCCAGAGACATTAATCTTAATTCCTTCTGCACCGATGCGCATGGCATTGGTGACAGAGCGTCGCATCGCACGGCGAAACATTACTCGACGCTCTAACTGCGAGGCAACGCCTTCAGCAACTAATTGAGCATCTAATTCTGGCTTACGAATCTCTTCTATATTGATCTTCACGTTATTAAGGTGTGCTTCAACGATAGAGGCTACTTCAACACGAAGCTTCTCAATATCTTCACCCTTCTTACCAATGATGATTCCTGGTCGACCAGAATGAATCGTTACCGATACAGATTTGGCCGGGCGAGAGATCTGGATTCTACTAACAGAAGCCTGAGCCAATTTTTTACGTAGAAATTGACGAATCTTTAGATCTTCCTCAAGGAAGTCAGCAAATTTCGCAGAGTCTGCGTACCACTTAGATGTCCAGTCGGTAGAAATACCGAGACGAAAACCCGTTGGATGAACTTTTTGTCCCATCAGTGCCTCTATTAACTATCTGCGACAGTCACAGTAATGTGACTAGTACGTTTCAAAATACGGTTACCACGACCTTTTGCTCGCGCTCTCATACGCTTTGCACTAGGACCTTGATCTACAAATATTGAAGCTACTTTCAGCTCATCAATATCAGCACCATCGTTGTGCTCAGCATTCGCTATGGCCGACTCGAGCACCGTACGAATTAATTCTGCTGCCTTTTTATTACTGAACTTAAGAGTAGTTAGCGCCTTATCAACAGCTAAGCCTCTAATCTGATCTGCCACCAAACGACACTTTTGTGCCGATATTTTAGCGTGGCGGTGCTTTGCACTAGTTTGCATAACTCTTACCTTTTCGCTTTCTTATCGACAATATGACCACGATAGGTGCGAGTCAGTGAGAATTCACCTAACTTGTGACCTACCATGTTCTCATTGATCAAAACAGGCACATGCTGTCGACCATTGTGAACTGCGATAGTTAAGCCAACCATTTCGGGTATGACCATTGACCGACGAGACCAAGTCTTGATCGGACGTTTATTTTTACTAGCAACCGCATCCAGCACTTTCTTAAACAAATGCTGATCAATGAACGGGCCTTTACGTAGTGAACGTGGCATGAATAATTACCTCTTATTCCGTCTACGCACGATCAACTTATCGGTGCGCTTGTTAGAACGTGTTTTAAATCCTTTGGCTGGAGTTCCCCAGGGAGACACTGGATGACGACCACCCGATGTACGACCTTCACCACCACCATGCGGGTGATCGACCGGGTTCATCGCAACACCACGAACGGTAGGGCGTACGCCCCTCCAACGTGATGCGCCTGCCTTACCTAATGATCTTAGGCTGTGCTCGCCATTCCCGACTTCGCCGATAACCGCACGACATTCAGCCAATACCTTACGCATTTCGCCAGAACGAAGACGCAATGTGACATAAGAACCATCACGGGCAACATACTGAGCAGATGTACCAGCAGAACGTGCAATTTGAGCGCCTTTACTTGGCTTCATCTCTACACAATGAACGATAGAACCAACTGGTATATTACGCAGTGGCAAACAATTACCTGGTTTAATACCGGCATCATCACCAGAGCGAACAACAGAGCCGACGACTATACCTTTTGGTGCGATTATATAACGCCGCTCTCCGTCCATATATTTCAATAGAGCGATGTGAGCAGTACGATTTGGATCATACTCAAGATGCTCGACTACCGCACTAATACCATCTTTATTGCGTTTGAAATCAATAATGCGATAGCGCTGTTTATGACCACCACCAATATGACGGGTAGTGATTCGGCCGGCGTTGTTACGACCACCAGTCTTTGACTTCTTTTCTACCAGCGCCGCAAATGGACCACCCTTATGAAGTCCCGGTGTCTTAACCGAAACGACAAAGCGGCGACCTGGTGACGTTGGTTTTGCTTTAATCAGTGCCATGGTTCTAAGCGCCTATGGATGCAAGGTCGATTTCATGACCTTGTTCAAGTGAAACATATGCCTTTTTCCAGTTGTTGCGCTGCCCTAATCGCTGACCCATACGCTTCGCTTTACCATTCTGGTTAAGCGTGCGAACGTCAGAAACCTTGACATTAAACAACTGCTCTACAGCAGTTTTGATCTCGCCTTTCTTTGCATCAGTAGCAACCTTAAAGACATGCTGATTAGAAGCATCGCCAAGCAATGCCGCTTTTTCAGAAATATGCGGCGCTAACAGTACCTGAAAAATTCTTTGTTCATTCATGACAAGCGCTCCTCAAGTTTTTGCAACGCAGCTTGATCAATAACCACATGCTCTTGACGAACCAGGCTCAAAGGATCAACTACCGCTATATCCATAACTTGGATATGCGGAATATTTCGCGCCGCAAGATAAACAGCAGAATCAAGACCATCAGTCAGGATTAGTGCGTTACTAACACCCAGCTCTTTCAGCTTGGCGATCATAACCTTTGTCTTTGCTTCACTAACACCCAACTCTTCAATCAGGATTAAACGCTGCTGACGAATTAGCTCAGAAATCAAGCTCCGCATTCCAACGCGATACATCTTCTTGTTCAACTTCTTCGAATAATCACGAGGACTAGCTGCAAAAGTAACACCACCAGAACGCCAAATAGGACTTCTAATAGTACCGGCACGAGCACGACCCGTACCTTTCTGACGCCAAGGCTTAGCACCACCACCACTGACTGCAGCGCGGTTTTTCTGAGCTACGGTGCCGGCACGAGCTGCGCTCATATACGACACCACCAACTGATGAACCAATGGCTCATTAAAACTAACGTCGAAGTTTGCATCTGATACAGACACTTTCTTCTTTGAATTATGAATGGTTATGTCCATTTCGTCTCTTCTCTACCTTTATGGCACTTATTGCAAGGTTTCTATTGCTTGGTCGCAGGAAGGATGATCACGTCACCACTTTTAGCGCCAGGAACCGCTCCACGAATCAACACCAGATTACGCTCTGCATCGATTCTTACAATCTGCAGATTTTGAGTAGTGACATTAGCCGCACCCATGTGTCCTGACATCTTTTTACCCTTAAACACTCGACCAGGTGTTTGGTTTTGACCTATCGAACCGTTTGAACGATGCGAAATCGAGTTACCATGTGTTGCGTCCTGCATGGTGAAATTATGACGCTTGATGCCGCCCTGGAATCCCTTACCCTTACTAACACCGGCAACGTCAACAATCTGACCCTGCTCGAAAATATCAACATGAATTTCCGAACCCAACTCAACACCGTCAACTGAATCAACACGAAATTCCCAAGAACCGCGACCTGGCTCTACACCCGCCTTACGATAATGACCAGCCAAAGGCTTTGTCACTCGACTTGCACGGCGCGTACCTGTTATAACCTGAACAGCGGTATAACCATCAGTCTCAACAGTTTTAATCTGTGAAACACGGTTGGGCTCTACTTCTATAACGGTAACTGGAGTTGATACACCGTCGTCAGAGAAAACCCGGGTCATTCCGACTTTACGTCCTACTAATCCGAGAGACATTTTTAACCTCAATCTGAAACCTAAACTACTGATTTACTCAGCTTTTATCGAAGTCGCGGCCCGAAACAAAATCTGCTTCGGGCCGCGAGGGCGCGCACTATAACAGAATAAATCTGATTAGTTAAGCTTAATTTGCACATCCACACCAGCTGCTAAATCGAGCTTCATAAGCGCGTCAACAGTCTTGTCTGTAGGATCTACAATATCCATTAAGCGCTTGTGAGTACGGATCTCATATTGATCGCGAGCATCCTTATTAACGTGTGGAGATATCAAAATAGTGAAGCGCTCTTTACGTGTCGGCAAAGGAATAGGTCCTTTTACACGAGCACCGGTACGCTTTGCTGTTTCAACAATCTCTGCGGCTGACCGGTCGATTAATCGATGATCAAAAGCTTTAAGGCGAATACGTATCGTTTGATTAGTAGCCATGTCTATATTTCCAGTTTATTCGGTAATTTCTTAGTTTAAGAGTCTTACGCAAGAATCTTAGCAACAACACCCGCACCAACGGTACGACCACCTTCACGAATTGCGAAGCGAAGTCCATCGTCCATTGCGATTGGTGCTATTAAGGTAACTTCCATCTTTACGTTGTCGCCAGGCATGACCATTTCAATACCTTCTGGTAACTCACAAGCACCAGTAACGTCAGTCGTACGGAAGTAAAACTGTGGGCGATAGCCATTAAAGAATGGCGTGTGACGACCACCTTCGTCTTTCGACAGAATATACACTTCACATTCAAACTTTGTATGTGGCGTAATTGAACCTGGCTTCGCTAATACTTGACCGCGCTGAACGTCTTCACGTTTAGTACCTCGTAATAAGATACCAACATTGTCACCAGCTTGACCCTGGTCAAGCAATTTACGGAACATCTCAACACCAGTACAAGTGGTCTTGATGGTATCTGTAATACCGACAACAGCTATTTCTTCGCCAACTTTGACGATTCCACGCTCAATTCGACCGGTTACTACGGTTCCTCGACCTGAAATAGAGAATACATCCTCTACTGGCATCAGGTAGTCGCCTTCGATCGCTCGTTCTGGTTCAGGTACGTAAGTATCCAGCGCCTCAACTAACCTCATAATGGATGGAACACCAATTTCACTGGTATCGCCTTCTAATGCTTTTAATGCAGAACCTGTAATAACAGGTGTATCGTCGCCCGGGAAATCGTAAGCGTCTAGTAATTCACGAATTTCCATTTCAACTAGCTCCAATAGCTCTTCATCATCAACCATATCGGCTTTATTCATGAAAACTACAATGTAAGGAACACCAACCTGACGAGATAGCAAAATGTGCTCACGCGTCTGAGGCATTGGACCGTCTGCTGCTGAACAGACTAATATAGCGCCATCCATTTGAGCCGCACCAGTAATCATGTTCTTAACATAATCGGCGTGACCTGGGCAATCTACGTGTGCGTAATGACGATTAACTGATTCATACTCGACATGCGAAGTAGAAATAGTTATGCCACGCGCCTTTTCTTCCGGTGCATTATCGATTTCAGCGAACGCCTTAACTTCACCGCCTTGCTGCTCTGCCATTACCTTGGTCAGTGCTGCGGTTAGCGTAGTCTTGCCATGATCGACGTGACCAATCGTTCCCACGTTGACGTGGGGTTTGTTTCTTTCAAATTTTGCTTTTGACACGACCTTAATCCTCTATCACAAATTAGTTTGTCAGTTACGACCGATAATAAACCTAGTTACCACCATTAATGATTGCATCTGCAACACTTTTTGGCGCCTCATCGTACTTCTCAAACTCCATCGAGTAAGTAGCCCGACCCTGTGTTGCGGAACGCAAATCAGTTGCGTAACCAAACATCTGAGCCAACGGTACTGAGGCACGAATAATCTTTCCTGCTGGTGAGTCATCCATACCCACTACAATTCCACGACGACGATTCAAGTCTCCCATTACGTCACCCATGTAATCTTCTGGCGTTACCACCTCAACACCCATAACCGGCTCTAGTAACACCGGCTTAGCCGCCAAAGCTCCTTCTCGCATTGCTTGCGATCCAGCCAACTTAAACGCCATTTCATTTGAGTCAACATCATGATAAGACCCGTCGTACAAGGACACTTTAATATCAACCAACGGAAATCCAGCTAAAACACCGTTTTCCAACTGCTCTTGAATACCCTTATCGATTGCTGATATGTACTCCCTCGGAACAACACCACCAACAATCGAATTCTCGAATATATAACCAGTGCCAACATCTAGCGGCTCTAGCTTCAACCAAACATGGCCGTACATACCACGACCACCACTCTGGCGTATAAATTTACCTTCTTGCTGTATCGTGTCACGTATAGTCTCTCTGAACGCAACCTGAGGCTTACCAATATTGGCGCCTACATTAAACTCTCGCTTCATGCGATCGACTATAATGTCAAGATGCAATTCACCCATGCCTGAAATTATGGTCTGACCAGACTCTTCATCTGTACGCACCTGAAACGAAGGGTCTTCCTTAGCCAACTTTCCTAGCGCTATTCCCATTTTATCCTGATCGGAAAGAGTCTTAGGCTCTACAGCAACCGATATCACTGGATCTGGAAATATCATCCGCTCTAACATGATCTTACTATTTACGTCGCACAAGGTATCACCTGTACCTACGTCTCTAAGCCCGACTGCCGCTGCAATATCGCCGGCACGAACTTCTTTAATTTCTTCTCGTGAGTTGGCATGCATTTGCAGTATGCGACCCACACGATCTTTCTTGCCTCGGATCGAATTGAAAACAGAATCACCTGATTTCAATGTACCCGAATAAACCCTAAAAAATGTTAAAGTACCCACGAAAGGGTCAGTCGCTATTTTAAATGCAAGCGCCGCGAAAGGCTGCTCGTCATCAGCCGTCCGACCTTCTTCTTTGCCAGACGCCTCACCGCCAACAACACCCCTGATAGCAGGGACATCTAATGGCGATGGCATATATCTAACAATGGCGTCAAGCATAGCTTGCACGCCCTTATTTTTAAAAGCACTGCCGCAGAGTGTCGGCACAATCTCACCACTTAGAGTACGAATCCTTAAACCCTGGTAGACCTCGTCTTCTGTCAAAACACCTTCATCGAGGTACTTTTCCATCAATTCGTCGTTGGCTTCTGCAGCTGCTTCGAGCATTGTTTCGCGCCACTCCAAAGCCTCTGATAACAACGTCTCTGGTACTTCTTGCTCAATATAGGTTGTACCCATATTGGTTTCATCCCAGAAAATAGCCCTCATCCTTACTAGATCGACAACACCCTTAAACTGCTCTTCAGATCCAATATTGATTTGCACGGGAATCGGATTACTACCGAGCCGATCTCTTATCTGAGAAACTACACGCTCGAAATCTGCGCCCTGCCGATCCATCTTATTGACGAATGCTATCCTCGGCACTCCATATTTATTTGCTTGTCGCCAAACTGTTTCAGATTGTGGCTCTACACCACCAACTGCACAAAAAACAGCACAAGCACCATCCAAAACCCTTAGCGAACGCTCGACTTCAATCGTGAAATCGACATGCCCAGGCGTATCAATGATATTGATACGATGCTGCTCAAACTGATCATCCATGCCCTTCCAGAAACAAGTTGTAGCAGCCGAGGTAATAGTTATGCCTCGCTCCTGCTCTTGCTCCATCCAATCCATGACTGCAGCACCATCGTGCACCTCACCAATTTTATGAGAGACTCCGGTGTAGAACAAAATTCGTTCTGTAGTGGTCGTTTTTCCCGCATCTATATGGGCCATTATACCAATATTACGATACTGAGTAATCGGAGTCGTGCGAGCCACCGTCCTGCCTTCCTAAATGTCTTTTACTGAGTTACAACCACTACCAACGGAAGTGAGCAAACGCCTTATTAGCTTCAGCCATACGATGCGTATCTTCACGCTTCTTTACAGCAGAACCCTTGCTTTCAGAGGCATCAAGTAACTCACCAGCTAACTTCTGGGCCATTGTTTTTTCTCCACGCTTTTGAGCCGCATCGATCAACCAACGCATTGCCAGAGTGTTCCGACGCGAAGGACGAACTTCGATAGGCACCTGATAAGTAGCACCACCTACACGACGAGATTTAACCTCGACAACAGGCCGAACATTTTCAAGCGCCTTTTCCAATA
>Ga0307492_10000974_pt1 | contig 12008 bp, 12 predicted proteins | sample SI3LmetaG_FD_202365 | JGI IMG/M metagenome (GOLD analysis project Ga0307492, IMG submission 202365) | Sea-ice brine microbial communities from Beaufort Sea near Barrow, Alaska, United States - SI3L | ecosystem: Environmental > Aquatic > Marine > Coastal | place: USA: Alaska | collected 2017-05-06
GTATGAGAAATCATATCCATATTTATGTTTAGAACAATGTTTTCTTTTCCTAAAGGAAAGTTATGTACTAAATAGCTAGAACCTAACATGCCAGATTCCTCAGTGTCTACAGTTGCAAAAACTAAGGTGTGATTGGGCGTTTTATCTTTAAAATAAGCTGCAATTTCGATAACCGCGGCTGCACCAGAAGCATCATCATCTGCACCATTATATATTTTTCCTTTTCTAATTCCTAAATGATCATGATGGCCAGTAATTACAATTACTTTATCAGATTTTCCTTTAATCATTCCAATAATATTACCTCCAACAATTGTTGTATCTGGCACATTTACGCTATTTCTGCTTTTTCCTTTAACCGGAAACATACGTTGTCTTCTTTTTCCTTTATAGGTGTGATTGAAGTTTTGAGTATATCCAGAATCTAAAACAGTTTTTAATTCTAGTCTCTTAAATTCGCTCGCAATTAAAGCTTGTGCTTTTCTATTGCCTGGTTTTGTAAAACCTCTTCCCTCTAAAGAGTCGCTGGCTAATATTTGTATATTTCTTAAAATTCTACCAGTATCAATTTGAATAGTCGACGCTTTTTTATTTAGGTTTAAATGGTTGGTTTCTTTTTTTTGATTAAAAGTACAACTTGTAATAATAAAATAGGACTAAAAGTGATTTGGTAATCTTCTATTTGTTGAAATTTAGAATTATAATTGACTAAAGATATAGAATAATGAATTCGAAAGGCAATAATTTATACTAGTTGTTGTTTAAAAAGAGCGCTTTTAGGTTAAAAACCAATAAGATTTATTGTTCATGCGCATGATAATCTATATATTTGAAATCTTGAAAAAACGTACTTTAAAAAGGCTTAATTTTGTATAAAAAATTACTTATTGTTTTATTTTCTTTTGGATTCTTTTCTGCTTTTAGTCAAGAAACGTTTCCAATATACTCAGATTATTTGTCAGACAATGTGTTTTTAATTCATCCATCAGCTGCAGGAATAGGTAATTGTGGGAAAATCAGGCTTACTGGTCGAAAACAATGGCAAGGAGTTCCAAATGCGCCAGAATTGCAAACATTGAGTTTTCATAATAAGTTTGGAGAAAATGCAGCACTTGGTTTTGTTGCTTTTAATGATAAAAATGGATATCATTCTCAAAAAGGAATTCAAGCAACATATGCGTATCATTTAGAGATTGGGAATGGAAGTGTTTTTAAGCAATTGTCTTTTGGGTTGTCTGCAACTGCAGTACAAAATCAAACCGATCAAAGAACATTTTTTGGAGATGTAACTGTAGCGCAGTTAATAGAAAGTTCTAGCTATTTTAACGCAGATTTTAGTGTTGCGTATCATAGTGGAGGGCTTTCATCATATTTTACTGTGAAAAATTTATTGTTATCAGCTAAAAACAATTTAAATAATAGCTTAGAGCCTTTAGATTTAAGGAACTATATTTTTAGCGCAGGGTATTTCTTTGATTATAGAGAGAAAGTTCAATTTGAGCCTTCATTTATGTTGCAATTTAGAGAAGGGACGGGAGAAGCAATTGCAGATTTTAATATTAAAGTATATAAAAAATTAAACAAAGCTACTTTGTGGGCAGCAGTATCTTATAGAAGCAGTTTTGATAAAGGAGCTGTAGAGAATTTACAATATGTAACCCCAGTTGTTGGGATTAACTATCAACAAATGATGATTTCTTATACCTATACAAAACAGTTAGGTGATGTTGTTTTTGCAGATGCAAGCTACCACCAAGTTACTTTGGGTATTAACATATTTTGTAAAAAACCTAGAGCAGCAGCTTGCCCTAATATTAATGCTTCTTTTTAGATTAAAACTCTAAGAAATCAATTACTACTTTTTTATGTTGGATTAAAAGGTTTTCTAAAACCTCTTTGTTTGTGTTGCTATAAAATTGATTAAAGCTATTTTCTGAATTCAAATTCAATAAATTATATTTTTCTAATACTCTTTTGGTTTGTCTTGCAACAGCTTGCCCTGAATCAATTATTTTTATAGTATCTCCAATTATCTTTTGTATTTGAGGGATCAAATACGGATAATGTGTACAGCCAAGTACTAAATAATCAATATTAAATTTTAAGAATACTGAGAGGTGCTTTTCAAGCAAATCAGTCATTTCAAGAGAGTGTAATTGATTGTTCTCAATCAATTCAACCAAGCCTTCTCCCACTTGTTCTATGGTGTTAATTTCGTCATTCAGCTTGTTTGATGTTGTTGCGAATAACTGACTATTTAAGGTTCCTTTTGTCGCTAAAATACCTATGTTTTTTGTTCTTGTGTTTAGTGAGGCTGGTTTAATTGCCGGTTCTATGCCAATAAACGGAACTTTATATTTTTCTCTTAAGTGTGAAATTGCATTTGTAGTTGCCGTATTACACGCTACAACGATAAGCTTACAGTTTTTGTTTAATAAATACTCTGTATTCTTTATGGATAAATTGATGATTTCATCTTTACTTTTGTGGCCGTAAGGAGCATGTTTACTGTCTGCGAGGTATATTGTGTTTTCATTTGGCAAAAGATGCTGTATTTCTTTCCAGATAGATGTGCCGCCAACACCAGAGTCAAAAATACCTATTGAGCTTTTAAAAGTAGATTTCATATAGTAACAAAAATAAAAAACCTACTTTTAAAAGTAGGTTTTTTTTATGATAATATGTAAAAATTGTAATTAGAATCCTAATTTAGTTTTAACTGCACTGTAAATATCAATACCTTTATCAAAAATAATTAATCCACCTCCTGGAGCTGAGTTGAATATGTATGCTAATCCTTTAGCAGCAGCAACATCTTTAATTGCTTTTTGAGCTTTTAAGATTAATGGGTTAGATAATTCACCTTCTTTTTTCTGTAATTCTTGAGTAGCTAATTTTTTAGCTTGTTGAATTCTTGCAGCTTCTTGGCGAACTTCTGCTTCTCTTTTTGCATTCGTTTCTTGAGTTTGAGCCTTTGCTTCAGCTTCATATCTTTTAAGTTTGTCTTGAAGCTTTGTTTCTAAAGCACCAATATCGTCTCTGTAAGTTTTACTCATTTTTTCAAGCTCAGCTTTCATTTTTATTGTGCCTGGCATTTCTTGAAAAAGTTTCGCAGTATCTATGTGTCCTATTTTTTGCGCATTTGCAACACCTCCAGCACCTAACATAAACACAGCAATTAATAGTAACTTCTTAAATTGTTTCATCTCTCCTTGTTTTAATTTAATTTAATTTATTTTCTTGATTGTTAACTTTTGTTTTTTTTGTTCTTTCTCTCAAGTAATAGTTCTCTTTTAGCTTTTCTTTTGGCCAGAAGAGCTTCTCTTTTAGCTTGAATAGCTTTTTTTTGCTGTTCTTTTTTTTCTAGTTTTGCAGCTCTAATTACTTCAAGCTTATTTTGTATTTCAGTTTTCTTTGCTGAAATTTTTTTCTTTGAAGTTTTTATTCTCCTATCTTTTACTATAGTTGATAAAACCAGTTCGCTAATGTCGTGTTTTTTATTGGAATACAACATCACTAATTCACTAGATTTATCAAAAACAAAGTCATATTTTTTTCTTTTAGCAATTCCTTGTATAGAATTGTAAACTAAGTCTTGAATAGGCTTTATTAATTGTTTTCTTAGTAAAAACAGATCACCTTTAGGACCAAAATATAAAGACTCTAGTCTTGCTAGTTCTTCTTGTTTAATAAGAATGTCTTCTTCTCTTTCTTCAATTAAATCTTTAGTTAGAATTGCTTTTTCGTTGGCTAAATCTGTTTTAATAACCTCTATATGTCTCTCAAGCTTTTTTAACTTCGTTTTCCAAGTTTCAACTTTAGAGATTAGATTGTTTTGTGCTGTTACATATTCTGGTACATTTTCTAAAATGTATTCCATATCTATGTATGCTATATTTTGACCTCTTTGAGCAATACTAATTTGTATTGAAAAGAAAAGAATGATAAATGTTATTAAATTTTTCATTGTTAATTAGTTCTTAATTTGAAATAATCATGCCAAAAATCACGTCGTATATTTTTTTACATTTATTTTTAGAATTGTCTTCCTATAATAAAGTGTGTTTGCCATCCTGATTTAGGAGCATTAGGAATGTTATTGTAAATTGGTAATGCATCAAAACCATGTGCAAAATCAATACCTAATAAACCAAAGGCAGGCATAAATATACGAACACCAAGTCCAGCAGATCTTTTTAATTCAAACGGATTAAAACTGCTAAAATTGTCATATGAATTTCCTGCTTCTAAAAACCCTAATGTATAAATAGATGCAGAAGGCTTGTCTGTAATTGAGTATCGTAGTTCTAACTGAAATCTATTATAAATCGTTCCTCCTTCAGTAGATGATATCCTATTGTTTTCATATCCTCTTAATCCTACTGTTTCTCTTCCATCTAATTGATAAGCTGCTAAGCCGTCTCCTCCAACAAAAAATCTTTCAAAAGGTGTAGCTCCAACCTTGTCGCTATAGTGACCTAAGTATCCACCTTCAACATTTGTCATTAAAACTAGTTTTTTAGTGAAAGGGGTGTACCATTTTCCTTTAAAACTTAATTTATAATATTCCATCCATTTATATTTGTCAGCTAAGCCAAGGTTAGAATAATCTTTATTGTTAACTAATGAGTATGGGAAAGTGAATTTTGCTCCAATACTAAATTGAGAACCATATGTTGGAAATATTACTGATGGTCCTGATGAGTTTCTACTCAGTTCTATACTATATGATAAATTATTTAAACTACCATTACTTAATATGTCTGTACCAACTCTAAACCCATAGTTATTTAAGTTGAAGCTTTGGTAACTTAATGTTTGAGATAATTGAAAATAATCATCTGGCCATTGTAAACGTCTCGCTAATCCAATAGAAGAACCAATAATTTTTAAACTTTGATCTTTATCTACTATACCAGTGTTGTAGTCGAATTGATATTGATTAGAGTTATAGATAGAGAAAGAAAAAGATTGTGGCTTTTTTCCTCCTAACCAAGGTTCTGTAAATGAAAAGCTATAAGTGCTATATGTTCTACTTGCTTGTAGTCTTAAAGATAACTTCTGACCATCTCCTGTAGGTAATGGTAAGTAAGCTTCTTTTTTAAACAGGTTTCTAATTGCGAAATTGTTAAAAGTTAATCCTAGTGTACCAATAAATGATCCACCACCATAACCACCTTGTAGTTCAATTTGGCTACTACCTTTTTCAATTACAGTAAAGTCAATATCTGCAGTCTTATTTTGAAAATCAGGTTTAACGTCTGGTGAAACATCAGTATCAAAGAAACCTAATTGACCAATCTCTCTTATTGAACGAATAATTGCAGCACGGCTAAATAAGTCTCCTGGTTTTACTCTTAATTCTCTGTAAATTACATGATCATTTGTTTTTTCGTTGCCTATAACAGTTACCTTTTTTATTCGAGCCTTTTCATCTTCCCTAATTCTTATTTCAACAGTAATAGAATCACCAACTACTTTTGTTTCTATGGCGTTTACTGATGCAAATAAATAACCACTATTGTGATACAATGTTTGAATGTCTTCTGAATCTGGAGTATTGTCTCCTTGTACTCTTTCTTTTAATACTGAACCATTATAGGTATCACCTTTGTCAATCTTTAAAATTCCTTTTAAGAATTCATTTGAGTAGTTTTTGTTTCCTACAAATAGAATGTCACTAAAGTAGTATTGTTTACCTTCTTCAATGTCTATTTCTATACTGATGGTGTTGTCGTTGTTATAGACTAATTTGTCATTAATAATACGAGCATCTCTATATCCTGATCTACTGTATTTGTCTAAAATATTTTCTAAATCTTCTCTGTATTTGTCATCTAAATATTTAGAAGATTTCCAAAACCTACCGAAAAATTTTTGTTTTGTGTTTCCCATAGCTTTTCTTAGCGTTCTGCTAGAAAAAGCGTTATTCCCTTTAAAAACAATGTCTTTAATTTTGATACGACTTCCTTTGTCAATATGTACAGACATGTTTACAACATTTATATCCGAAGTATCTTTTACGGTGTTTATTGAAACTTTAGTTTTTAGAAACCCTTTGTCTGTGTATTTCTTTTTAAAGTAGTTATTAGAGGTTACAATTAGGTTGTCAGTAACCATTGTTCCTTTTTTTAAGTCGGTGTCTTTTTTTAGTTCTTTTGCTTTCGACTTCTTTATACCTGTAATACTCACCTCATTAAGTTGGGGTAATTCTTTTATGTCAAATTGTAAATAAACAGTATTTCCGTCTAATTTAGCTAGATACACATCTACGTTGCTAAACTGCTTGCTTTCATACAGTTTTTTTATGGAGCTAGTTAACTTGTCTCCAGGTAATTTGATTGCTTGTCCATTTCTTAAGCCTGTGTATATTTTTACAGTTTCTTCACTGTATTTTTTAAGACCAGTAACGGTAATTCCTCCTAAAATATATTCTTTTCCTTTCTCATAAGATATTTGAGAAGGATTTGTGTTTATAGGTTTTTTTACCGTAGGGATAGTATCCTTAGAATTAGTGATTTCAGTTTTCTTACTTGCTTTTTCTTGTGCATTTACATGTACAGTTAAAAAACTTAATAAAAATAGTACTACAAAAGTGTATTTACTCATTTGTTGGTTTAATTTGTTCGCTTGTCTTACCAAAGCGTCGTTCTCTATTTTGATATTCTATTATAGCGTCAAAAAAATCACTCTTTCTAAAGTCTGGCCAAAGTACTTCTGTAAAATATAATTCGGCATATGCCATTTGCCATAATAAAAAATTACTAATGCGTTGTTCACCACTCGTGCGGATCATTAAATCAACATCGGGCAAATTAAACGTATATAAATGACTATTAATAACATTTTCATCAATTTCTTCTATTGTAAGTTGGTTATTAACAACTTTTTTAGATATGTTTTTGATTGTATTAACAATTTCTTCTCTAGAACCATAGCTTAATGCAAAAGTTAATACAATTTTATTATTGTCTTTTGTTGCATCAATTACTTCTGCTAATACTTTTTGTGCTTTTGTAGGTAGGCTTTTTAAATCTCCAATAGCATTGACTTTTACACCATTTTCTTGAAAACCAAGAAGTTCTTTTTTGAGTGAAGTAACTAATAAGGTCATTAGCGCTTTTACTTCTAACTTGGGTCTGTTCCAGTTTTCGGTAGAAAAAGCATATAATGTTATGGCTTTTACTCCAACATCAGTTGCAGCAGCTACAGATTCTCTTACAGATGTCAAGGCATTTTTATGACCAAAAACTCTTTCCATTCCTTTGCCTTTAGCCCAACGACCATTGCCATCCATAATAATAGCAACATGTTGTGGAACTCTCTGTAGATCTATTAGTAGTTTTTTATCCATATATTATCTTGCATCTGTGTAACATGAAGGTCTTCCAAAAGCATATACTAAAGAAATCCCTGTAAACATATACCAATCATTAGAGTTTCCTCCAAAATCTAAAGAGGGTACTTTGTACGTTGAATAATCTAAATCATCTTGAAAAGTATAGTTTATTCTTGTTTCAATCGCAAAACCAATGTTATCAGCCAATCTTCCTTTAAAACCTAATCCTATAGGCATGGAGTATGCTGTTTTTGATTTTAAATTATAGCTACCTGTCGTTATTTCAGACGATACACTCTTATAATTAAACCCTGCTATTTCTAGCAAAATATACGGAGTGTATGCTTTATCGACAGAAGTCATATCGTATTCAAAAAAATTATACTCAATTCCTATAGCTAATTCTTTAACAGAATTATTGAAATTAAAATTTCGTTTCTTTCGTATTTCATTTGATGATTCTGCATCATCTCCATGCAAAATAATTAAACTTAAGTTCCCTCTTAAAGCAATTCTTGGGTTTAAATTGTATTTATAAACAAGGCCTGCTCCAATTTTATTCGGAAATATGTAGTTTGTTTTTCCTACATCTCCAACATAATTAGCACCTCCAATAAACACCCCAACCTCATGTATTTGGCCCCAAGAAATACTTGTAACACAAATAAATAGTATTGCTAAAAATTGTTTCTTCATCTTAAAAAATAGCGTGCAAATATAGTTAATTCAATTTGCTTTATAAAGTTAATAACTAGTCTTTTTTGAATAACAACAATTTTGAGGAAATATTGTTGAGTTTTAGGATTGATTGTGTAGGTTTCTTGTGTCTTCTCCCCATAATAATTTACTTCTAAGGGTTTTTAAGAAAGATTGATTTGTAAGTGCGATGGTTTTTATTGTGAAGGGTGCTTTTTCTATAAATATCTGTGTATTCTCATTTATTGTAGCAATACGAGAGTCTAAAGACATTAAAAATTCATTTTCTCTTCCGCTAACTTCTAGCTTAATTTTTGTGTTGTCAGAAATAATTAACGGTCTAGCATTTAAGTTATGTGGTGCAATAGGGGTAATTACAATACTTTTTGAGTTTGGTAAAACTACGGGTCCGTTGCAGCTTAAAGAGTATCCTGTAGACCCTGTGGGTGTTGATATGATAAGTCCATCAGCCCAGTAGTTAGTTAAGTATTCGTCGTCTAGGTACGTTTTAACACCAATCATGGAGGTGGTGTTTTTACGTGCTACTGTAACTTCATTTAAGGCGAAATTAATCTCTGAAAGGGCTTCAGATTTGGGAGTAGTTTTAACGCTTAATAGGGTTCTTTTCTGAATTTTGTATTCTTTTAAGAACAATAACTCAATTGCTTGTTTAATTTCATCTTTCTGAATTGTTGCTAAAAAACCAAGTCTACCTGTGTTAATTCCTAAAACAGGAATGTTTAAGTCTCTGATAAATGAAACAGATCTTAAAATTGTTCCATCTCCACCTATTGTAAAAAACAGATCAAAAGAGTTGTTTAAATCATTAAAGTGAGAAAATGTTGGATATTTTTTAGGTAATAAATGATCTTCTTGATAAAGTTCGTAAAAGGCTTTCTCAAAAAAAACGACACTATTTTTTTCTTGTAATACATCCAATAATAGAAGAACTTCTTTTAGCGCATTTGTATTAAATGCCTGACCATAAATAGCTACTTTTTTCATTAATTATGTATTTAAGAATTTTTGTAAATAATCTGACCTACTTTTTAGTTCTTCTAAGTAAAAATCATCTTGATGCTCTGTGATAATTGTATAGTTGTAGCGTCTAAAAGATTGAATAATTTCATTGATCTTTTGTGATGAAATTTTTAAGGTAACTTCTACTTTGTCAACTAAGTTGTTTGATAAGTAGCAGCCTAAAAGAGTGCCGTTATTAGATTCTACAATCTGAGTTACTTCACTCATTGAATATTCTTTATTGTTTTTTTGTACAACAAGAATAAAGCCATCAGAATTTAAAAAGGGACTTTGAGAAAAATCATCTAAAATATCATTTAGTTCAAAATAACCGATGTATTCTTGTTTAATTATGGCAGGTAAAATATTTGTATCATTATTCGCGAAAATAGTTAACAATTCAATAATAGATTCTTCGCTGTTTACTTGAAAATGTTCTAGAAAACTTTGCTGTTCTTTTAACAATTCATCTTCATTATCAATTGTTAAAATGTCACTTTGAGAAATACAACCAATATATATGTCATTTTCTGTAATTGGTATGTGCGTAATTGGGTAGGTTTTAAAAAGGTGTAAAGCCTCTTTAACAGTACTTTGTAGTGTTAAAGGGGTAAAATCATTTAGTATGTATTCAGTGATATTCATCAGTTACGAATATAAGATAAAAAGGATAATAAATTTTATTGAATTGAGTACTTTTGCTGTTTAGTTTTAGAATATGACAAAGTTAAGTGTAAATGTAAATAAAATAGCAACTTTACGTAATTCTCGTGGAGGAGATGTTCCTAATTTGGTAAAAGTTGCAAGAGATATTGAATCTTTTGGTGCTGAGGGGATTACCATTCATCCAAGACCAGATGAAAGACATATTCGATATCAAGATGCGTACGATTTAAAGCAAACTGTTACAACAGAATATAATATTGAGGGAAATCCAATTCCGAAATTTATGGAAATGGTATTGGCAATTAAGCCAACGCAAGTAACCTTGGTGCCAGATAGTGTTGATACATTAACGTCTAATGCTGGTTGGGATACCATTACAAATCAATCGTATTTAAGAGAGGTGATTTCTGAATTTAAAAATGCAGGAATTAGAACTTCAATTTTTATAGATACGGATTTGAAATTGATTGAAGCAGCAGCAAAATCGGGAGCTGATAGAATTGAATTGTACACAGAAGAATTTGCTACCCAGTTTGATTTAGGGAATTACGAAGCAATAAAGCCATATACAGAAGCTGCGCTTTTGGCGTATGATTTAGGGTTGGGTATTAATGCTGGACATGATTTGAGTTTAGAGAATATTAAATTTTTTAAAGATAATATGCCAAATCTAGCGGAAGTTTCAATTGGTCATGCTTTAATCTCCGAGTCCTTATATTTAGGATTGGAAAACGTAGTAAATATGTATTTACATCGACTAAAATAACATGCAGGTTTTACATTCGAAGATAATCGGAGAAGGAGCGCCTTTGTTAATCTTACATGGGTATTTTGGTGCTGGTGATAATTGGAAAACAATTGCAAAGAAACTATCAGATAGGTTTCAGGTACATTTAATTGATCAGCGTAATCACGGAAGAAGTTTTCATTCAGATGGGTTTGATTATGAATTAATGGTGGAGGATTTACATGATTATATTAACCATCATCAATTAGAGAATGTAAATTTACTTGGGCATTCTATGGGTGGGAAAACAGTTATGTTATATGCTGTTGAATATCCTGAACATGTAGATAAACTGATTGTTGCAGATATTTCTCCAAAAATGTATCCACCGCATCATCACGATATTTTAGAAGCATTAAATGCTGTTGATTTCACGATTCAAACATCTAGGACTTTAGTAGATGAGAAGTTAGCGGAATTAATTCCAGAAATTGGAGTTCGTCAGTTTTTGATGAGAAATATTTATTGGAGAGAAAAAGGACAGTTAGATTTTCGATTTAATTTAGAATCGCTTACTAAAAACAATGAAGAAGTTGGAGTTGCTTTGCCTTCTTTTACTGTTTTTGAAGGAGAATCTTTGTTCTTAAAAGGAGGGAATTCAGGATATATTTCTGCAAATGAAGAACCTTTAATTAATGCACATTTTCCGAATGCTAAAATTGTGACGATCAAAAATGCTGGACATTGGTTGCATGCAGAAAATCCTACCGATTTTCACAATGAATTAAAGAGTTTTCTTTTACAATAACTGTCAAAACACGTAAAAAACACATAAGATCTGCCGTTTTATCAGTATTTCTTACTTGGCTTGATATTCGTTGTAATTATTTAAAGTATAAATAATTAGATATGAAATTCATTTTAAAAATTGTTTTAACAGCGTTTGCTGTATTTGCTTTAGCAGGGATTTTACCTGGAGTAGAAATTGCAGCTGTTTCTACAGCTGTTTGGGTTGCGTTTGCAATTGCAGTTTTAAACATGTTTGTAAGACCATTACTCATCTTTTTTACATTGCCTGCAACAATTGTAACATTAGGATTGTTTCTTTTTGTGATAAATGCAATCATCATTTTGATTGCCGCTAATTTAGTTGGAGGGTTTGTTGTAACAAGCTTTTTTTCTGCATTATTATTTAGTGTATTGTTGTCAATATTTAGATCTGCTTTGTTTAAACTAATTAAAGAAGAAAAAGATAGATAATTGAATTAACTGAAATAGAAGTATTTAAACCTTTGTATAATTTAGTAAAAATTACTAATTTTGCAGCCAATTTTTTAAGATTAATTGAACCATGAATATTACAAAAGAAAACATAGATGCATTAAATGCAGTTGTAAAAATTGAGATCGTTGCTGAAGATTATCAAGCTAAAGTAGCAGCAATTTTATTAGATTATCGTAAAAAATCTGACATCCCAGGATTTAGAAAAGGCCATGTGCCAATGGGAATGGTAAAGAAGCAATATGGTAACTCTGTAACTATTGATGAAGTAAATAAAAT